>JAABUJ010001310.1_pt1 | contig 37617 bp, 29 predicted proteins | sample 5559131 | NCBI WGS metagenome assembly JAABUJ01 (sample SAMN10711875, study PRJNA513366) | rock metagenome | isolation source: Antarctica rocks | place: Antarctica: Victoria Land, Mt New Zealand nord | collected 2016-01-07 | reverse complement strand
TTATGTGTTTTAAGGATTTTGAGCTTTCAAAAAAAAGTGGTCTTTTTCTTTTTTCGTGAGCGTTCTGCGTGGCCCAGAATTACCACCGGCACTGTACTCGATGCCCCATGTTGTGTGCTCGAACGTGCACCGCAATGCGAGATGTCGCTTGAGCTTAAGAAAAACGCAGATAGATAAGAGCTTGACTCTAGACTTGAGAGTTGATGAAGAGTCAAAATACCGCTCAACAAATCTGTCAGAACATGGTTAGGTCGTGCGCTCTATGGACATTGGTGGCATAAACACGTTATGCAGCCAGTAATGGGCATCGAAAACGTTGCGCCCAAAGCACCACGCACAGGCTACGGCTGTAGCTGAGGCTGAGCTGCCTCGATAATTCAACAGTGACAAATCCATGCAGGGACGGAAAACGGGTCATATGATGATACAATTAAGTTGACGATGGGATACACCAAATTAGCCTCACTAATGGGCGACAACTCTAAGCTCGCCATCTTCCGCCGCTTCTCCGCCCTCAACGCCAAGAACCTCCTCTACCTGCAAGCGGAGCTCGTCAACCTGGAAGCGCGCCTGCAGCGGTACGCGGCGGACGGGGCGAACGCGAAGAACGGCGTGTACGAGACCGACTGGTTTGCGCTGAGCAGGTCGGAGAGAGATGGCGATCAGAGGCAATGGGAGACCTTTCTGGACATCCGGGCGAAACTGAAAGAATATAGTAGGTGAAACGTTCGTCTCCCGCACCTTTTTGTTTGGAGACGTCACAGTATGAAGTTGGAGCACTGGCCGACCGGGCAGACGAGGCACTGTGCCAATCGGTCATGACTTCGAGCTTTGGCAAGCCGCATCCTCGGGACCTGGACTTCCTCCGCACGTGGCAGAGGAAAGCGAAGGCGGCGGATGTGTTCCTCATCGGCCAAGACCACGCTGTCTGGGAGAAAGGCGAAGATCTGGTGGCGTTGCAGCCTCGAAAGGATAGTGATCCCTTCTCGGAATGGTTGATTGGTGGCTTTGTGTATTGGTTTTACCGGAAGATTGTGTTCAAGGTCAGCTCAGCCGAGTACTCTTGCACGTCTCAATGTCCGCATTCGTGTCATGAGGACATTTGCATGTGTCGCCAACACCTTTCGTCTTCTACGGGACCCCGAAAAAGCTACGCCCCCCACCGAAAGCTCTCCCTCGCACCTCGAGGACTCGTACGTCCGAGTATCCGACAATAAGCTGATCCGCACCGCCGACCTGATCACAACGGTGATATCCTGCGTCCTGCCCATCGCCTCCGTCATCATTCTGTTCTTTGTGCACAGCATGATCGCCCGGCTTGGCATCGTCGCCGGTTTCACCGCCTTATTCTCATTGACTCTGGCCGCAGTGACGGCGGGGAGGAGGGTGGAAATCTTTGCTGCTACTGCTGCGTAAGAACAGCTTCACTGTGAGACATGGTTAATGGCGACTGACAAGCAATCGTGGTGAATGTAGCTTTGCGGCTGTCCAGGTTGTATTCGTGGGGAGTTCTAGTCCCGCTGGATCGTGACGCAACGCTTAAGTACTGCTCAATTGGAAGGGCTACGTAAGTTTGAGGTAAGATCGGTGCAAGACGGAATCGATGAGATACAGAAGGAAGTATTGCAGGTAGGTGCGCTCGTGCGTGTCTAGGTTCTCACCCAATGGATCATGGCCTAGTCAGTTACTGGGCTTAAGGAGCTCCTTCAAATGGAGGTTGAAGGTATACTTTCGTTATGCTATTCAAGGAGCTGGAACTGGCAACGAGCCTGGGTACTGTGGTCGTCATGACCGTGTATATGACTGTGGATATGTTTGTCTCTCCATATGGACTGTCGAAGGTTTTTGTGCAAATGCGAAACAGCAATATAGTTTGAATGTTGCTTATACCTCAACCACTGATCGCATTCAGGTCCTTCTTTCTTGGAGTCCTCTTGCAAGATACACTCCATTAGCCAGGAATATTAAGCTACAGTAAACCCAAACCAACAAGCCACAACTCACTCTCGAAGAGAAAGTGTAAGTAAGACTACAGATAATCCGCCGCCCTAGCCCTCCCACCCCCACTCCCTGCCTTCTCACCAACTCCCTCCCTTTCCCTCAGCCTATCCGTATCCGGCTCCCTCTTCCCTTTCCCGTCCCCGCCGGCCTCATAGCTCGGACTCCTCCTTGTCGGTCGCGAAATAGAAGGACGTGAAGAATATTCCCCCCTCGTCGCACTTTCCTTTCGACCATTACTCCTGTTGTCGTTTCCATTACGGATTGAAAGATTCCGTGGCGGCGAACGAGGGCGAGAGATTGAGCGAGATACGGACGAGGAGCTATCCCTCCGCCTGTCGCGTATACTCATTCGAGCTCGTGGAGGCTCAGAGTAGTTGGTGTCTCGTGCCTCTTGTCCACCTCGCCTCGGTGGTGGTGGGGATCGAGCGCGCGATCTACTATCTGCTCTGTTGAGACGCTTGGTGGGAGAAGATCTTGATAGAATCTGGTGCGGTCGACTGCCTTTCCGGACTGATGGCGTAACAGAGCGAAGATAGTTACTGCTTCGGCGTTGTCCGGTGGATTGGGTACCGTTCCGACGAGGAGGGGTGGGAGATCGAGAGCGGGAGTAGGATAGAGATCGTCGTCGTAGTACCTGACGGCGCTCAGGGCTTCGCGAAAGGGATATGTTTCGACCACGCGGAGAGGGTCGTCGGGGCGGTGTGTAGGATACCGATCGCCTGCGGCGTGCTGGTTGTTCGGACGAGGAATTGCGGCGACGACGCGGAGCTGGTGAAGGAGATCGGGAAGGAGTATAGCTGCGATCACGTCTGCCTTTCCTTGGGGGCGTTCGTGACATTGATCTGGAATAGCTCCTCCCGCGACCCTGTCCCCTAGTCCGCGAGGGTGATCTTGACCGCGAGTAGGACCTTGAGGAACCTGTGTAGGATGAGTAACTGGAGACAGAGCTCGCAGAGTCAGAGTCTGTTTCCGAGACAGTAGCTGGCAATGCTGGAACCACTGGTTTTGGAATGTTCTTCAGATGTTCTCTCATTTCCTCCGTCACGGCCCCCATACCGATACTAGTAAAGTAGTTGATGGAGAAGCGAGTGTTGCGAGGATTGTCTGTTGGGAAGAGTCCGTCGAAGCTCTGTCGCAAGAACTCGTCTTTCAATCGTGCCTGAAGCTTAGGCATGCCCAGAGCTTCCGCGAGGTCCTGGAAAAGAATTTTGATGAAGATACGACTACTGGATGTTGTTTCCTCCTCGTTCAAATGCACAACAGATAGAACATGCCAACCAATGCCATCGGAGCTAAGCATATGTCCAAAGAACCGAGCGATGTTGCGAAGTCGGTTGGTCTCATAACGATGAATTGTATCGTAGTACTTGGCAAAGGATTGTTCGAATAGGTCGGTCCAAAGGCGGTTGAGCTTGGCAAACCGCTCACCAATAAGACCGTAGAATTTCGAATAGGTACGTTCTTGCGAACAACACTCGATAATCATGGACGGCAGCTCCGGTTCTTGCCCTGGCGGCAAAGTCACCTTCATCAGCTTGTGACAGCATTCCTCGAAGTCGATACTGGACATGATAGTCAAATATATCGTCCTCCTGAGATTGACAAGATCCGTGTTACTTTGGTCCTTGATCTCTAGCTGTTTTTCTTCCTGCGCTTCCTCGTTGTCCGAACTGTCATCAGTTTCATCATCTTCATCTTCATCGCTCCCATCCACTTCTCCCAAAATATCCGCTTTCAGCCTCTTGTACGCTTCCTCATGCTCTTCCCACTCTGTATCAAACTTGAACACATTCAATCCGTCTTGAACATCAAGCTCATCCTCTAAGCCAGTCCGGTGAGTAATCTGATCCTCCTCTTCGACCAGATCCAGTTCCTCTTTGATCGCCGGGTTATCCTTGTACTTGTCCTTCCGAACCTGAAACAGAACCTCGATCATGTACTGAACCCGTTTATCGATATCTGCTTCGTGGAGGATGCTCCGGAATTGGTCAAAAACAGCCAAGGCTATTGGTCCACTCATCTCCTCCAGATGTTGGCCCACCTCACGTGTCAGACCAACAGCGATCTCAACGCTATCATCGGTAGGCTTGTGTAGTAGCAGTAACAGAATCTGTGCCGCTACCATCTCGTGTGCCACCTGCTGATTACAGAGATGCGCGATAAATGTCGTTGAGGACAAACACACCGCCTTGTCATTCCTCTTGAAAGCCTTCCTGAACTGCACGATGAGTCGGTTAAGCAATAGTTCTCCAACCTGAGGTAGCTTCGTGTTGACAATAGCAGCCATAGCTGCATAGATTGGCGTGAAGGGCAAACTCGCAGCCTGCGCTTTCATGATGCTTCGACAGAACAAGCCTCTTCCTCTGACTAGGTTCTCCCCAAATAGCTCCGGTACGATATGCTTGATATTTGAGACGTTGACCTTATTGATAAGACCGTTGATCGACTTCTTCAAGGCTTCCCAGGCCATACGCTGATACTCTTTGCTCGACTTATCCGTAATTTGCGCCTGCAGAGCCCGGAGTCTGGCGGGTGGGATATAAGTTCCTCCGGATCGCATGTTGAGCAGCTTCTCGTATTCAGCCTTCGCCGCTGCTTGTTTCTCTTCCGCGGTCAAAGGTTCAGGTGCCGCTTCCGCCACCTCACGCTGCCGTAGGCGTTCTGCGAGTTGCCGCTCACGCTCCATGGCTCTTTGAGGATCCACATCTGGGAGCACAGGACGCGTCCGTGCAGGTCCCCGAGGAGGTGAAGGTCGGCGACGAGGCGAGGGTGAACGAGATGGTGGCGAGCGCTTTCTCTTGCTCGACGAATACTCTAGGTATAATTCTGGTGGCGGAGGGGTTGGCAGGCGAACGGCAGACTGGAGAATGACTGGATCCTCCATCTCGACTACGAGAGCCAGACGATGTCCACGCGTTGTCCTAGTCACTCCGTGATAAGTTATTAATGTTGTTAGGAAGATGGTTGACCTCGCTGAAGTGTTTGTAAGTCGAGATGTTCCAGCTAGGAAGGGTTTAGCGGCTAACGCCCGACCTGTGCTGTGACCAACCGCGTACGCGTAAGTTTGAGCACTGACGTATTGTAGTCACTTCGCGTCCGTCCTCAGCAGCAAACAGCAACTCTAAAAGGAATCAAATCCACCATTGAAAGAAGATACTGTTACTATACCAAGTCATTCCCTAAGATCTGCACACTCTTTAAGTACTTCTTGCAGCTATGGTAATCCGCTACACTAAACCCTATCCTGGGCCGAGCGAAAGCTAACACCTCCCAGCTGGACCGTCTCGCCGGCCTTGCAATGCTCATCGTAGCCACCACAGTCTTTCTCTACTACACCATATGGACGCTTTTGATGGTTTGCCATTCGCCCTGTCTTGCATTGTGTTTATCAAGCAACTCACATCGGCGCAGCCATTCGTTGACCCCGGTCACCCTCTGCACGACTTTTTCCCTCCCCGTGTCTGGGCGATCCGTATACCTGTGATTTTAATCTTGTTGGGGTCGGCGGTCGTGGGCTCGTTTTTGAGCGTTGTGATGATCCGGAGTAATCAGAAGAGGGCGGCGAAGGCGAGGGCGGCAGGGAAGAAGAAGGCTTGAGGAGTGGATAGGGGCTGGATTGTGTCCTGTACGATATATCGTTATTCACAACATGGGGCTTGGTCTTGGCTTCGAGCTTCCAGTAATACACTGGATTATATTTATGGATCAACTTTCCAGTCGCACATTGTGTAAAAGGCATGCTGACTCGGAAAGTGGGCGACGGTCGGGGCCAGCTGCCTGTGAATGATCATCCCCGTACTAGGTCTGCTGATGTTTTGCTTCTACTCTGTCCCAATAGACGATGCCATCTCCAAGTGAGTCTCCTCCCAAACACATCTCTCGCAAACACACATCCCACCTAGGGCGCCTACCGCCCATTGTCTCCGGTCCCTGACCCCCATCTCAATATCACAATAGTGACTCAATATCTCCTCGCCCGTCCTAATCCCACCTTTCCTCTTATCTTTCGCATTCCACTCAGCCCTCTCCTCTCTGGCAGTGAACGTGATGTTACCGCCCCACTCCCACGTAACATTCGGATCGCAGCTATGGTTTGCAAGGCACCATATCGGATGCACGGCGCAGACCTCAGGTCTGCCATCTTGTTTGCTCAGTCTTGCAGAGGCAGTACCCCTGAATTTCGCGTACAAGGTGTTCAGGATCCATGTGTCATACTTTGGGAGTGAAGCGTATATGTCAATGTCCATTTTCTCCAAGACGTGAAGAGGCAGTACAATATTATAAGTGAAAGAGAACGGAAGGTGTCGAGCGGTTGAGAAAGTAGAAGATGAATCGGAGTGCAGGTAAGTGACGTCAGGTGTCATGAAGTCGCCCCAGATATATCTGACTTCTTTTAGTTCCAGAGGGTGTATCTCTTGCGTTTCAGCCAAGGCAATAACCCGTCCTAAGAGGAGTAGATACAGCGCATTGGTGGCCTCGAGCAGATCTGTGTCTTTCCCAATGGCTTCGACGTCTCTGCCGCAGACAGCGGGGTGGTATGTCTGCATTGCAAGATCAAAGCATACTTGACTGCAGAAGACAATGTCATCGCATTCATCACAAGCAAGCAATGGGTCAGTCGCATCCAGTTGTGGGAGCTCGGAGCTGCAGGCGTCGCAGAGCGGATAATGTAGACGGTTGTTAGCAGTCAGAATGCTGGACTCGTTCAAGACCTTGGCTCCTGGGGTAATATCTTCCTTGGCAAAAAGGCCCAACTGTTTGATAGTAGGCTGCTCGTGGTCATTAGTAGTTTGATGAAGACCGTCTTCTGTTAAGAGAGGCAGAGACACAGCGTGTACCTCGCAGCTAGGTGCTACCTTGCTCACTTCGTTATTCAGAAATTGTAGAGTCGCGTCCGAGAAGCGATCTGGCTCATGCGTATTCCATGGGTAAAGCTCCTTTCTTACTGAGCCTAGATCTGGTAGGTCAAGCTTTGGGTTGAAGGACGACTCGTCCCAAGTAGAATCTTCATCTCGCTTCCTTCTCCGGTGCTGCGACAAAATGGCATCTTTTCGTTGGGCAAAGGTTGAATCATGAGAGGCAGAGAGACCGCGAAGACAGAAGTCATAAGCACTTCTGAGACAGCCACACTTGACAAGGCAACGAGAGAGGAGATGATAGCATTCTAGGCAAAATTGGTGGACTTCTTTTATCAATTCATCAGCGTCGCTCCCCTCTGCAACGTCAACTCCGTCCCATTTGGTATCCAGGTGAGTGTTTTCCGCGCTTTGTTCTGCGTCTTCGCCGACTGCATTTGCGCCATTGGGAAGGCCCTTCGGCTCTCTGCGACGCCTGTGCTGCTTCAACGCGTCCAGCGCATGTTCATGGTAATCCCCACTTTCATCTTGCACTTCATCCGTCAAACGGAGTGCCCTGTATGCATCTCCGGCTGCGAGATCTGGAAATCCAAGATTCTCGTATGCTATCGCGCGCGCCAAATATAAGTTGATGTCGTAGCGATTATCATAAAGCTCTTCGGTCAAGCGGTTGCGTTCGGATAGGCAGTCCTTGGGATCCATATAATGTTACGTTCAAATGCGTTGCTAAATTTACAAAAGCAAAGTTCATAACGGGTACTTTCTAAGGGTCGTATGTGGTACATTGTTAAACTAGTGTTTAAAGGCTTTGCCTTTCCAAATCTATCTACTCATACTCGAACCCTTTCCCTGATAGTCAGAATTTCGAGAATAGACAAAAGTCGGAAAAAAGTCATTTCGCGATTCGGCTCCTCACTACACTACTGCAGCATCCACGCCAAAGGCCAGCCCGCTGCCTCTCGATTCCGCAATGGGTGGGCATTGCGCTAGCAGCATTACAGCCTGGTGCTCCGTCGAGTCAGCAGAGAATCCAGGCCCTGCAAGTAATTCAAATAGGGATCGAAAAGGAAGGTAGGATAGAAGAACCCTTCAAAGACATTCCCCTTTTGGCGACACCTTGACGTAGATTTAAAGTAAGATATGCATGCAGGATCGCCTGAAGGAGACCGTTGTGTGGATATATGCACGAGGACTCGTCAAACCGGGATTCCATGTGGAGATCAGGGGTATCGAATAGCCGCTCGCAAAACTGATCATGATGACGCTCCAATCCTATACCGACTGGATACCTACTGTAAGGTAGGTAGCTTAGGCACTCTGACTCGAAACCATTTGATCGCCAGGAGCATAGTCTGGATCTGCTGCAGGTATGAGAATTCGGTTTCACATCAATGGCATGATCAGGGCTTCATGCTTTCTTGAAAGGGTGAAAACGGCACTGTCGCCAATAGGTATCGCTCTTAGTAGGTTAGGCTGTTATGTACAAGTGTTCTTCGTACATAATCAATGTATGTTTGAACTACCGCTCCGCCCAGGACGTTTCGACTCCCGGCATGCATGCATGGACGACGGTAAACGTCCTCCATGCATCGATCGGATTTTTCCCGTCACCCGACGTAGGCGAACCGTAGTTCATCCACGCCACGTTGACCAACTCCAGATCCCCAGACCCCGGATATCGACCCCGGGTATCGACCCCGGATTATGTGGTTGCAACGGACACGTGGTTGTTGTGTCAGTGTAAATCGTATCGTCTTATACAATTGGCCCTGCGGTAATGGCCTGCGGTAATGGCTTTTAGGATATGGTATCCCTATACAATGATGGCGGTGACCAGGAAGGCTAAAACAAGCTGTAGATATTTGTTAGCAAACGTTGACTATGCGAGATCCAACATGGAAACCTGGAGACACTGACCATGCCGATTAAAGCCCCCACAAGCATTAGATCAGCTCCGCCTACAAGAGCTTTACCATTGAGCAGTGCATCTTGCGCCCGGTGGAACCTCGCAGCGCCGATCACATTGACAATGATAGCGGTACCCAGACAAGCACAAGCCAAAGGCTTGCCCACGTCTCGAAAGTCAAGAGGATGGGGTTCCGTTGTTGGAGTTGAAAAAATGTAAAACTGTGAAAGCATCGCCGAGCTCATTGCGAGGGACATTGCCGTTCGGAAATATGCTAGATAGGTCTTTTCTAAAGCTTGTGCATTCCGAAAGAAAAAGGTTAGCACGTGGACTTAGATACTTGTCAAACAGAGACTGTGAAGACATACAGAAGTGATCACGGATTTCATGACCGTCTGGTATTATCATTGACACATTGGTTTCCCACCATCTGCCAATGAGTTTCGCGAGCCCGTCATTTGGAAGGACGCTGTCCGCTTTCAGGTCTGAGTCGTCGTCCAGGGAAATTTCGACCAGTTCAAAAATATCTGAAGGCAACTCTTCAGCCTCCTCTTCACCGTGCTTTTGCCCGCTCCGTAGATCATAACCGTCTTCTGGGTCTTCCTTCCAGTATTCGCGTATAGCCGCCCAGTATGTCAATTCGAAAGCTTCTCCAACGTCACACTTAGACAAGAAAGCTGTTTCATCAACGGTCAACGTGGACACGGAAGATCCGGAAGTTGAGGCGGACGGTGTCGGTGTATCTCCGCTCCAGCTTTGAGGGTCGTCTTCAAACATCTAATTGAGCCACAAGCCGCTCCGAAAAAGAAAAGGAAGAGTCTATAGGTTGAGTAAGAATGTACAACTTCGCTGCTCTTGCGGAAGGAATAGAAAATGTCCTCTTGATCCGGCATCTGGTAGAGTGGGAAATAAAAACTAATGCAGCACATACTGAACAATCCACAATCTGGAGTATGAGATTGATGCTATATTGTATACCACGACTAGTGGCTGTGTATATGATGTCGCGTGCCATTTTGCTGATTCTAGATTTAGTATGTAATCTCTCATCCTACAAAGCTGGGGTAAGCTTCATGTAAACCTTTTTCGATCAAGGTATTTTGCGCACTTTGGAGAGTCCGCCTGTACCATCAACGCGCTTAGACCGACAAGCGACATGCGACTCCTTTATGTACTGGGTACCCGCAAAATCATGTTTCTCCATGAAAATTTGTCCTTCCGCCATTGGAAAACGTTCGAAAGAGAATGGAGCCAACCCAGGTCAGCATTCTTGTGGGGTCTGGGGAAGTGGTGCGGCTCGGGACGTAGCGGCATCACAATTTCAGGTCGTTTATCACACGCGGCCGGGGCTGTATCCATCATCAGAGCTGCATATCTTCAAACGGTCGAAGGAATCACAACGCGAAGCCAAAGGTGCGGCTGCAGTGAAGCCGCTCTAGTTGGGCTTCATTGACTCGCGTTTGCATCGACATCTCCGTGACAGATCTTCGAGGATGTTGCTGAGTACTTTTTCGATTGATTCGATAGCTTGGTGAAACGAGCGACCCATAGCGTCTTTCGTGTTCCTGGATAATAGGAAAAGCCTTCCCTTTTGGGAGCTGGTCGGACCTCGATCCGGACCACGCAATAGTGACATGTAAGCCTTGGGTTGCAGATGGTTGATAGGTTGGACTTTCTCACCACACCGGACTTCCGTGGAGAATGCGCGTTAACTCGAGAGAAGGCCCTTTCCGAGTGGCATCACCTGGATCCTAGGAAGTCCATCTTCAAATCATTGGATTTTCTCTTCTGGAGGTCGCCTTGTTAGTGGTAGTAGTCATCAGGAGCTCACTCAACATCCATTACCCAGATTCAGAGGACCCGCCCGCCAGGTAAGAATATGTCATTGAGCGATCACACAACGCATTCTTAGTACAATCATAGAACGATAGCTAGTAGCCCGTTCAAATCTTAGTATAGTTGATACTACTCATACTTGGAAGTGCAACGTTCTTCGCCGCCGAAGAACAGCGCTGTATTGAGTGGGGCTCTATAGCCAGCTTGGTATGTCGCTCCTTTTCTTCACTGATTCCGCTGCGACTGCTTCCAAGAAGTGGGCGTGCGCTTGGTCGTCTGCCAGCATGATCTATGCGGGGCCTAGTAGAAGCCGTGGGTTCGACCGGTACTCCTTCTCGAGCGTTGCCCTGGGTCCTTAGGAGGTGCATTGCCTTCTGAAGTGCTTATGTGTGCAGTATCGGTTGCTTCCGGAATAGCGTCCCGCTCTGAGTTATCTTCGGCGATGCGGCTTTCTTTCTTTCTCCGTGACTTCGTCTGCCATAGGGCATCTTCGTCTTCGATCTCTCGTAGTACTAATCTCATTGGTAAGTATGATGTATGGTAGAATTTCATGGGAGATATAATCTAACAACTCCGAGGCAGCTTACCTTCTTCCCATTCTTTCTCCATTGCCTTGTTCCCAGTGCCGAGTAGACCTTGGACATCAACATCTTCGCCTTTCTGAACCCTCTCGATAACCTCTTTGAGCAAGCTTATCTTCGCATCCGCCTTTCGAGTATAGGTTATGAGCTCATTGCGTAGAGCAATGATTTGTATGGCTTGTGAGCCGATGAGTAAGAAGATGACGATGAAGAACGTTGCAGGATTCCAGTCTCTGGATGCCGGGGACTTTGCGACTGACGCCGCCGGCGGCGGCTTCCTGCGGAGAAACTTGGGGATGATTGATTGCCACAAAGATGGCTGGGCAACCCGTGGAAAGGAACCCGTCGATGCAGAGCTGGCGTAGCGCGTACTTTTGATGATGCATCGACGGTTTTGCAAAGTGTTGCCGAACAAGCACGAGCTCCTGTATCTGGCGCGTGGCGAGTGAAATACTAATTCCGGAAGACTGGACGGCACAGGAAGGCGCCGCATTACGCTTGATTGTGGCATTGCGACGAGCCCTTGTATCATTGGACTGTAATGTAGGTTGCTAGAGATCAAAATGAAGCTTAAGGTAGGTACACAGCTATTCTTAGAATGTTGGCTTCAAGGGGCGCATAGCAAGAATTTGTAGAAAATAAACAGTAAAATCTGTCTAAATTCTCTTCTCTCTAATCATCATTCACAAAATTGATCTCACTGCCTTTCTCAACATTGCTGTCATCATCATCACTATGACAAAATGAAAAACTTTTGCAAAGACTTCTTCTGTAAAGAAGAAGTCTTCTGTAACACAAAAATCAGTGTTTATATCAGTACTTACATTAATCTGTTCACTGAATCTTAATAATGATCTTATTGAGATTTTCAATCTCAATATTGCTGTTAATAAAGATTCAATGTTATTCATATAATATACTATGTTTTACACAGTATATCTGAACAGAAAATTGATGAATGAGAACTTAAATGTCTTTAAATTAAATAAGAAAGAAAAAAGCTTTATGTAAAGAATTTAAGATCTTAAGCAGTCAATAATGATTAAGAAATACTGTAATGAGAGAAAATACTTTTATTATAGATATTAAATAAAAATTAAAATCAATTATTTAGCTATAAAAAAAAATGCTGTGATCACTGTAACTCTTAAAAACATAAATAATTAATAAAAAATGAAGAATTTTGTTAAACTATGAAACAGTAATAAGAAAAAAGAAATAATAATCATTATAAGAGCTGATTAAAATAGAAAGACAGCAGAGAATATCATTACAGTAAGTAAGAAATTAATAAAGAAAAAAGTTATGAAAAAGAAAAATAAATTTAAGTATTAAATATAAATTTATCTTTTTTCTTCATTGATTTTTAATGTCTTTGCTAATAAATATCAGAGAACAGCTACTGTAATATATAAGAAGAATGTAAATCAATGTGTAAAGACTTTGAAGAACATTAATTATATATTAAATATTATTATTATTCATTATCAATGTAATAACAAGACATATCTTAATTATGATCATTACTGTCTTTTTTACAACAACATTTATAAAATTCTCAACTCTGTAGCTATTTAAATGTGAATAAAGACTGTTAATAAGAATGAAGCAACAATTTATACATTATTCATTAATATAAAGATTATGTTAGCTGATCAGTTAAAGAAAAGAATCTCATTATTAATTATATTGTTTTTTCTCTTTTTCATATCATTAATATTCACAACATCTTCATCATCTCATCTCATTCAAATTTACACTTTCTCATTAATATCAGCATCAACATCAGAAATCTTTATCTCTGCAGTTTCTTTTAGTGATATTAAGACTATATTAAAATTATTAACTTCATTAATTACAACATTATAGTGTTCTTCTTTTTCTTTACAGTCTCTGCAGTCTTTACAGTCTTTACATTATGTTTTATACATTTCAGCTCAATATTTTTCTTCTTTATTTTCTTCTTAACTGCTTTCTCTGCAGTCTGCATCTTCACTGTCTTCTTCATTATCTTTATTATTTTTATTATCTTCATTATCTTCATTACAGACTTTACAATCTTTATAAAAAATACATTTCATTATATTTTTATCAATACTCTCTGCAATATCATTTGTCAGCAGTTCACTTAACTTAAACATCAATTCTAAAACATAACTGCAGAATTTCTTTGCTTAATTTAAGTGAAAACACTCTATTTTGAAGACATAATTGATGAATTATTGTGATATTTTTTTAAAAAAGATATACAATTCACAAAATATACAGCTAATTATTAAGCAGACATAAAAAGAGCTGAGTATTTTAATTAATTTTAAATGATGATTAAAGAAAGTCTTACACTCATATTAGAAGAAAAGAAGATATGTAATAATTATAGAGATTTATTTTACAGAGATTTATAATTTTAAGAAGAAGTAGAAAGCATTGTAAGTGTTAAAGACAATGAAAAATGATATTTAATTCATTATAATAATATATTTATATATAATTAATAAAGCTGTTTCAAAAATATTTCTCTGAATTATCTTTCATCTTATACTTCTGTACAGCTATATAAATAAATGCTAAAAACTTATTCTTAAATCTCTTCATCAATGTCTTATATCTTTATATTTATGTCTTTAATTTACTAAACAACTTCTTAATAAAGTTATAATCTGACAAATAGAAAGAAAAAAATGTAAAAATGATGCTGATTTTATAATATATAGCTGTAAGCTTCTGTCACTGAGATTAGCAATAGCAATAGCAAGAATATTTATATTAATATGAAGACTTATCTCTGAACAATGTATTTTACAATTATTTATGCATAGAACACTGTGTGACTCTGAAAATTACTTATATAAAGATAAAATTTTCTTTTAAATAAAAATATTAAACATTTTTTTATTCATCTTTTTCTTATAGATCTCTCAAGCAATATAATCATCAATTATATATGCTGAAAGAATGCTGTAATGCTTTTCTTTTTAAAAAAACTTCTTTATGACTGCTTACTTTTTTACAACAGCTCAATTAAACTTTCTGTCTGCAATATAAAGATTGACAGCACTTTCATCAATAAAGATTAGCTAATTAGCATATTAGCTATTTAGCTACATCATTTAGTTGTTATAGATCTTTTAAGAGCATTTAATGATTTATTTTTAACATTAAAAATTATCTTTTTAATGACAGTAACAATGACAAAAGAATGTTTATTTACTTTCTTAATTAATTAACTTATTTAATGATGAAATTAACAGTATTAATGCTGATCTAAATCTTATATTTATATTAAATATATCTTTACATCTCATTCAAATATGCTGTAAATCAATTCTTAAGAAAATTAAGTACTTTCTATATTAATTATTAATAAATTAAATCTTTCTCTTTAAATTAAGATCTATCTCTATTATAGCAATTATGAGTAATCTTAATGTTTTTAATTTAAATAATTTAAATATAATAATTAATTCTTAATTTCATAGATTTCTTTACATTCTCTTAATGTACTTTCAACTATATTCTGTAATCTTCACTATAATCTTAAGTGACATTTCATACTTTAAATTCATTTATATATTGTTTTTAATGTTGTAATCAAGACTATGAGGATGTCTCATAGTGACAGTGATGATAATGATGTTGAGAAAGACAGCAAGATTGATTTTGTAAATGATGATTAGAAAAAAGAGAATTTAGACAGATTTTACTGTTTATTTTCTACAAATTCTTGTTATGCATTTCTTGAAGTCAACATTCTAAGAATAGCTGTAAGGTAGCTTGACTGTGAATATCTAAGGTACCTTACCTTACCTTACACCCTAACTTGCACCTAAGACCCACACCTAAACTCAGGGCTGAACTGATGCCTAAACTCATGCTCAAACTCATGCTGAAACTTATACCTAAATTCCTGCCTAACATAGTAAGACTGACCTGAGTTCGAGACGACTCTGACATGATTAAGGTACAATATTGATTGCGAAGTTAGGTGTGGGTTCAAATATGAACTTAAGGAGGAGAGTGCCTGTTGGGGCCAGTAAATGACCTTAACTTACATAATACAGGGTCTCTCTTTAGGCCTAGCTTATTGGGCCTCGGCCGTTGCTTTGTTTATGTTTTCGTGCAGTAAGTTAATTACCGCTCACGAATAGTAATTGCGACTATCAAACCGGGATGGAACGCGCTTTTGGGTGACAGTAATGTCTAATTTCTTACCATGATGGCTTCAGTACTTCCTCGATTGCTCAATTGCTGTACACGCGCTTCGCCATCACAGCGATGACATCTTCTATGCCGCAGGCGCAAGCGGAAACCGTCAAGCACGCGGTAGCATCAGCGGCAACATGTTCTTCTCTGACCGTGGCTACCTTAGAACAACTTATTGTCTATAAGTCCACCACAGTTGCCGTCGTTGAAGCTAAAACTTCCCGGACTGGGGCCAAAACAACCACTGCAGTTAAGCCAAAGTCAAGGGCCGGGCCGCCATCAAAAACTCGAGTCAAAACGAAGATCACCGTTCTGGAGACCACTCCAAGCCAGGAGCTCCGTCTAGAGCCTTGTGATGCGCTCCTGCTTGCCACAGAGGTTTTCAATACCTCACTCAAGGTACTGACGCAGGGCACGAAGCCTACCGGACAACCTCGCCGGGAATTGTCAAGCAAAGACGTTACGAACCCGCCGAAATGCACTTCTGGTACCCAATCATCAGTACGCCATGTTTCGAGACTTCAGCAGCCTTTGCAGCCCCGGTCCATCAACCGACTTTCGAGCTCGCCCTCAAAATCGCCCCTGCGACGGTCCTCGTCCGGCACCTCAGTTAGGTCCCCAGGTTTATTGGCAGTAGCAGAATGTGCACGGATAGCTCTTCGGACGCTGCGGCATCTGCATGCGCGGGGGGTTCAAACAACCCAGATGCCTCCCCTACAGTTGGAGAACGGAATGTCAGCTCTGATTGGGAAGTTGATAGGTTTAGGTTTTGATGATTTGGCATTCAAGGAGCTCTGTATATTAAAGAGGCGGCTAGAGTCACCCAGTGATGCTGGCAATCAGGACAAAATCCAGAGGCAAGAGATATATTCAGAAAAGGATACCTTGGCTGGGCTTCTGCGTTTCGAGAGACGAGAAGCAGCCGAGCTTGAAACTGAGTTGATGATACGGGTTCAGACGCATGCTCTGAAGCTAGTCGAGTCTAGGAGACTACCCTCCGCCGTGGAAGCTGCGGTACACAATATGCAGCTGTCTTTGCCAGGGTCGCCAACAGATTTGATCTCGAGAATATCGAACCATGGTCCACCATCATCCGTGGCCAAGGCAGCCAGACAACTTGAAGCCCTTGCTCAGATACTGATGTCGTGTTGTCCCAACATCTCAAGCTGTGAAGATACTCACGTAGCGCATGCAAAAGCAGCAATACCGCCACGGATAGCGTTTGAGGCCCAAGTGCTGGCACTGGAAATGAGACTGCAGGCTTGGAAATTGGCTGGTCACAAAGGCGATATTCAGAGACAACTCTATGAGCCTTTTGATAAGTGTCTGGCCGCCTACTCCCGTCGATGCTCTGACAGTGCTATCACAAAGTACAAACGTGCAGTGGCTGCCTTCGAACATATGACTGCCGATTATCATAGCGCCTTATCTGTTCAGAAGAACCCCTCAGCGACTGACTACTCAACCTCAACTATCTACAAGACGCTAGGCTACATCGCCGAAGAAGCCGCGCTCCTTGAAGAGGCTATCAAGTGGAACGTACGCTGCTTATCTTTTGTACGTCACAGCTCGGCACTCGGTGCAGTACAAGGGGCATGTGCCTGCAGAGTCGCTTTATTACGGCTGCAGTTGTTCAACAAGGCTGGTGATACTGAACACCTGGAAGGTAGCCTCACAGACGCCATTGAAAGTCTGGATACTTCCGTTCAAGGTGATTCGGCCGAAATGGATGAACTGATGATGGTGGTTGCTGCGCTTCGGAGAGCAGCCATGGCTTGGATAATCAAGTCCTCGCCGCCTTCTAAGGAAGTCGGCGCAGGAGATCAGCAGCCCTTGGAATTACAAGTAGCCTGCTCACAGCTGGTACATACCTGCCTAAAATTCTTCGCACGATATATCGGCGCTAGGCCACCCAAGGATGCAGTAATAAAGTTGGCACGGTATGAGCAGCGGAGAGAGCTGTCCTCCAAAGTAGCCCACAGTGCGGTTGAGTCGGTCATAGCAACCACAAAGCTCTCGCTTGGAACCAATCAGATTGCTTGGGAGAAGCTGGACTCTGCTCTACAAGACTGCGTCGGGCTTCTTTTGAGATTGCGCGGGGAAGACACATTTTCAGATGCGTTCCAAGCCCAATCTGCTGCCGATAAGCAGCTAGTATTTGTTAAGATATCAAATGTTTACTGGTCTTACTATTTGAAGAGGAAACAGGCATCAGCTCCGTCGCACGAACTGTCAAAAAGTCTTCAAAGATCAGTAGATCTGATTAAAACCCGCACAAAGCTCGAAACATCAGCGGGCTTCCTCGCTGTCAAGCTAGAAAGACTAGGGGCGCTGCAGGAGAGCTTAGGAAGGTTTGCAGAAGCGCTCGAATTTTATGCTGACGCCATACGATCCCACATTGCTACAGGGGTTTTGGTTAGGGCGTCATCTGCAGCACGCGAGCGGTCCCTGTTGGGCGTGTGGGAGGGTGAGGGAGCTACCGGCGTTCTTGGAAAAGCTCTTTCCTCATGGACCAAGCTTGCTATCAGAGACAACTTTACGTCAAGGATTCCATTTGATGACGAGACTTTACCCTTAGACGAGCGAGGAGTCTTACTGGAGTGGCAATTGGCTGTGGTATCAAATCTGTTGGATGCGAAGAGTACGGCAGCCAGGCAGGGGCAGTCGATCCTTGTCTTAGCCAAACTCCTTCTCTCGATCTATCAAGCTGGTACATACCCTATACGACGTTTACGTCTATGTTTGTGCTTGTCGCGCATTGAAGCAAACCACACCGACGTCTTAGACTCCAGTTTCATGGACGACATATTCAATGAGCTGGAGGACCATTCGTGGCAGATATCAAAGGCGAATGACGAAGGCCTTGCTACGTATGAGCAGCACCTGAGGGCCTCTGTGAGAGTCTCACTCGCTTTTCACAAGGGTGAACCCGCAGCACCGACATTTCTGGCTGCGCTAAAAGTGTGGTCTCATACCCTTGATGAGTGCCAAACCTGGGAATGCCTTGGCGATAGGGTAGAAAATCGGGCCGACTGGATCCTGCAGTTACAATCAATCATAGACTACCTTGAAATGCAAGGTCAGGAGACGTCTAGAGTGTCTGCTTTGCATCTAATGGCAAGACTTCGGGAACTACAGGTTCCCACCGATCAATCTGGGTTTGTACGCTCAGTGTCCGATCTTGGTCTGCAGTACTCGAGGCTGGGGTACTCAGGGAAAGCTGGACATGCGATAGCGAGGGCTACGAAATACGTCGAGTCTTGTGGTGTGGCTTTAGAAATCAGACTGCGGTGGCACCTTGCGTATGCCGAGTACCTCATGGAAATAGGGAACTTCGAGAAAAGGTATGGTCAGACGTATGTGGCCGTTAGACGCAGTTTGCTAATGATTAGCAGCGAAGCATACCTCACCAAAGCAGGCAACTTGGCGGAAGAACAGCCTGAGCTGTTGAGAGACGCTGCTTCGTCCGCAACGCTTCGTGGACGGCTTCGGTTGAATCGACTTATTGCAGATGCCGCCTACCTCCATTCTCAGCTAGCTTTCGCCCGAGGTCAGCCAGATGAAGCGCTCGCTCTAGCTAAACGTTGTGTGAGGCTCAACTATCGAGCATGGTCGGGTCTGGAACGTCAAGTGGCCAGCGTAAATAAAGTTACGCAGCCTGATTCGCACGAGCTTGACCATAGTGGACTGAACGAAAGCTTCTCGATGCTCTCAGTATCTGCTTGCCACGCTCCAGCTGTCATGTCATCGACTCACGACTCGCTGAAAAGTCCGCCGTTTTGGAGCTTGGTGCCAACTATATCGCGAGGACTGACACTGCTCTCCCGACTCTTCGCGCATCAGGGAATGTTCCTCGAAGCAGTATACTATACTGAACAAGCCCAGAAAATCGTTGACGCTGTTGGGGCGGTGCCATGGATAGCACAAAATCTCGCCTTGAGTGGAGCTCACTGGACACGTTGTGGAGATTTGGGAAAAGGGGAAGACCTTTTGCTCCAGGCTCGAGAGCTTAGCTTCCGGATAGACAGCGGCAGAGGAACGGCGATCGTTCAGACTGAGTTAGCCAACCTGCACAAAGTACAACGTCGCTGGGACGAGGAAAGCAGTGATTACAGGCTTGCCGGCAAGGTGCTGAGCGAGTTGACCACCACGGGTTTTGTCGAATCTTTGGAGCAAATTTCTCCTGCTGTGTCTGGGCTAGAAGAGCAAATGACCAAGCTTACTCTGGGCGGTGATCGACCTCTAGGTGTCGCGACAAAGAAACGACAAGTTCGAGAACCTACCAGGGACTGCATACAAAACCGGAGTGCCACATTAGAGAAACCTGCGGCAAACGCGCGGGATTTTGCAAGTCAGTGTGTTCCGCTTCTGCGACTAAGAGGTGACCTTCTCCGACAACATTCCTTCTCAATGATGCTGCAGCGAAAGATAGAAGACGCAACGTGGATGCTCGCAGAAGCAGAGGAGCTTCCAAAATCCCAGCACGGTTATATACAGCAACACCTTGGGACCGCCAAGCAGTTGTTAGTGCATGCTCTGAAAGACATGTCTGTAGATGCTGTCTTCTGCGTATTACCCGACTCGACCATTTCATTCCCGGCTGTTACTAGTGCTTTCAGCAGTAAGGAAAGACAAGTATGCGGACGAAGTCCAGTCAAGGCAAACAAGTCATCGCCGCTTCGGAAAACAGCGGTGAAACCAGGGCCTCGAAAGACCGCTAGAACCAAGACGCCAGTCCTGGAAGACTTCAGAAATGTCCTTTGCCAGGCTAGGGACTGTCTCTCAGAAATTCAGACGATGGCAGTGCAGATGAGCTCAACAAACACGCTTCAAGTTATCTCCAGCGTCCTTAGGACACTATTGATGCTTCTCTCCGCCGCTTCTGCGGCAACAGCTAAGAGCGCTGTCAACCCGTACTTTGCCACTTACTCGACAGGTAGGATCACTTCTAGTCAGCTAACTTGAATTAAAACTTACTTGTAGCAGAGGTCAGAAGGATTGTCGCTTTGCAACGCGAACGATCGAGCATACGATTAGACCAGCATCCTACACCGCAGGAAGAAATGCTCCGGTGGCCAAGCAGCGGTGGTCAATCTTGTTCAGAATCCAGCGAGTTACGCATGCCCCTAAATTACTCGAGCTTTCAGAAAGACTATGTCGACATTATCCCAGCCAACTGGAATGTTATATCAGTCTCCTTGAGCGAATCTTGCGATGAGATCTATATTACCAAGCTTCAGGGGGTTCTGACACCCTTCATGCTTCGACTACCGCTAAGCCGGCACAACTCTCGAGATGCAGATGAAGATATATTCGGCTTCGAGCAAGGAAAGGCCGAACTTTCGGAGATCATAGAGCTGGCCAACTTCAGCGCGCAAGACGCACGAAACATGACCGGCAAAGAAGCAAAGTCACAATGGTGGGCCGAGCGTGAGGCTCTTGATGGACGGCTTAAGGACCTGCTAATCAACATGGAAAACATCTGGCTGGGCGGCTTTCGTGGCGTGTTCGCGCGACACTTGGGACGATCACACTTGCTATCTCGGTTTCAACAATCTTTTCAAATAATCCTAGGTAAGTATTTACCGTCACGGCAAGCGGCCAACAAGCGGAATCGGGCCAGTCGTGTCAATTTAGACAGCAGGATTCTGGATCTCTTCATTGGCCTTGCAGATTCTGCGGATCTATCGGAACTGGAAGAGCCTTTGACCGACCTTCTGTATTTTGTTGTGGACATTTTACAGTTTCACGGCGAACGCAATGCGTACGACGAGGTCGACTTTGACTCCGTAAGTCTTTGCTCTAACTCCCTGAACCATGCATCTCTGACATGACTAGATAATCGTCGAAACGAGCGATGCTATCCGCTGTTACCAAGAAGCAGTCCAAACGGAAAAGGCGGCAGATGCAAGTCACACCATCCTAATCCTCGATAAGGCCCTTCACATCTTCCCCTGGGAGTCACTGCCGTGCTTGGACGGTCAGTCCGTGTCTAGGCTGCAATCACTCGGATGCCTCCGCCAGAGAATCCTCATGCAGCAGCAACAGGCCCATGAAGGCAATCCACATAGATTTCACGTCAATCGCAGCAAAGGCGCCTACGTTCTAAACCCCTCACGAGACCTGAAATCCACACAAACCACATTCGAACGACCCCTCGAATGTCTTCCCAACTGGGATTCCATCGTCCAGCGTGAACCATCCGAAACCGAGCTAAGGACTTCGCTGGAGTCCGGTGATATATTCCTCTACTTCGGGCACGGCAGTGGCGCACAATACATCCGAGCCAAAACAATAAAACGGCTGAACAAATGTGCGGTGAGCCTTCTGATGGGCTGCAGCAGCGGGTCTTTGACCGAAGCCGGCGAATTCGAGCCCTACGGAACACCAATCAACTACATGCATGCCGGGTGTCCGGCGTTGGTGGCGACGTTGTGGGACGTCACCGACAAAGACATCGATCGATTCTCCTACGCTGTCTTGGACAAGTGGGGTCTCTTCAAAGGTACCGCTTCTGAAGCCTTGAAGAGTCCAGTCAAAGGGGGAGGCAGGCGGGCGGCGGCGAAGAGGAAGGCGAGGGAAGAAGAAAAAGAAGAGAATTGTGTGGAATCTGGGGATCCGGTGTCGCTAGTGGAGGCGGTTGCGAAAGGGAGGAGTTCGTGTATTCTCAGGTACCTCAACGGTGCCGCTCCCGTCGTGTACGGTATTCCAGTCTATCTCTCCTAGGTCCGATGTGTTCAGACTGGTTGGAACGCGCAGCGTTTCGCAGCGTTTGCGGCATTTTCACATGACTGCTGTCTGTGGCAGTCGGCGGCGTTTTGGATATTAGCATTCAATAAAGGGTTTGTTAGACTGTACCATTACCATTCCCAAGGGCAGAGATTGCGGAGCAGCTGTATATTAGGCTGAGCGCAACCTGAGTGAATAATATAATAGACTACATCTGATCCCGCCTGTCATAAGGTTGTTGTTGGTGACTGACGGTTCGGGAATCGGGACCTAACCCGGCACCTCTATTCTCCGCCGCTCTAACGCCATTGGTATGTGGGGTTTCTCGGCGGGGTAATAACATATTTCCACTCCCGGCAACCTTCAGAAGCCCAGGACCACCACCACAACACCACCCAACCAAACAACACAGAAATGTCCGTCCGCACAACAGCGACGATCGCCTCCTTCGGCGGCAAGCTGCTGAAACTCGCGCACGATGCGACGACGACCAACTGCGAGATGGCATTCAACCTCTACCTCCCGCCGCAGGCGACACTCAACCCGCTGCACAAGGTGCCCGTGCTCATCTACCTGTCCGGCCTGACCTGCACGGGTGACAACTGCGCCGAGAAGGGCTTTTTCCAACACAAGGCCAGCCAGCGCGGCGTCGCGGTGCTGTATCCGGATACGAGCCCTCGTGAGTGTTGGCTTTCTTTGGTTCGTGAGTTTCGCAAGGGGGGGTTGAGGGGGTGGAGTGAGTGGGTGTTGGTTGAGTGGTGGGAGTGGAGTGGAGTGGAGTGGAGTGGAGTGGATGAGATTGGGGAGGGGGAAGGTGGCGTGGCGTTAGCTGACTGGTGCCTGTGTGTGACGGGGGAACAGGAGGTCTGAAGATCGCGGGCGAAGACGAAAGCTACGACTTCGGGAGCGGCGCGGGGTTCTATGTGGATGCGACGCGGGAGCCGTGGAGCAAGGGGTATCGGATGTACAGCTACATCACGGAGGAGTTGCCGAAGGCGCTGTTTGCCGCGTTCGAGCAGCTGGATGCGGAGAGGGTGAGCATTACGGGGCATAGTATGGGGGGTCATGGAGCTTTGACTTTGGTGGGTCTTGTTTTGCTTTCTTCGCGGTCCGGTCTGTTTGTTTCGGACGGAGGTTTGGGTCTGGGTTTGGGGGAGGTGAATTGGGATTGGGCGTTTGGGTTGTGAGTCTATTGACAATAACGCTGATCTATGTTGGGGGATGCAGTTCCTCAAAAACCCAGGCAAATACAAATCGTGCAGCGCGTTCGCCCCCATCGCGAACCCTATCAATGCCCCCTGGGGCCAGAAGGCGTTCAAGGGCTATTTCGGCGAGGATCAACAGGAGAAGTGGAAGGAGCACGACGCGACGGAGCTGGTTAAGAAGTGGAAAGGGCCGCTAGATTTGTTAATCGATGTCGTATGTTCTTTTAATTGCCTTCCTTTTTCCTTCCCTTTCTTCGTTCCCGCTTTCTATGTTCCCGGTTCCTCCCTACCAATTACAGAACTCCTTTCCCTTCGAAGAGCAACGGGACTGACCATACGGCCATCGTACGCTTTCCAGGGAACGGGCGACAATTTCTACAAGCAAGGGCAGCTCCTGCCCGAGAACTTCGCCAAAGCGGCCAAAGAATCGGGTAATGAGAAGGGCGTCAATATCCGCTACCAACCCGACTACGACCACAGCTACTACACCATGGCTTCGTTTGCCGATGACCACGTCGAGCACGCGGCTAAGTATCTATTCGCTTAGTAAGTCCTCCTTCGCTCGCTCTCCCCCTTTTTGTTTTGATCCTTTTGGGTATTCTTGGCTCTTGTCTGGGGTTATGAGGAATGGAGGGAGTGGGCGTGTGTGCGTGCGGGTGTGGTGGCGAGTGGAGACTGACGGGTACAGAAGCGAGTCGAGTACGCGGGGGAGGTTGTAGATATTCTAGACAGGATAGGGTGTATATAGTTGGACTATTCGGCGTCGATTGGCATACATGACCACTCGCCGTGAGAATCCTGTAGCACAAGTGATGAGACGGATGCATGACTCGCCGATTGCGGATGAAGAACGAACATAGGTAGTTCCAGACAATCTCCATGATTTTAGCGCACATGCCGGAATACCTAAGTAGCGAAGGTGGCCCGAAGATAGAATAGGTAGTCTTACAAACGCCGAAGTCTCGAGACTTTGATGCATGGTTTTCAAGGACGCATGAGACAGCCAAGACCGATCGACGGACAAACTACCAACGCCTTCAGATGCACATCGCTTGCCAGAAAGAAAAGAGCCTCCCCGAAAACCCGTCAATCTAAGACAGTCGATCTCAGCCGCCGCTACTCTGCACGAACGCCTGGAGACAAGATTAGCGAACTCTGGTCACAGAACTTCACGAAAGATAAATCTGTGAGAACGTACCTGGAAGAACTGCCTAAACGCCTTGAGATCCAAGCTCGCCAAAGCGCGCAGGTACTCTTGCACCGTATCCGCGCCCATGCCCATGCCCGGCAACTCGACATCGCGCAGCCAGGTGATGTATTCCTGGCCCTGCTTGGCGTAGATGGTCTTTTGCAGACTGGCGGCTTCGGCCAACACCTGCTTGGCTTGTGCGTCCTTGGGGTTGAAGGCTGGGGTTGTCGGGAGCACCCAGCAGAGGGGCGAGAAACGGGTCAGCATGAAACGGTCGAAGCCTGGCAGAGCGGGTTGAGGGGAGGCGGTTGAGGCTGGTGAGGAAGTGGTTGGGTTTTGCGGGACGACGTCAGGACCGCCCCAGACGACGGACATGCGGGTGAGGACGGAGAAGGCGAGTTTTGCGGTGGGGAAGTCGGAGATGTCTTTAACAAACATCTCGATGAGTGATATTACGTTCTCGAAGATTTGCTGGTTTGCTTCCAAAGAGGTTAGACCAAGCTAATGAGCAGGATGTCAGGACAATACTCACCGGTACTCACGAGCACGGAGGCGAGATCGTTGTTCAGGATTACCAGCAGGAAATTCAGAAGTTCCCGTTTTAACTCTGCGAGCTGAATCTCGTCGTCTGTGCCTGTAATCGGTTCCGAGATACCTACAAAGACCCGTTGCAGAAAAGGTGTAAGTAGGGTATCGAGGATCTGGAAGATTTCAATCTTGAAGCCATAGACGACTTGATCTAGTAACCTTAGGAACATTGCCATCTCGTCTTTTGTCGAGTTTTGTGACAGGAGTCCATCGATCCATCTCGGGAGCTGGGCTAGTATGCGAGCGCCGAGAACACCGATCAATCGGGAGAAAGTGAATCTTGCTGCGGTCCGAACATCAGAGGATGACTTAAGTGATTCGAGCGCCACTAGTATAGCTTCGGCTGCCCTTGCAAATTCCTCAGACACCTCGTTGGCTGGAGCAGATGACAAAGATGAAGTGCTCCCAGGACTCCAGTCCGAGAAGCCTCGCGCGAGCGTGCCAAGAGCCATTATGATGTGATGAATCTGTAGCTTCGCCCTCTCATCTCCATTCCGTGCAGGTTCGAGATGCGTTTCCAAGTCCGTAAAGAGAGGGTTCATTATCGATCTAACGTAGAACACTTGCCTGCCCAAGGGTACTGCGGCAGTTGAGCAAATACAGCCAATAGCCTCGTAGAGGTACAGCTGGCTGCTGAAAGTTGCGTCGGCTGACTGATCGTTCTCGTCAGAGGACATGTTCTCCTCTTCAGAGCCCTCCTGAGGAAGTTCAGCTTTGATGGGGAGAAGATCGCTGACAGCTTCGATGACTGTCTGAGCAACGTTCCCTATCTGGGATCGTAGGTGCTTGGCGAACCGATGGAATAGGTACCATGATCGCGTCTTAACCTTGATATGGTTGTGGTGGACTAGGCGTACGAAACTCTCAAGCACGCCGGGCACAAAGCTAGTGTGATGTTCGAAGAAAGAGCTGTACCGCACGCAGATCTCCATGTACTGAAGTTGAATAGCTGGATGAGAGAAAGAGGCAATATCTGTCCTACTGTCAGTGTTCTCGTAGGTGAAGAATTCTCTTGGCGCTACTCACCTGACTCCACCATCCTCAGCATCAACCCCACCAGTCTCTCGGCGGCTGTTGATATAGGCTTGGTCTTGCTGTACAAGCCCCCAGATTTCACTACCATATCTCCGAAGAGAAACATCTCATGTAGCGCCAAGTCTAGGTCTCTCCAATTCAACTGTCCGCTTCCTTGCTGGAGGTTTTCGAACGTAGTCCCGACAACGTTGCTGATCATGTCAATATACAACGGCTCGTCCACAGCAGCGACAGCTTGTTGTAGGACTTGTAGTCTCTTCCGCAGTTCCTGAAACTCAGCTTCATCGGTCTGCTCATCTTCGCTCCCCCACGATGACGTCTCGTCATACTTCGTCTTCATGATAATGGCGTTGAGGATCGATGCCAACATAGCCACGAATTCCGGGGACAGAGACCCCTTAGCCTTAACCTCTTTGCGCAGGTAAGTGAGAAGGTCGGTCAGAGATGGTATAACTGTCGAGCATATCTCATCGTATTCGTCGGAGAAGAAGCGGAGGACGTAAGGCAGAAAGGTCTGCAGGAGTTCATTTGCTCGTTGTCTGGCTTGCCCTGTAAGACTCTCGCTATCTAGGGCTTTGATGATATCGAACGCAGTACTGTTTGCTAGCCTAGCAACGGCTTCCGCAAGGTCCGTGTCATAGTTTGATGTAGCTCGGAGATCATGCAAAGGAGGACTTGCGATGAGCTGAGTAATAACGTCACCAACGTTCAAATAAACGATCATGTTGATCTTGTCTTCTGGCTTCATCTTCTTGCCAACAATCTCAGTAAATGTATCAATCGCAACGTCTCGGACATTGTCTTCGGCAACATTGCCGCTGACGGCTCGTGCATATCCTACAAACTGAAAGAGGATGTTGAGAAGTTGCTCGTTGACAACCAAGGAGATATCAATCCAAGTCACCCACCGTCCAACTGCATGAAGGCACAGATCCACCGCTCCAGCATCCTGATCTCGCCACTCAATCAGGATCTCCTGCCATGAACGGACCACTTTCTCTACATCACGCTCTCTCACCAGATCTTTCAGCTCATTGTTCTTCCGCTGCTCCTCGGCTGTCCGGGGCAAAAGCACATCTGCTATCTCATCATGCACGGAGTTTATCACTCGCAGATACAGATACACTCCTGGTCCGTTGTTGCTGGCAGATGCTCCTTCCTTCCTCGTTAAAGACAGAAACTCATCAAAGAAGCTTCTCCAGCTTGTAGCGTAGAGATGTTGGAAGAGACATGTGACCGTCTGTGTGATTTTGTTTTGTATGGTGATCGTATCTATGTCTTCTTTTCTCCCATGTGCTCCATAAATCCGCCGTATATAGTCCATCAGATTGTCCTTGAGGAAGGCTAAGCTCTGGGCATCCATCTGCCCCTTCTCCACAGCATGGTTGACAATCTCGAGCGCAACATGGCGTACGACTTCCGGTGCACGAGGAGTACGTCCGAAGATTGACAGACACACTTGCCAAGCAGATGTGTCCTCACGAAGCTGGTTTAGGAAATCGAAAGCTTGAGCCTTGAGGTTCTGATCGGAGCTAGGATTCCAGGCGATTTCGATGGCATTTTGCACCTAAGGGTAGAATCAGCTTCAGATCTCGAATGTAAGTGCATGGTACTGTTCCCACAAGGGAGACGCCGCATGTGGGTCAGCCCATTGAAGCCATACCTGTGCATCCATTGTTGCCCGGCGGCAGCGCCTGGTTCCACCGGCGGTTGGGCGCCGGCGTTATTGGCAGACTGCCTTCGACCTTAGCTGACTTTGCCGTTCCAAGAGACGTGGCTCACTCGGAAGGCAGAAGTGGTATATGTCACCGAGTCATGAGGTTGCAGATGTTGCTTCACTGGCGAAGCCAACAGTGAGGCGGGGGACGTATGATAAAGTTGGGGCGTTCGGACGTCTCCAGGGGTCTTTGAAAGTCTTCTGCAGAGGCCGTGAAAGGGTTTTGCGGAAGGAAGACTTCGAGCGTATAGGTTTGTAGTATTCTGGATTATTCTGGAGTTGAGTCACTTTTCGAGGTACGAAGGTACATTCCTAAACATTATTTTCGCCGAAAAGAGCTGTCGGGTGAGCGCGGGAACTAGCACCTAATCTGCCTCTGTTGTGAAGTCTTGGTGAACATTTTCAACAGCCACTTGGTCAGGAATATTGTGGCTATGGTTTGCCGTTACCTTGGTCGCAAAGACAGCAACCTTATGAGAACGTGGGTCAATACTGTACGCCGATAAGTAATCATGGCGGATGTAGTTTTATTTTTTGTTATTGTTCTACCAAGAATTTCTATAAGCAAACATACTTTCTTGAATCAGTCTCATCAAGACTTCTCCGCACCAACCTACTTTTGATCTCTTTCAGCCGCCAGGTCGTCGACATGCTTGTTGATGAAGTACCTATCCAACTGCTCCCTCCCTAGGTATTTGCTGCCCCTCTGGAACCCAATGCACCTTTCTCCTTCTGTTCCACACAAACATTGAAATGGTCTCGGGCTCGCCCACTCCGTCGATGGATAAAACCATGTTAGATCATCCCCAACCTGGAGATCCCTATCTCGCGCAACGCGCACCTCCCCCGCCACGCCATTGGGGTAGCGGCCCTGAGCGTCTGGTGGATATACCTCTAGCTCGACTGTAGGGGCGCACGAGTGATTCATGTAGACGAGCCCGGAGTTGAACTCCACATGATCCGTTCGGCTGGTTTGGATGGACGACCATGTTGCCTCTGGAACAGTGTAATGTGTGGTGACGTAGCTCAGATGGGTGCCTCGCGGGCGGGCGACACGCGAGACTGTCGATGTCTGGCCGTAAGGGGTGGCGCAGTATTCCATTATTTCCTGCAAATTATTCTGCGTAAGGGGGAACGAAGGAGCAACGTGTTTGGATAGGGTGGTTGGATCTCGAAGAAAACTGCTGGTGGCAGAAGTGTGGTCGAGGGTTGCTGGAGACATTGTTGTAAGCTTCTCTGGCTTTGCTTCGGAATGAGAATTTGTGAACATGAGATCCAGATGTGGTTTGACACAATAGAGGGCAGTAGAGTACAGGAAGCGCGGATTGAATGAAGCTGTGTGGACAGAGCTGTGTATAAATATTGCGCGCGGTGCAGTGCGACTGTGAGCACGAAATATTTCTGCAGAAGAACTTTCCATGTTGTGAAGCGGTGAGGCAGATAACTTGATCTGGCTAGAAATCAGAACCTTCTGCAGCCCTGAAATAAGCGGTCAGTGCTGACTGTGTATGCAGCTCAGGCTTATTACTGGAGTGCTTAAACTGAATCTGTTAGTCTGGACTTAACAGCATAGATCTTCTCTGTTTTGGAACTCCAGGGTCGCCAACCTGAGTGCAGAGTTGATAGCCCCACATTATGAGCAGAGCTGAGCTCCAAAAGCGGTCAGCTCGGGAATGAATGACGTACTCCAATTTGAAAAGGAGGAAAAGTTCAGATCCACTGAGAGACCAAGGATCATGCACGTTTCTCCAGCTTACTACCAGGTTTAAGCACTGCTGAATGCCATGGCTGCTGTCATGTCAGACTGAACCCAGCATCTAAAAACTGTGAAGCTGAGCTCAGCGAGCGTGGCCCAATCGGTCAAGACCAAATCCTTGGAAAGGTTGTCCACAAACAAATGCGCACTGCATTTGCGGTGCAGTAGATATGAGACATCGGAGATTCTGTGGCTACCATCGTCCTGCAGTCAGCTATAGTCGGCGGAACGACTCCAGGCAGTCAAGTTGGGGCAGTCAATTCTAACCTACCGGGGTTAGATTTTCTTAGCTGCATTCACTACCTAAGGTAGAGTCAGACAGACATGACTGCTAGTAGGGGGTCCCTTACTACTGCTGACACCCTCACTGTCATTCTCACCCTTGTCCTCACTGACACCCTCGCTGCCACCCTTGCGCTGTCACCCTCACTGTCGCCCTTGCTGACACTTGCATCCACATCTGCACTCTGCACTTGCATCCACACTTGCACTTGCATCCACACTTGCACTCACACCCACACTTGCACTCCATACTCCACCCTCACTGACACCATCCTTGCTGTCACCCTTGCTGTCTGTCATCATCCATTGTCTCTGCGAGGGCAACAGTAAGGATGGCAGCAAGGATGTCAGTGAGAACAAGAGTGAGAGTGTCAGTGAGGGTGACAGCGAGGGCAACAGCAAGGATGACAGTGAGAAGCAACAGCGAGGGCGACAGCAAGGTGTGAATGCTCTATCTTACTAGTGGATGCCTCCGATGCAGCTAACAAGGACTAACCCAAAAAGTTAGAGAGTGATGGTCAAAAAGTGACTGCCCTGAGTCATTCTGGGGCCAAGCTGAGAACAGAAAGCGGAAGCCTGCTTACCAGTAGTGAGAAGGAAGAACCAGGTCATCCCAGTATATCAGTCTGACATGCATCGTCATTTGTATTTGACAAAGAAATGCTCCACTCATACATGTAATGTGGGTTGATCTCGAGTAGAAGGATAAGCAGCGTCAACCTGCAGTAACTTTCCACACTGCTGCCGAGCCTCACCAGGCACAAGTGCGATGTAAGGTACCTGGTAGAGAGGTGTGACAACATCAACCCAGTTCTAGCGGCCAAATGACTGCTTAACGGGCGCTTTTGGGCGGCTCGGCGATCCCTAGTGCTAGGGGCGGCTCGGCGATCCCTAAGGTAGTGCTAGGGGCGGCTCGGCAATCCCTAGTGCTAGGGGCGGCTCCTGGGAACACAGCATCGGCCATCTCTGCAAACATGGACTTGGTGATATTAAGTGGTTGTTTTTATGTGTATTGTGTGTGACTATCCAGCTGCTGTGTCAACAACCTATAACAAACTAGATACAACACTCAGTTATGAGGCTTAGATGTCTAAGAATAGTATATAGACTGACTCACCTAAACTGAAACAATAACGGAAGAGAATTGCAACAATTGTCTCGCTGACCATGCCTGTCACTCAAACACTATGTGCCACAACGCCGGGATGCGCTGGATATCTATCTCTTCCCGTCTCTCGTCTCTCAGATGCAACCATAGACTATGGAGAACTGGGCATCCCGTCCGCTCTGCCATACACAAGCCACAGATCGGCGGATTAGTAGTTGGGCCGGTGACGACCAGCGAATAGCTGCTGTTTGGTTGGTCTGTGGGTGTCAGTGGGTCAGGTTGGTCTGACATGATCTGACCTCATGTTCTTAACTTGATCTATGCGTAGAGTATGTCACTCTGTTATTCATCTCACAATTTGATTGATTGAGGAAATGAATTTTGAATGATGCCCCAGTACCGTACCTGAGAGGCAAGTTCGTCCCACTCCCTCAGCTGAGAGTCTCAGGGATAAGATAACTTGACAAGTGTCATGTTCCACGTGTTTGAAGCCATCATCTCTTTCCCACCTTGAGATTGCATTGTGCAGAGTACAGAGTCTGAAGAGAACACAACAACATCAAACAGACTGCTTCTTCGTTTATCTCTTCTGGCTTTTCTTCCTGAACATGACAATCATTCAGAGTATTATGAGGACTGGTCATGGATGTGGCAAGAGACCCTTTTTACTTTCTTTTCGCTCATCCAGAGCATTCATTGTCTTTGTGGTATCCTATGCGGTGTTCACAGTAAGTGATTGAAAGGCACCTTGGTAGTTCATCCTTCTGATCACAACTGCTCAGGATCAATTCGTTTTTGCTGTCATTGTACCTGTCATGCCATTCTCTTTGCAAAAAGAAGTGGGCGAGTCAGACACCACCAGTGAGTGCAATCCAAACAGAGTCTCAACGTCGCTCACCATCACAGTTCAGTACTGGGTGTCCGTTCTTCTTGCAGTTTATGGCGCAGCCAATTTTGCAGCATCACGCAAGTAGCACTATATGGAGAACAGTATAGCCGGTCCTAACGCCTCTTACCACAGCTCTCTGGGGCTGGTACACAGATCGTAATCCGTCACGAAGGGTACCCTTCCTTCTTGGTCTGCTAGTCATAGCTGGTGCTACCGTCATGATATGGCTTGCTCCAAACATCGCGCTCCAAGTCGTCGGACGTATACTCCAAGGTTTCGCAGCCGCTATTGTTTGGATAACAGGTCTAGCGATGATTGCCGATACGGTGGGCCAGGAGGATGTTGGGCAGTACCTCAGTTACTTGGGTGTGGCAATGATGGTAGGCACGTAAGTAGATCGGTCGGTCGTTCAGAATGGCTTTCATAGGAGATTGTCCCAGTACTAATGCGCCTTAGGCTGATTGCGCCATTGCTTGGAGGCGTTGTATATGCTAAAGCCGGCTATGACGCCGTCTTCGAGATGACGCTTGCTGTGATCGGTGTAGATATATTGCTTCGTTTCGTCACGATTGAGCGAAAAGTTGCGATGAAATGGAGGCAAATAACTGTGTCAGAGACTGCGGCACACCATGGAAGAGAAGAAAATATCGAAGGAGCGCACGGCGAGGTCGAACAGATCATAAGAGAGAATGATGCTCAAGATGCCGAGAAGGACGGCGATTATCGGCTACCGGCGACAGCTCAGGGAGGGTCGCCACCAGAGAACACTCCAGCGCTTTCGAGACCACGTCGACGCGTCCAGCTACCGGCTGTTTTGACCCTCCTCTCATCCCGGAGACTCCTCTCTGCGCTGTGGGGAACGCTCGTCGAAGGGGCGATTTTCAGTGGCCTGGAAACAGTTTTGCCCCTGCAAACGCAGGCTGCTTTTGGGTGGGACTCCGAAGGTGGTGGCCTCATTTTCCTCCCCCTCACCCTCACCGCCTTTCTTGGGCCCGCTGTTGGATGGCTCTGTGACAGATATGGACCGCGGTGGCCAACATTCGTTGGATTCTTCCTCCTATGTCCCGTCCTCACCCTTCTTCGGTTGGTCGATCACGACACGCTTGGTCAGAAGGTGCTGCTGTGCGCTCTGCTGGCCTTGGTCGGTTGTTGTTTCACATTGACGCTAGATCCACTGATGGCCGAAATCGCCTACACAGTGGAGCAAAAGGCAAAGGACGACCCGGAGACGTACGGTTCTGCCGGTAAAGCGTATGCTCAGGCTTTCGCCTTGTTTAACATGGCGTTCAGTGTAGGCAACACAGTAGGACCGTTATGCGCAGGACTGGTAAGAGACGCTGCTGGTTGGGGAACAATGAGCTGGGCACTGGGTCTCCTTGGCGGGGTGACTGCAATACCGACAGGCTTGTGGTGCGGTGGATGGATTTACAAGCAAGATGTTAGATGGCGCCAGAAGAAGGAATTACCTGTAGTATGACCCAATGCGGAGGAAGTATGGGAAGCGTTCTTCATTGCGATAGACTTGCGTTCTCAACCATGTGACCCAAAAGTTTGAGTCTGTTGCTTCTCGGATGTCAATGAAACCTTCGTGTCTTATTACGAGCGTAAATCTATCCTGAGAATACTGGTTGATATCGGAAAGATCTTTGAGATAGTGATATTAGATGCCTATCTTCGTGTTACAGATCAGTCTCCAGCCCTACAAAGTAGTAAGCGAAGAACGTTGGCTTGAAGACGGACAGGCACAAAAGGCTCGGAGTTCAGTTCCTTCCTAGTAGTTAGCTATACACCCCTTCTCTACCTCAGAGGACGTCGACCACCTCGATAGACGACTTAAGCAACGCCATTTCGCCACAACTTACCCCCCACGGCATCCTGCAAACAGATCACTGTCGACCTCAGCTTAACCATTCGTCCATCGCATGTGAGATGCAGATAGAAAAGTATACCCCTATTGCTCGACGTAGAAACAGAGTTGGAAGACATCTCGAAAGTCGATAAATTACCCAGACGCCGTACCAGTGGCCTCCAAGGGGAGAGCTCCGGTCGAAGGACATGCACCGCTGGCAATTCCATCTGAAAGGCAGAAAGTACAACTTCTAATCGGCAAAAAGTTCGTCTCGGGCGTGCTGAGTCGAATTGAGCCATGATGGAGTTGAATTTCCCATCTTGAATGCCGTGTCATCGGCCCAATCGACAAAACGATACCCGCCTGTCATGCAGCTGACTACGACAGCAGCCAGGAGATAGAGCAAGACGTAGTACGCTCTCCTGACGCTCAGCATTGTAACATGATCAACATCTCCCATTCGTTCTGCGTCACGGGCGTGACCTCGCTCGGCGAATTCGGCGTCTTGGGTGCGGTCGAACAGCGCGGAAACGTTTTTGCCGCCTCCTCCGGCTTCGGACTGCTTGAGTCCTTCCCCGCGAGCAGGATACCATGTTTCCCGTACTTGCCCTTGTATGCGGCGGAAACTCTCCGTAGTACGTCCTCGTCGACGTACAAGTGGTCGTAAGCGCGCAGAATGTAGGCTTTCGTCAACGGCCGCCCGCCGTACGTTGACGTGACGCGGTGGAGGTGGTCGACGCTGGTAACGATGCTCTCTTCTGGTGTTGCGGGAAGAGTGTCTGTGTGGGGAGAGGAGAGGGTTGAGAGGTGGCGCTTGAGAGTGTAGACTTGGTCGATGTTAAGGATCGTCGACCTATCCACAACAGCACGCAATCACATACTCACATACTCTGGACCTCGTATCATAAGCACAATCAACTATAGGTATCCTGTACTCATAACTTCTTCAGTACACCTGGAGACAACAGCGGCTCTACAAGCTTTCTTCACTCCATACCTTACACCTAGTGCTCTAAAGCGATCTATAGCTACTGGAAATTCTAAGGGCTCGATCTGTGAGCTCCCTCTTGGTCTAAAACATATTTCTCCATCTTCGAACCCCTCAACAGCCGAGCCGTACTTTTCAAACACTCCTTTCTGATAACCATCTGCGATCTTCTTCACGAACGCATCCTCCTTCCACCTCGACCCTATCAAGTCCTCGAAAGTCTGTCCGGGTTTCCGTTCGACTGCCCAAACGGCCTTGTAAGCTGCCCCTAAAGCACATGCGTTCTCGCCCACATCAAGCTTGAAAACTCCCTCCAGCCCACCGAGTACCTCCCCGGCTATACGAGCAATAGCCACATCCTTCGAGCCTCCGCCTACGAGGTAGATTCTTCTCGGCTGTGCCGGCAGTCCGTGGCCTGGGGACTCAACAAGCTCTCGTGAGCGGAGACGTAGAGAGAGCATTTGGCTCTCAACGATCGCTCGAGCATCATCGTGTGGTTTCTTCCAGCTTTTTCCCGCTTTTGTCAGGGCTCCTGTGTTAGCGTCGTAGACGAATCGCCATTCTCCCGCTCCTACATTAGGAACAATCTCTGGTCGAGGGAAGAAAAGTCCAAGTTTCATTGGGGCCGTCTCCGAGACTTGCCCAAGTGGTGGGGTAGTCAAGGCGCTTCTGTCGAAGTTCTCCCAACTTTTCGAGACAGGAGAGGATTGAGTGTCCATATTGATCGCATCGCGCACTTGCTCCCTCGCTAGGCCGCCATTCTTGTAGCAGAGCATGAACATGTATAACCCAGCCGTGGTTGGATGGTTGAAAAAATGAACAGCCGGATCGGGCTTGTAAATCGGCGTTGACATGAGAAAAGTAGTGGAGCTTCCCAGAGTTACGATAGCGTCGTTCGGTCTAAGGGGAATGGCAAGTATAGTGGCCGGATTATCACCGGTGAACGGGGCGATGGCGCATTTGGGTTTGAATCCAAACCTCTTCACAAAGTAGATGTTGATGTTGCCCAAACTACCTCCACCATCCTTTGGTACTTGACCGAGCTTCTTTAACAAATTACCGACACCAGAGGATCCAGCGATTAGTTCTAATAGCTTTTCATTCCAGGTCCCCGCCTTTATATCCCATAAGTTCATGCCACACACGTCAGAAATATCGAAAGGTGCGATCCTCCCAAGGAAGATCGATGCCAGAAAAGAAGACACCAGGGATATTCTTGCCGTCTTTTGATACTCCAGAGGATGCCTTTCTCTGAACCGTAAGATTTGCGGCCCTGTGAATCGCCATGGACCGGGATTAGTACAAGTCTTATCATCTGCGAGTAACCTTACGTGATGTGCTTTGCTGCCGGTGTTTTGTGCTAGAGCAGCTTCGTTGCCTAGGACCGCGTCGAACTCGTCACATTCCTTCTGCGTACTAGCATCCTGCCAGTTAGGACTGTAAGGATGGGAGAATGCCGACTGCAGCTGATGTTCCAGAGTCGTGTCCGAAGCCAGGTTTCGAAGCAGATCCTCACTTTCCTCGCTCCAGTAAACGCTGCCGTGCTATTGGCCTGCCCCACTGATACCGTCGATCCTACTGAAGTCCAACCCCTTGTCTTTCAGCCGCTGAAGCACTACGTCAACCGCTTGTAGCCACATTGACACAGGCGCATTAGACTTCTTGCTCTTTACCGTTGGTAATCACGCCCTTCTCCACTTCATGATATGTAGAATCAACATCAAATTCAAATCTGGCTTCGCATACGACGCTGACATCGGTTGTCACTGCAATGGCTTTCAATTGTTGAGTGGACAGGTCAAAGCCTAGATACAGTGGAGCGTGTGAGGGCATGGTGTTTTGGCAAACGTCAATATGTCGAGTGATATCCCCTTAGTGTTCTGTGTTATGCCACAGCGTCAGTCCGTTTCGATGTGAAGCGTTAACATGTTACATCTGAATGGCTTTGCTATTTAGACAAGGTATGCCGCTTGCGAGGAACCGCCTTCATAAGGTATCGTACATGCTCAAGGTGTTCCAAATCCAGATGGTTTTAGAGATCATCCGATTCTCTAGGGAGTTGACGTTCACGCGATTAAGGTACATCTCTCCCATTCCTGTGACGTCGTTCGTAGCTTGTACTTCGTACATCGCTTAAGTGCCGTGATCCACGAATGAGGAAGGTAGGCCGCTGGACAAATAACAACCATCTTGCGTGTTCTATTTCACGGCAACTGGACTCCTTGCTGAGAATGTTGACGTTGATTCCATGCCGAATGGTTCATCGAGGACCTTCAGACACTTTTCCGAGAGCACAGGTCGATGCAGGCCCAACCCTATGCGGGTGGATGACTGGGTTCTATGAAAATTTTCTCTTCACCGAATTTTCTTTAGGCTGCCGTTTGTGGTGGATTGCTCGGGTTCAAGCGTCGCATCTTTCTCATCTTCTGGTTCTGGACTGGTCCTCAGGCTCATCTCCCCACCAATGAACTCATCTGCAAAGTCCGCCTTCTCGCCTCCTTTCGATATGAACCGTATCCTTAATTTTCGTACGCCCCTGACTTTCGAACCGACTCTTTCGCGCACAGCAGCCTCTATGGGTCGAAGCTGGTCCACGGACAATTCGCCGGGTACCGCGAGCACCAAGTCCATGAGGTAATTCTGCCCAGCTTTAACTCCCTGAACATCGCTCACTTCCACTTGGTTCGCCGAGCTCAAGATAGTTTCATTGGAAGTCAGGGCCTTGGTTGCTGATGCGCGCACAAGATTCCTCATTTCTTCATCCACGCCAATATCAGCGAGCTCGAGGAAGGCAGACCATGTGTTTCCCCAGCCGGCCTGAATGATCATGAGAGATACGATAAGACTCCCGACAGGGTCGAGCCATGCCGCATTGTGCAAGAAGTTAGATCCTCCGATT
>JAABUJ010001309.1_pt1 | contig 37650 bp, 50 predicted proteins | sample 5559131 | NCBI WGS metagenome assembly JAABUJ01 (sample SAMN10711875, study PRJNA513366) | rock metagenome | isolation source: Antarctica rocks | place: Antarctica: Victoria Land, Mt New Zealand nord | collected 2016-01-07 | reverse complement strand
TACTCAATAACATTGTTATTTCTCTATACTTTTCTATAAAAATTTAACAGTTAATAAATCTATATATATATAGTTATACTGTCTATTCAGTTTTATGCAAACTATTTGTTTATTGTGATTTTAACATCAAAACACTGAATTTGAGTGTGATTTTCAAAAAAAAGTTGCAAAAAGTTCTGAGCGAACTGAGGAGCCAACATTCTAGGAATTGCTGTAAGCACTGGAAAGAAAGAGTGATTACTAAGATTTGTTTCAGATATCGAACCCTCGAGAAGAAGGAAGGGAACGCAGGGCGTAAGCTCTGGTAACACGACAGTATTGATCATTATCCACCTTATCATCAATGCCAATTCCAATTCATAAGAAAAGCTCTCATCAAACTCTTCCTTACAAGATCCACCTGTAACCCCATTCGAATCCCCCAAAACACTCCCCTTACGACTAGCAAGTTCTTACCACTTTCATCCCAATCTGCAAAGTGTGATCTTGAGAGAAAAAAAATCTGGAATCCCTACGTCAACGACTTCCCAGGCGCCATATAGACTTTGGCGCCGGACCGACGTTTTTCCCTGGCGTTCGGTCCAATGCACACTTATGCACGGCACTGTGGAAACGATTTGGTTTGTGCCGGCTCGCCAATCTTGATCGTCGACGACGGCGGGGTTTCGTTTAGAGGGAGGCACATGCGGCAGGAGTCTGTAGGGCTGTGTGGGAGGCTCGTACCGTGAAGGGCTGAGTTTGCGTGTGGTTCTTGGAGGGTGAGGTACCTAACATCCCTCATTCCCAGAACCTTCCGGATTATGGAGATGGGATGAGATCTGCACTGTTTGATGCCACTATTTGCGATGCCCGGCAGTTTTAAGGATATATGTACGAAGTATGGTTTTGTTGACTTATCATTGAATATCTACCGTAGTTGATGTCTCATGACAGAGACGTACAAACATGTCCCACGTAGACATTCCACTCTTGAAAAGAAAGCAAGACTCGAGATTGGAGTTCATAAAGGTGGTCGTGTGGGAACTAAGGGACTTCTCGAAGATTCGGGTACTATGACAGGAGCAACGGTAGCAAAGATTGAGTGCAGATTGAGTGCAAGACCGAAGCCGAATATGTACGGCGATGGAAGAAGGAAAGTGCAAAGAGTATAGTACGTCGTAAGACGAGATCGAACATAGAAAGAAGTGCTATCATCGCCAGGATACATTGTTCTCTCGCAGTTGTGATGGTAAGGTAGAAGAGACATGGGATCGGGCATGGTGATCGTAGAACGTGACAGTAACAGCGCAGAAAGGTCATGTGCCTCATAACATTCCCTGGGGGTATCATCGGCCGGCGTAAACGCTATGCAGTAAGTGAGAAAGGGAATCCTGACTGATCTGAACAAATGCTCAGGCGAAACGACGCGAAGCGGCGCGACGATACGAAACGCAGAACTCGGCCTCGAGCCGTCCCAGGCGTTGGATGTACCTGAAGCTACTCCAGAAGCTCCGACAACATGTTCGCCACAGGAGCCTGGAAAGGGAATTGTAACGTCGGGTCAAGTAAGTGCTCCTCGTGACGTGGGAAGAGCTTGTTGAAAACATCCATCGCAGGCTCCATTTCCGGCTCGTTCAAAGCAAGCCAGAGCTCCGTCTCGCTCGGCAAAACCAACATATCGCAAACCCAGGAGTAATGGAAGTGGTTAGTCTTGAAGTGGTGTGCAAGCTCGCCGAAAGGCTGGCATTTGTTGACAAACTTGTTGTTCCTCGCCGGTTCCGGGGTGTCGCAGCACGCTTTGCAACGGAAATTGTCGAACAGTGGATAGTTGCCCGTTCGAATGCGAGCCAGGTCCAGAAGTGCGAGGTCTTCGATGGTGGGCTGATCGTCTGGAAACTCGGCTGCCACATCGACCGCAAATCTAAGAGCGATCTGCGTCTGATACTTCGCCATGAGAGGCGTATGGCGGAGGAGGTTGCCTGCATAGATGATGTTGTCGACGAAATTACAGTGATCGGGGCCAGCAGTCGCAGATACCGAACGTTGCTCAAAGGCAGATGTTAGCGTGAGTGTTTTGGCTGGCTTCGGTGGCGCCAGGACATAATCAGAGCCGTCATGTGGATTCCACCGCCCGGTGGAGATATGGTGCTCAGCCAGTATCGGTAAATTGACCGGCCACTCCAGGCGACACCACGGGAAGCGAACGCCGACAGGAAGCGACTCCTTCTCGGCTCGAAGAATGCTGAAGTCGCCTATGTGGCCAGAGTGTTTCTCGTTCAGATGGCAAAACAATTGTCCAAACGTGTAACGAAGGTTGATGTCGGTACGTGTACAACCCGGACACTTGAAAAATTTCGCCGCCTTGCTCCTCGCGGAATCATTCCAACCATCGATTGCGAGTGAGATTCTTCGTTCATAAACCATCCTTGCATCATCCAATAATAAGCGATGCTTTCCACATGTGCCATACGCATCTGGTCTCTCCGACTCGGCCAGGCGATAGTACTTCTCTCTTACAGCACGTAGAACGAGTAGAGCGAAGTCTGCGTCATCGATAGGTCCAGTTGGGATTTCTGTCTCAAGGTTCGAGAGGACCTCATCCGCTAGCTCTAGCACCAGTTTTTGCTCTGGCGGATACTCGTGGTCCCGATGGAATCTGATGTTCACATACTCCACACACAGCTCCTGGTTGAGTTCAGCCCTGTCCCGGCACTCTTGCTCATCCCGAACCAGTTTCTCTGCCGCGGCCCTTTCTTCCTCGAGCTTAGGGAGCAAAAGCTGCCATGAGCGCTCGCTAGGTGCTTTCGAGATGTTGGCGGCTCGTTGGTAGGCTGGAATGCGCTCCAGAGCTGCGGTTTGCAGAGGTGGGTCCATTGACAGGGCGTGGGCCTTGTAGAACTTCTCTCGCTCCAGTTTCTGATTGCCGGCTCCCCGGACCTTTTCACGACTATTATTTTCTAACCAGTTCTCTATTTCTTGAACATCTCTCATGAGTTTCTCATTGGCTTCAATTCTCGGAGCATACCACGCGTCGATCTCTTCTTCCGACTTGGCCTTTCCGTCTTCTCCCGAGTCCAAGAAATTCTCAATGTCTTGCATCTGCTTAGTGATCGCCGCTAACTCGTATCCTCTCTGCTGTCCATGGCCACTTCGATGCCATCTGTCGCTGGAGTAATGAGCAGTGCTCTCATAGTGGCCCCAGGAGTCAAACATGCCGTGCGGAATGCACTCTAGGATCTTTGGATGCTTCGTCAAGATGTTGCTCGACGCGCTCTCCTAGTGCCGGCATAAGATCAGACTTGCTTCAACTGCAGTGTATGAGAGATGACTGTGTACATACGAGAATAGTGTTCTTCATCAGACACTTCGCACACCATCTCTTTTGAAAAGCCCAATAGGTCTTCCTAGTCCTCTTGTTTTGACAACTCATACAACCAAGCCCTTCAACAAGATTTGCGTAATCCCACTCCATCATATTCGGAAGAGGATCCGGCATACCCGTGCCATAATTTTGGATTCGACACTTCTTCCATAGGGACCCGTAGGCGAGGCGCTCTCGAAAAAGCTTGTTGACGTTTCTTGCGGTAAATAGGAAACGAAGTGGACAGTACGGTAGGATCAATTCCCAGATGTCCATGTGGACGGCCGCCACCACTGGCTTATTCTTCCGCAATCTCGTAGGTCCCACAGGCTTCTTCTGCTTGAGCGTAGCGGTCTTGGGACGACCGCCAACATTACGCTTCACCACAGACTTGCCAACTTGTGCATTTCGAGAACTCAGTAGCTCTTGTGCGATAAGCTCTGTGGACTGGGTTGTTGTAAGGCTGCCATCGTTGAGTTCTGGTCGCTCCATTGTAGAGGCTGGGTCCGATGCCTTAATTCTCTTAAGAGTGTCAATGATTGGAGTGTCGGGGCTCGTCTCAGCTTTACGTTTGAACGAATGTTGTGTGATCGCTCGCGGGTTTGAATCGGAGTCTGCTGGGCCAAGTGCGTTACCTTCTGCGGCCATATCTAGTATCGAGAACGTGTTGTTGAAGGGCGAATATGTTGCGGCGGAGGTACTCTTGAGATCGCATGAGCTAGCAGGAGAAGGCGGATTCGCGCTTGGGGGAGTTTGGGAGAAGTCATTCGATGTATTGAAGCTCTCAACGCAGGCAGGACTGCTAGGTGACGATAGTCCCAGACATGCCGGATATGTGGTGTTTGATGCGGTGTGGGTGCTATTCAAAGGAATGTTGGAAGTTGTTGAAGCTGTGCTGGGAAGCCTGCTTGCAGGTGAAGTGTCAGGCTTGACATTGAGGTTGGCTGTGGCCGGAGGCGGGAACCCATTCGACACCCGCTGCTCCGCGGCCATACCGAACGGTAGTTGGCTTGATCTTTCATGCAAGAAGGACGATCTTTATTTATGAAGAGAGCTCGTCAGGTATAAGGAAAGGACGTGTGTAGGCTGACTGAAGGCCGTGAATTTGAGGATGAGTGCCTCAAAGTTCTAGCTAGGCATCTCGGATAAACTATCGGCGCTATTGGCGCCACCGGACCCCTGGTATCCGCCCTCCGACCGGCACGGCGGGCCTACTATCACCCTAGTGCGAAGGTATGTATTCGTATCTTTTGCCTTTGTTCCCCGTTTATCTTTGCTCTCTCCCCTCATATTGATATCACTTGCCTGCGGGAGCAGTTTGCATAGTCAGCGACGGTAACTTGAGGTGATAAGGCACACAAGGTAACCTATCTACCAAAAACAGTTAGTTGGTCCCTTACGAGCAGACCAGTTCATCGTCAAGGTAACTTAGAAGATTGGACCGAGGCCCCAATTCCTCCACTTACAAAAGCTTACGGAGTACCTTAGGTACCCCGTGACTGTCTTACTAATGTACTCGTACGCTTAGGTCAGGTCCCTGACTCGTGCGAGTGAAACAGCTTCGTTTAAACCCTGATACGGTAACCTTAAGGTAAAGTTACCCTGTCTCAACCAATCATGTTACCCTAAGCTGTGGGGAAATCTGACTAAACCAATACAGATCCGTATCGTTATCCCTATCCCCACGTTATCTCACCCCTCGCTTTTTGCTGCAAGGCGCCGAAACTTTCTCTTTGTGCCGAACGGCCCCCAACCCTGCAGTCACCATTATTAAGGAAGCCGCTACCCAACATTGTTCATCTTCTGCTTTCCGCTGTCCACATTTAAAAGTCCCTAGTCGGACAAGTCAACTTTCTGAAAGGATTGGCTTTGCTTTGTGCGAGCAGTTGACAGAGCAATTGGCATTGATCTGAAGCAAACAGAGTGCTGGAAGGAGTGTCAACATGCGCCGTCACGAGAGTAAGCCATTGGCGCGTCTACGGTTGTTGGTGGATTCTTACATTCTATTTCATCAGAAGCCACAGACATCATGGAGTCATCGCTGGGTCATGATCAGCCCTATAGAGGCAAGTACTACGATCCTGACATCGCCCACGCCGGCGTCGACTACGACGACGACCTTCATGTGCAATGCCCATCGCACACCACCGAGCGGAAGTTGATAGCCAGGATCGACTGGCGGGTCATTCCAATCCTCAGCATTCTATATCTCCTGGCATTCTTGGATCGGTATGGGAGCAGGATCTTGGACAATACATCCGTTCGAGCGTTCTAACATTTGTGATAGGACCAACATCGGGAATGCTGCCATCTTTGGCCTACAAGAGGAACTTCACCTCGGAGGTGTAGAGTTCAATACGGCGTTGACCATATTCTTCGTACCCTACATCCTTTTTGAGATCCCATCCAATATCTTCCTGAAGAGATTGAGACCGCACGTCTGGTGTGAGTTCTTTCGGATGTCTCGAGTTGGACCGCCGGGTACTGATCATAATACAGTGTCGGCGTGCATGTTCCTCTTTGGTTTGGTGACAGTGTGCCAAGGTCTGGTACAGAGCTATAGCGGCCTTCTGGCGACGCGGTTCTTTCTAGGCGTTGCCGAGACTGGAATGTTTCCTGGATGTAAGACCACACCTTTTGCATCGGATGATTCGGTTTGCTAAGAGGTACACATACAGGCTTCTACCTCATTGGTATGTGGTACAAGCGGTCCGAAGCGCAACGTCGATTCTCCTTTTTCTTCAGCTCTACTACCCTCGCCGGTGCGTTCGGAGGCCTACTCGCCAGTGCTATTGGCAAAATGAGTGGTATGCGGGGCTACCGGGGTTGGCGGTGGATCTTCATCCTGGAAGGTACACTGACATGTTTGGTCGCTTTCATCTTCTATTTTGTCATCCCGGACTTTCCTGAAGATGCGAAATGGCTGGGCGAGGAGGAGCGGGCGTACGTCAAAGCGCGTCTTCGAGCAGATCAAGGCCGATCCGCGGCAGAGCGCAAGATCACTGTGCGCGATGTGGGCAACGTCTTTAAAGACTTTAAGATATTCGTTGGTGGATTCATGTACTTTGGTCTCATTGTGCCGGCTTACGGGTTAGTACTCCACTGCCGAAAGACTGAAATCGCCACTAATTGTGACATCGAAACGGCAGTTATGCGTTCTTCGCGCCAAGCATCATCAAAACATACGGTTACTCCCCGATCGGCACGCAACTCCACTCGGTGCCACCTTGGGCTGTGGCCTTCGGCTTCGCGATGATACTTGCTTATATCTCGGATAAAACACAACACCGTTTCATGTTCACGCTCATCCCCATCTCCGTCGCCATCACCGGCTTCGCCATCCTCCTCACGGTCCACAACCGCCCCAATCTCCAATATGCAGCCTTGTTCCTCGTGGCCATGGGCTGCTACTCCGCCATGCCTGTTATCGTTTGCTGGTTCAACCTCAACCTGGGTGGGCATCACCGCAGGGCCGTCGGCACCGCGTGGCAAATCGGCTTCGGCAACATCGGCGGCATCATCGCCACCTACGCCTTCCAGATGAAAGACGCGCCGCAGTATAGACGCGGGTACAGTATATGTATCGGCTTCGTGTGCTTGAGCGCGGTGAGCTGTTGTGTCTATTTCGTGGCATGTTGGGTGCAGAACCGGAACAGGGATCGGAGCCCGAAGGATCTGAGCCTGACGGAGTTTGAGAAGACGGAGAAGGGAGACATGAGTCCTGATTATCGTTATCTTCTGTGAAGGGTGAGGCTTGGGGGTCGGGATTCGGGTGCTCTCGACAGACTGGAGGAGAATGATTCAATGTACATATTTCTACACCTCTTGATCGCGTACGCCGTCATGTTCCCAGCTGAGCGCGAGCATAATTGTTGGTCACTAGAGGCAGTCAGGGTTGTTCAGGAGTTGACCTGCGAACTCTTTGTAATAGTACATCTGTTCGATTCTGATTGGCTCTAATCCCATTGCAAGAACAGAATCGTAAATTCGTATGAAAATATTGGAGCTGAAGCACTGACGCATCATGTACAAGGTATTGCAGCATCAACGATCCGTACACCCTTAGATATGAGTATATAACATCTTATGGCCGCCACGAGAGTAAAGCCGCTCAAAACAAACCGAAAAAACTTCTGTCCGTCCGAAAAATAGTCCTACGGCTCCACTGAGAACAGGAACGGTAGGGTGGAGTAGACGCGGTCCTGCGAAAAACCTGGTTTCATTCTCCCACAGACGTAGAAAAAGTATGCCTCGGGACCATGTAGAGAGGCGCAGGAGGTAGGCAAAGTCGTGGCTCAACGGACAAGAAGGAAATGGGGGAGGTGGGAAAAACGCTGGAGGTTGCTTGATGAGATGGAGCGCTTCAAGGAAAGTAACGGACGACATCGCATTGACATAGTGTGCTGCTAGACAGCGGAGCATTGTGGGCTATCGTTGAGATCTGATCTGATCGTCAACGGTTGCTGGCCCACTGTTGTGAGTTGGCGGTTGAGAGTAGTAACGAGCAGGAAGAAGAGGTAATGGAGAACTGAGGAGCGCCAGAGCTTTTTTTCTTAGTGCGGCGAATGACTAAGCAGCTCCGTGGCCCCACATATCAATGAACCCGCCTTCGACCATAGAAGTACCGAGATCAATGATTTCAAGTGTATATGCTCTCGAAAGATTGGTGAGGTCTTGCCCTATTCTCGATGAGCTGATGAGGCTCCATTATTGAGATTGAAAGACTAGGACTGACTTCGCATGGATCTTAAGGCAGGTAACTACCTGGTACCTATGTCAGACGGGAAGACTGCAGGTGTTTCGCCGTTCGTGTTCGGGGCTTATAATTCAATCTTATGGTTTCGTATCTGGAGCCGAGCAACGTTGTTGAATCCTTTTGAATCCTTTTGAATCCTCTTAACAATGATGACCAAAGAGACCTGAAAGGAAGAGTAACTCACCGCACAGTCATACGGTTTTCAATTGCATTGAAACACCCAACCATCTCTGTTCGAAAGTCCTCCAACTTCGCGTTAAGCTGATCAAAGTTGAGGAGGATGCCATTGTTAATTGCAGGGAGCTCTTCAGTACAGCGGAAGGGGACTGAATAAGACGGGGAACGTTGGTTGAATCATTGTTATTTCTATCATTGAAGGGAAGCAAGTTGAAGATCAATGGCTTTCGTCAGGAGCCGGCCGAACTAGGCCGCCGGAACTAACCGGAAACGATCTTGGTATAGTCCCGTAATGCTTACGAAGTACTCCTCAAGCATAGGTATATCTATAGACAGTATCTGGGGACGAGAAGGTCTTGTGATTCAATTGTGTTTATATGAAGTAAACAGGTTCTTTGAGACGGCAGGATGTTTACTACGTGCTGACAGTAATCCTTCCGCCGGGCAAGCCACCATGCCGAAGCGAGAGGCTCACGGACCTTGCCTTCAGTCAGCATCTCCCCTTTCAAGTTTCCCCTTAATGATATTAATACCCGTTCTTGTGCGGCGTGCCATTTCTTGTCTCTCCTTCTGAACCTCTTGGCTTTTCAACGCTGCTGGCGCTTGCGTGGTTGTCGTCGGCGCTCGTGTCGCATCGCTTACGCTTTTTTACGATTGCGCTCAACCAGGTCTATACCCGTTTTGTCGGCGTCGGAGGATGACGGCGACCATCAGCAAGCGCTCTCAGGCGCGCAATGAGCGGGCTATCCAGGAATTGATAAGAACGGTGCCTGGCAATGATCGTTGCGCAGACTGTCAGGCGAGGAATCCAGGTATGTCCTTGCGATGCCCTGGTCATAAGGACTTGGCTGACAAGTCCTTCGCTTTTAGGGTGGGCCAGTTGGAGCGTAAGTCTGTTCCTTTGCATGCTCGAGATGGTCTTGGATCTTATAGAATGTCGTGCCTCCGCACAAGGCTATAATCAACAGGCTTCATCCATGGTTCGGGGTTCGATCCAAGTCCATGCGGAGCTGATAGAATGGTGTGTGTAAAGTTAGGGATATTCCTGTGCATGCGATGCGCGGCACTCCATCGGAAGCTTGGGACACACGTTTCGAAAGTGAAGTCATTGAGCATGGATAGCTGGTCTAACGAACAGGTTGAGGTTAGGTTGTTCGCTGATCCAATCGGGTAAGAATGCATCTAACTTTGCTCACAGTATATGAAGCGCAATGGCAACGTCGCGTCGAATCGGACCTATAACCCTCAAAATGTAAAGCCACCAATACCGATGGACGTCGACGAGGTGGATTCTGCAATGGAGAGGTTCATACGACAAAAGTACGAGCAGAAGCAGTTTTCTGGTGGGGCAGGAAGACCCATGGTTCACCAAAGCACCGGCAGCACAAGGAGTTCAGAGGAACAACCACCACCGCTTCCACCCAAACCTAGCAAGCGATTTGCTTTCGGGCTACGTGCGGCATCCTCGACGTTTCCCCTGTCCAGGACAGCCCGGATGTCGCCACCAGAGTCACCTGAAGGAAATTCCAGATTTGCAGCTCCGCCGTCTCCGGTACGTCTCAACAAACAATCCAGGGTCTTCGGAGCATCAATCGGTGGTATAGATGCACCTTTCGAATCGAAACTGGGGACGTTGAGAGACATGGGTTTCCCAGATGAGAAGCGAAACTCAGCAGTGCTTAAAGGCTTGAATGGTAACCTTGAGCGGACTGTGGAAACCCTGGTAAGGTTGGGAGAGGGCAACGCTCCATCTTCAAGAACGCGGGCGCCAATGCCTTCAAAGAGTCCCAGTTACCAGCCCCCTACCACGGCGGACGAACCATCCAAGTCCGCTTCTCCTGTAAAGTCCAACAATCCCTTTGATCAACCGACAGTAGGGCTTTCAACAAGCAACCAGCCCACCGCCTCACCAGCGCCCGAATATGGCCACAGTAATGGTGGTTTCGTCTACAACAGTCAAGAGCAATCAGGCTTGTACAATCCTTTCGATGCGCCTACCCAGGTCACAACATCGCCGCAGGACATCGAACAAAGCTTCCAACAACTACAGGTCTCACAACCTCTGTTCCCACATGCAACGGGTGGATATCCTAGTCAACAGCAACAACTGCAACAAGCACGACACCAGCAATCCATGACTCCACCTGTGCCTCAGATGCCTCAACAGTACTGTTTCTCCACCTACACACCGCATCAACAATCGACACTCGGGAGTTACAACCCCTTCCTTCGATCAGGGCAACAATCTTCATCGAATCCGTATATTACTCAACAGCAACTATCTCCACCCAGCAATCCTTATGCAGCTTATTCTTACAGCAACAACACCATTCCCACCCAGAGCCAACCGTTCCCATCCCAGCCTCAGCCTCAGCCTCAACCACAGCCGCAGTCGCAGCAGCAACCTCTTCCTGGTTACACACCGCAATATCCTCCCAACGAGACCCACCAAGCACCCTACCAACAACCCCAACCCCTCATCTCCCAAACCACCGCCCGCTACGACAAAACCAGCATCCTAGCCCTCTACAACTACCCCCACCTCGCCCCGTCCCCACTACAACACCCCTCCACCAACAACACCGACCCCTCAGACATCCCCACCACAAACCAACCCCCGATGCCGAAACTGCCCCCAGGCGTCCCCGCACCGGGACACCCCCACCGCAGCGTCACCATGCCCGCGACGCTGACGGCAGGAAGCCGCAACCCTTTCCTGTCCGCCGCCGGGTTCGGAGCGTCGGATGGTGGGGGCGGTTTCGGTGCGAGGCCGTTGCCGCGGGCGAATGGCGAGTCGAGGCATGTTAGTCAGGAGAGCGTGGATGTTGGGGGTTGGCAGAGTGGGAGGCATAGTCCTGATGCGTTTGCTGGGTTGAGTGCTCGGTTTGTACGATAATCCTTCGAGGATTGCGTTTCGGGGGGGGAGGGAAGAGTGGATGTCGGGCTTTTTTGGTATGTATAGAGTGCATTCCGGGAGGGGAAGTTTGGTGGTGGGCGGGGAACGAGGTGTGGGTGTTGGTCATGATGAAGCGGAAGAGATATCGACTGCAATGGGAGAGTATGGTGGATCCGATGTGTGGATTGTACAGTAGACGGCAATGTGAAACAAGTCCATCTCAGACAGGAACATTGCGTTTGATATCTGATTGGACAGCCAAAAGCCCGCACGCACTCCGGTTTTCCAAAAGCAGAATAAACAGACCCCACCAACCTCGAATCACACCCTAGCCTAACGTCGTCCGTCCCTCGTTCAGTTCTCCACCCCAATCTTCACCCCCTTCTCCTCCTCCGGCACCACCCTCTCCTCCCTCTCCCCCGTCAACCCCGGCAACTCCCTCAGCGCCTCATCGATAATCCGCAACGCCGTCGCGATCTGCTCCTCGCTAATCACCAGCGGCGGCGCCAGGCGGATGATATTCTGATGCGTCGGTTTAGCCTTCTCACCATCGTCAGCAACAGTCCCCGCAGCCGACACAGTCGAGGTGACGTGGGCGATTTTCAGAGCGCGGCCCACCAGAAGCCCCTTCTGTTTCAGCAGCAAGCACAGATCCCAAGCGGAGTGACCGCCGGTGCGGGACTCGTCGACGACGATAGCGTTGAGGAGACCCATGCCACGGACGGTCTGGATAATAGGGTTGCGCAGGTCCTCGAGACCCTGACGAAAGAGGCGGCCAAGACGATCAGCGCGTTCGACGAGCCCCTCGTCGCGGACGATCTCCAGCGCGCGGATGGCGACGGCGCAGCCGAGCGGGTTGCCGCCGTAGGTGGAGCCGTGGGTGCCGGGCTCGACGGCCAGCATGACGTCGCGGGCGCCGAGGACGCAGGAGACGGGGTACATGCCGCCGGAGAGGGCCTTGCCGAGGAGGACGAGGTCGGGCTTGACGCCGGCGGAGTGCTCGTGGCAGAGGAGCTTGCCGGTGCGGGCGATGCCGGTTTGGATCTCGTCGCAGATGAGCAGGACGTTGTGTTTGGTGCACAGGGCGCGCGCGTCGGCGAGGTAGCTGGCGGCGGGGACGACGATGCCGGCTTCGCCTTGGATCGGCTCGACGAGGAAGGCGGCGGTGCGGGGGCCGTGGGCGTCGAGGGCGGCGGTGAGGGCGGGGATGTCGTCGTATGGGAGCCGGCGTTTGGTGGCGGGGCAGGTGGCGCCGATGTTGGGAAGGTAGGGGCCGTAGTTGTCGCGGGATTCGGGGTCGGTGGACATGGAGATTGCGGCGAACTGTTTGGTTCAGCTTTTAGCAGGTGTCGAGGGCCGTTCACAGCGGGGGGGTTATGTACCGTTCGGCCATGGAAGTTTTCCGAGACGCTCAGCACTATGGCCTCGTTCTCTGGGATCCCTTTGACCTTGTAGCCCCATTTCCTCGCAATCTTGACGGCTGTTTCCACCGCCTCCGCTCCCGTGTTCATGGGCAGGACCATGTCAAACCCAAAGTACTTGGTCACGAACTCGGCGAATTTGGGGAAGACATCGTTGTAGAAGGCTCTGGAGCTCAGGGTCAATCTGCTCGCTTGCTCGGTTAGGGCTTTTACGAGCTCGGGATGGCAATGGCCCTGGTTGACGGCGCTGTAGGCGCTTAGGAAGTCGAGATACTCGCGCCCTTCGCAGTCCCACACCGAACAGCCGGACGCGCGGGCGAAGACAATGGGAAGAGGGTGATAGTTGTGCGCTGCGTATGTGTGTTCATTCTCGATGGCTTCTTCGGTCGAGCTGGAGTGGTACCGGGACGGATCTGGTGTGCCGGTGGGATGGAAGGAGGGTGCGGTGGCTTTGAGAGTCGTGGCATTGGTGCCATTGGTGCCATTGGCATGGCTTGTGGAGGGGAGTGTTGCTATTGGGGCCATAGTTGCAGTGCTGCTGTGGTCTCTGATGCGAGTGAGAATCTCCCTTTCAATCAATAATCTTGAGTCTCGGGTTATGGTTTGCAACGGGCGAAGTAGATGAGCTTAAGTATTGGAAAGCTGTTTTGCATCTAAACGTCTAAGTGCAAGTCCATCCACCGCCATGACCGCAAGCGTTGAAAAGCGTTCCAACCTGCCTTTAGAGGCACACGAACTCTGCACGTTTCTCTTTTGATGAAAAGTGACTCCCTTGCTCTCTCTTCGACCAATCGCTATCGCTATCGCTATCGACCCCCATGCTCCAGGGGCTTTTACTCGACAGGCTTGCACTTAACGGTCGCCTTGCATCGCTACCTACCTGTTAGGTGCAGTACCCCGTACTTACAGTGATCAATACGTTCTTCTTTTGGGTGGGGCTCAAATTGATTAGTAATGGATTACTTAAGCCTTTGAGTCATGAAAGACCAACGGAACAGTCCGTCATCTCATCTAACGGTACGCCTTACCTTGATCCAGGGTTCACGCCGCAGGGTGAACATTTCATGAACTATGTCAACAATAGTAAACGCGGAGGCTGCGACCTTTGCTGATGATCAATCAATCCTACACCGAGATGATAACAGATCAAAGCGACGGCGCGCCGTTCACCGTGCAGTGCAGTCTGCTACGTCGCGAGATATCTTACTGTTCCTGATCGCCTTCAGAGTGCTGAATGCGCTGAGCATCCGGACATTCTTCCAGCCGGATGAATACTTTCAGTCCCTTGAGCCGGCATGGCACATGGTATTCGGAAAAGATAGCGGTGCATGGATCACTTGGGTACTTCAGATCCACTCCTCGAATCTCAGTCGTTTACTGATACGCGAAAAGGAGTGGGAACATCGTCTACGGTCGGCGATACATCCTCTGATCTTTGCCGGAGTGTATTACATTGCTTCCACCTTGTCGCAGATATTACAGTTGTCTCCAGCCTACCGGGCCGATCTGTTGATCGCAGCGCCGAAGGTCTTGCAAGCGGTTTTTGCAGCTTTCGGCGATCATTATACTTGGAAGTTGGCAGAGAAAGTCTACGGGCACGGGAGCAACGAGGCTTGGGCTGCTGTACGTAGCGTCCTAGATAGAGCAAATCTTGAAATTCTGTCATGCACAACCTGAGGCTGATGCGTCGTACGAGAGGATGTATAGCTTGCCTTGACTGTCTGTAGCCCTTGGCAGTGGTTCTGTGCGACTCGCACTTTTTCGAACTCGCTGGAAACGACATTGACAGTCATAGCTTTGGACTTGTGGCCTTTTGACTGGGGAAGGGATGCTGTAAAAGATGGAGGTGGTAATAATGCACCTGCACAAGCAAGTAAAGACGACAGTGAGGAGTACGGGTTGGTCGAAGATTTTGCACAGTTTGTGGCTGCATCCCCGACTCACTAAAAGATGGACTGATCGATCATAGACTACGGGGATCTCTCCTGCTAGCCGCTCTGGCTTCTATACTTCGTCCTACGAACCTCCTTATCTGGCTCTGTATCGGCCTCTTCTCCTTTGTCAATGCAAGCAAGAAAGACCGCATAGTTCTGGTTCGCGAAGCCGTGCTTTGCGGGTACGTTCTGGGACTGGTCATATATCTATGACAACAGGGGTACTGACACTGATTAGCTCTTCGACCCTGATCGTCTCATCTGTTCTTGATCGATTTTTCTACCACACCTGGACCTTCCCTCCACTTCGTTTCCTCTACTTCAACATCGCTCAGTCGCTTGCTGTCTTCTACGGGCAAAATGATTGGCATTACTACCTTACGCAAGGACTTCCAGCCCTTCTTACCACCTTTCTACCGTTCGCTATTATTGGTCTTTACCGCGCCCTAACCGCGCCGTCACGATCGTCCGACCTCAACACCGTGAACACCACCGCTACGATGACATTCAAGTATGAACTTGCCGTCACTGTCATTATAGTCCCTACAATCCTCTCTTTCGTCTCCCACAAAGAGATGCGCTTCATATATCCACTTCTTCCAATCCTCCATGTTCTTGCTGCACAACCTTTCACGACACATTTTCTTCCTGCGGTCTCTCCTGCCTCCGCTGTTCATATAACCACAGCTGCGAGATTGAAAACCGCTCTTCTGTTGTTTGGCCTCGCTCTCAGTGCCTTCATAGGTTACTACGGCACTTCCGTCCATCAAGCCGGTGTCATCTCCGTCCACGACTATCTCCGCCACCAGCATGAGCAGCATTACTTGATACAACCACCCGCGCTTTTACATATAGCACCAGCCGATACGACCATGACCGTTGGTTTCCTGATGCCGTGCCACTCGACCCCATGGCGGAGTCACCTCGTCCATCCAGGAATCAAAGCCTGGGCACTCGAATGCGAGCCACCCGTCAATATGAACGCAACCGAGAGAGCCGAGTACATCGATGAAGCCGACAGGTTCTACGCCAACCCCACCGCATTCTTGGTGCAGGAGATGGGGCAACAGCCACGGGAGAAATCTAGCTTAGGCTTCAAACTCCCTCGTCTAGGCTTGGGTCAAGGTGCTGTAGATAGGGCCAATAGCGCGGATGGGATGAGAGACAAAAGGCAGTGGCCGGAGTATCTCGTCTTCTTCGAGCAAGCGGAAGAAATAATGCGAACGGTTCTGAAAGGGAGTGGGTACCGAGAGTGTTGGCGTGGGTTCAACAGTCATGGGCACGATGACTGGAGGAGGAAAGGGGATGTGATTGTATGGTGTTTGAGGAGGGGTTCGGAGAGTAGGAGTGTATAACTTATGGACTTGCGGGGGATTTACTGGAGGGTGAATGGATCTACATGATGACCCCGGGTTGTCTATACATTGCCATGAGGCGTGTCATGTACGGAGCTATGAAGATACACTTTGCTGTATACAGGTAACAAACGAGAAGAACATACGCCCAGCTCATACATTTTCCTCATCAAACTCATTCGGATCGGGGCTTCCTGAGGACGGAAATTCATGATGGGAGTACGAAGCGTAGTGTGAGTCTTCAAAAAAAAAATGATAATCCTGAGAACACCAACAGCATACTCTGCAAACGCGCCCACGGCTTTCACATCAAGCGGATATTACCTAATCTAAGGAAGCAAATGTCCGTCGGCGGTCCAGGACTCCGAGTTCCGTCTCAATGACCCACATGGCTGCTTACCTAAGGTACTCGTGAACATGACATGCATGAAGTGATGAGGTAAGGCGGGACGATGACCTCAATGACCGCAATGACCGGAATCACACGGCATCATCATCAAAGCATGGATCACGAACAAAGAGTCAGAAACCTTTCTCTAATGAACATTAGCTTGCTGTCCGTCCTCATGAATACTACCTGGTAAGGAAGACCTCGACATTCCGCTTCAAGACGGTGGATATGATCGCACCCTCGGCCTCATACTCGACACCTTATCTCCGACAACACTAGCTTTAACACCGTAGTCCGCAAACAACCTGGACCTGACCTCTCCCACTCACCGATCGCGTGTAAGGTGCACCAGCTGCCCAATCAGATCATTTACCAATTCTCCCTCTACCTACCCTCATCGCTGTATGAGTCAGGTACTTTATGCAAAATCTTCTGAGTTTGTCTGCCTTAGGTAACGGTATTTGCCAATGATTTTACCTAAGGTACCTTAGTCCATGTGTGCTTGATAATGCGTGGAGGCAACCGTCACTTACGACACCACTTATATTCGCCTTAGTGTACCTATCTGTATTTGTACCTGTTATTTGTTGAGAATCTCGAAGATGTTGGGTTGACCGAGTACCGAAGCAAGTCCTACTGAGAATGATGGCGGGCTATGGTGAAGAGAAGGAGTTTCGAACAACCGACCCAGTGGCTGCGACAAATGTCACGAATTCCAGTGAGCCCGTCGCTACGGAACCCTTGCAATATGTCGATAGCGAGTCGTCCATTTCGGAGCGGGAAAAAGACCCGGAGAAGAGCGTGAAGAGGACGACTACAGCTCGAACGACAAGCACTGCTGGTGCATCGGCCCTGTCAAGTCAAGGCGAGGAAACGAAGAGCACGGAACAGAAAGCGGCGAAGAAGGCTTGGTATAAGAGGTTGAATCCGTTGAAGCGAGGCCACAAACCGCCTGTGCCGAAGGAGAGGGTGGTGTCGAGAGAATACGAGGCAGGTTTCTTCAGCCGACTCACCTTCCAATGGATGTCGCCTTTGATGAGGGTATGTAACCTAATAATCCATTTAGAGAAACAGAGACCTGAGTGCTGATCACTTACACAGGTGGGTTATCAAAGGCCACTCGAACTCAACGACATCTGGCTTGTCAATCCTAACCGGAGTGCAGAAGTACTGTCGACGAAGCTCAGCTCATCCTTCAAAGAACGTGTTGCGAGGGGAGATAAATATCCCTTACTATGGGCCATGCACGAGACCTTCAAGGTCGAATTTTGGATAGGCGGCTTGTGTCAACTCTTCGCCAGCATCTTCCAGGTCATGTCACCCTTCACCCTCCGTTACCTGATTGCATTCGCGACCCAAGCCTACTACGCTCAACATGGTGGGACCGCAGGTCCTCATATCGGCAAAGGACTCGGGCTGGTATTTGGTGTCACGATCATGCAGATCTTGCAAAGTCTGGGTACAAATCACTTCATCTATCGAGGTATGATGATCGGTGGCCAGTCCAGGGCAGTACTCATAACTGTCATCTTCGAAAAAGCGATGAAGTTGTCAGGTCGAGCAAAAGCCGGAGGCAAAGCTATCGAAGACGCCGCCGCACCTGATCAGACTTTACCCGATGAGGATACTGCGATCCAGCAAGATGGATGGTTCAAACGGATGGTGAAGAAGAAAACCCAACCGAAGGGAGGCCCTCAAAGTACACCTGACAAGGCTCGAGGTATTTCTGGAGATGGCGCCGGCTGGGGAAACGGGAAAGTTGTCAACCTCATGTCGACAGATACCTATCGCGTTGATCAAGCGTCTGGCATGTTCCACATGGTGTGGACATCCCCGCTCGCTGTCCTCATCACCTTGGTTGTTCTTCTCATCAACTTGACATACAGTGCCCTAGCGGGCTTCGCCCTACTTGTCATAGGTGTTCCTCTATTGACTGAGGCGGTGAAGAGCCTTTTCGTGCGGCGAAGGGCAATCAACAAGGTCACAGACCAGAGGGTCTCTCTGACTCAGGAAATCTTGCAGGCAGTCAGATTTGTAAAGTACTTCGGATGGGAGAGCAGTTTCCTCGAAAGGCTCGGTGATATCCGAAAGAGGGAGATTCGATCAATCCAAGTCTTGCTCTCCATCCGAAACGCGATCAACGCCGTTTCCATGTCTCTTCCGATCTTCGCGTCTATGTTGGCGTTTATAACGTATTCGCTTTCCAAGCATGCCTTGGATCCTGCCCCAGTCTTCTCATCACTCGCGCTGTTTAACTCGCTACGGATGCCACTTAACTTGCTTCCTTTGGTTATTGGTCAGATCATTGATGCATGGGCTTCTCTCGGTCGTATTCAGGAGTTCCTGATGGCGGAAGAACAAAAGGATGAGTTTAATTGGGACTTTGAAGGCAAGAACGCCGTGGAGATGAAACACGCCGATTTCACGTGGGAGCGGACCGCCACGCAAGAATCTGATATGAAACCCGGTAGCCAGCAGGGCAAGGGTCCAGTCAAGGAAGCCATGAAGGCCGAGAAAGCGGAGGCGAAAGCCAAGAAGCTCGCAGTGAAAGAAGCCAAAGCTGGTCGACCGAGTGTCTCCGGAGATGGGACGGACAGTGCAAGCACCCTTACCGAGGTCGAACCGTTCAAGCTCCACAATCTGGACTTCACAGTTGGGAGGAACGAACTGCTCGCCATTATTGGAGGCGTTGGGTCTGGTAAGAGTTCTGTCCTGGCCGCCCTGGCAGGAGATATGCGGAAGACCGACGGCGAAGTTGTCATGGGAGCGTCGAGAGCTTTCTGTCCGCAGTACGCTTGGATTCAAAACGCGACGGTGAAGGAGAATATACTCTTCGGCAGAGATTATAACCGAGAGTGGTACGAGAAGGTCATTGATGCTTGTGCGTTACGTCCGGACTTGGAGATGCTACCAAATGGTGATCAGACGGAAATCGGCGAACGAGGCATCACGGTGTCAGGAGGGCAGAAGCAACGACTCAACATTGCAAGGGCAATATATTTCAACTCGGATATTGTATTGATGGATGACCCGTTGAGTGCAGTCGAGTAAGTCCTGCGGATGCGTTCTTGGTATTTATCGCATGATCTTGGCTTACATTGGACAGTGCCCATGTTGGACGTCACATCTTTGACCATGCCATCTCCGGATTACTCAAGGACAAATGCCGAATCCTTGCCACTCATCAGCTCCATGTACTCAACCGTTGCGACAGAATTATCTGGATGCAAGAAGGCCGCATCGAGACTATCGACACATTCGAGAATCTTATGCGGGACAATGAAGCCTTCCAGAAGCTGATGGCTAGCACGGCACAGGAAGAAGTGGTTGAGAACGAGGAAAATGTGAATGAGGATGAAATCGAAGAGGAGAAAAAGGATTCCAAGAAAAGGAAGGTCTCGAAGCCTGGAAAGACACTTATGCAACAAGAGGAACGAGCCGTAAAGAGCGTGTCTTGGAGTATATATGCTGCTTACATCCGAGCTTCTGGGAGTATCTTCTACGGTCCACTTGTCATCTTCCTTCTTGTCATTTCTCAGTGTGCCAACATCGCCACTAGCTTATGGCTGTCTTACTGGACTTCAAACAAATTTGGATTTTCGGAGGGCCAGTACATTGGGGTCTACGCTGCGCTGGGCGTGGTTCAGGCTCTGCTCATGTTTGCGTTTTCGGTCACACTGTCAATACTAGGAACGACTGCCAGCAAAGTCATGCTTCAGCGAGCCATGACACGGGTATTGAGGGCACCCATGTCGTTCTTCGATACAACCCCTCTTGGGAGAATTACCAACAGATTCTCAAAGGACATTGACATCATGGACAACACCTTGACGGACGCGATGCGGATGTATTTCTTTACTTTGGCGATGATCATCTCTGTCTTCGCCCTGATCATCGTCTTCTTTCACTACGTAAGTTATTCAGCGCTTCTGGCGCCCTCTATGAGGGGATTTTGCTGATGCAGAGGCAGTTTGCAATCGCGTTGGGCCCTCTATTCCTGATGTTTCTCTTCTCAGCTAGCTACTATCGGGCATCCGCTCGAGAAATGAAGCGACATGAGTCAGTCCTTCGATCTGTGGTTTTCGCACGATTCAGCGAGGCGATATCGGGCACAGCGTGCATTCGTGCCTACGGTCTTCAGGAACGCTTCACCGCAAGCATAAGGGACTCAGTCAACATGATGGATAGCGCGTATTTCCTGACCTTTTCGAACCAGCGTTGGCTTAGCGTCAGGTTGGATTGTATCGGCAACCTCCTCGTATTTACCACTGGTGTTTTAGTTGTCACGTCGAGATTCAACGTTTCCCCGAGCATCTCTGGACTGGTGCTCTCTTACATCTTATCGATTGTCATGATGATTCAATTCACGGTACGACAATTGGCCGAGGTAGAGAACGCGATGAATGCCACCGAGAGGTTACACTACTACGGAACCCAACTGGACGAAGAAGCGCCTCTACATCTCAAGGAGGTTGGAAAAAGCTGGCCTGAGAAGGGAGAAATAGTCTTCGATCAGGTGCAAATGCGCTACAGGGAAGGTCTTCCTTTGGTACTCCAGGGCTTCGATATCAAGGTCGAGGGCGGAGAACGCATCGGAATAGTAGGGCGGACCGGTGCCGGAAAATCCAGCATCATGTCTACTCTTTTCCGTCTCGTCGAACTATCCGGAGGAACAATCAGTATCGATGGCGTCAACATCGCCACCGTCGGACTCTACGACCTGCGATCCCGTCTGGCCATCATCCCTCAAGACCCCACCCTCTTCCGAGGCACGATCCGCTCCAACCTCGACCCCTTCAACGAACACACCGACCTCGAGCTCTGGTCCGCGCTCCGCCAATCCGACCTCGTCGACGCGGACGCCAAGCTCGACGACAAGACGCACGGCCGCATCCACCTCGACGGCGTCGTGGAAGAGGAAGGCCTCAACTTCTCCCTCGGCCAGCGGCAGCTCATGGCGCTCGCGCGCGCCCTCGTGCGCGGCTCGCAGATCATCGTCTGCGACGAGGCGACGTCTTCCGTCGATATGGAGACGGATCAGAAGATCCAGAAGACGATCGCGACCGGCTTCAGGGGCAAGACGCTGCTGTGTATCGCTCATCGGCTCAAGACTATCATCAATTACGATCGCATCTGCGTCATGGACCAGGGCCGCATCGCTGAGCTGGATAGGCCGATCGCACTGTATGATCGCGGTGGCATCTTCAGGGGTATGTGCGATCGTAGTGGGATTCGGAGGGAGGATTTCTTCGCGGAGGATGGTTAGTGGGTTTGTTTGGGTATGTTATGAGGTTCGGTGGATCCTTTAAGGAACGTGTTTGGCAACAGCTAGAGAGCAAGCATTGTATGGGTGTTATTGGACGTATTAAGGGTCGAGGCATCGTACGGTATATATATCTATGCGGCGAGCGAGCTAGAAATGTCATTACGAAGTTACGCTACCTACCTACCTTCCTTGGGTACTGCTGGAATTCGAGCCTAGACCCTAGGTTTCACGTGATTCTCTACGGTCCTTTCGCACATGTGAACTGAGCAGCAATCAGCCTTTTGACAGGCTCTGAGCCCAGCTGACACATATCCATGATAGAGGCCATATATTGTCCTACAAGATATGGTTCGAAATAGCTCGATGGCTGGAGCCAGCATATTTAAGAACGATGCGCGGAGAAGAACTGGCTCCACAAGAGATCCAGGTACGCGCAGACTTTGACAGGCTCTACAACCGAATTGCAATGACCGCTGAGGTAGGCGGAGTGCTTGGATGGAAGACGAGTATTCGTGGTGGAGCGTTTCAGCCTTGTCCGAGTACTCTTCTTCAGCTCCTGCAGTATGCATGCTTATGTATTAAATCTCCCAACGACCAAATATACTAGGTAGGATACAGTAACTTCCTGACATTGCAAACCCAGGCCTCTTGGCTGACCTGTTGTGGAAGCATATCAATACTCATCGCCCCGATGTACGCTTCAAGCAATCAGCGTCTCCGAGTCAAGCATCTCAGCTTTCTGCCTTCAGTCGATCATGAACAGGATTTCCAAATCGCCTTTGCAGCCTTCTTTTTCAGCTTTGATGGGGCTTTGGTAGTACACGCCACTAGACTGTCGCGCTTGTCCTATGAATGCTTTGGAATTCATACCGTGTTGTTGTCCTTGATCCAAAGCTACGTCTGCCTACTATCGCCAAAGCATCGACACAATAATGGAGGTGACCCGGATTACCCAACGACAGACGGAGAGCCGCCTCTTCGCTAAGCCTTGATGTTCATCCAACTGTTCCTGTTCAGTGTCTACTCCGGCGGGCACGCAGTTTTAAGTTTGCGACGCAGTCACTCGGTGCTCTTGGGGGTGAATAGGGCTTCCCGAGAGACGCATCCGGTGGCCCAAGAGGCTGTCGAACAACATGCAGACGACCTGCGGATCAGACCTCAACGCGAGAGTCTGTCAATCAGATCCGTGCACGTCGACTATTCCAGCGGAGCTTCATCGCCGTCGAGTGCTAGGAGTGCACCAAATCAGTGGCCGACTGGCAAAAGACCTTGCACCTTCGAGCAGCGACAAAAATATAAGGATATTATTAATAGACTATCTTTGGGCCTTGACCATCTCATTAACGCTCGGAAAAGTAGTCGACACTTTGCGAACTGCTTGTACTCATTCTTTGAAGGTACTCAGGCAGATATGCACGAAAACTTCAGGGATCGAGTCCTGATCGAACGCTGGCAGGCAATGGCTAATTCTGCCGGCAGCATCTTCACCACACAGCCCGAAGACACTGTACGAATGATTTTCATACAAGATCTAAGTACCAGTGTCCCCGAAGCATTAGGCTTTTACCAGCAGTTGAACCCTGAATTCTTCGAAGAGCACCTGAATAGGTCCGGATATCATGAAGCATCTTATCAAGACCCTTTACCACACACCTGGAAGACCAACTTCGTTTGTCGAAGGTTCAGGCCGTATGCTTCAAAATGGACTATTCTGTGCCTGGGATCACTGGCCCTCTCTCCAGACATCCTGGGCTGCTCTGAATGGTCTCACTTACGCTGTGTACGTTCTTCCTACTATTGGTGCCCCTTTCATTGCGGTCGGTAGGTATGCAGCTTTGAGGTCACTCATCATTGCTTCTGAGACGAGCGTTCCCGCGCAGAAATAAGACCTTTCGGCGCCATCACGTCGAGAACACCAGAAATTGCAACTTTTCCGACTGTTTTCCGTCTCGGGTTCTCGCCTTCTTCCTCCCTCCGCCACTTCTCCGGCTTTTGGGTTAGACAATAAACAGTCAAAATTGAGCAAGATATGGGCAAAGCATCGTTGGGCAGGGGAAAGAGCAAAATCGATGAATTTGCAGAGTTGCAGTTGGCATACATGGCGATGGAAAAAAAAGAAATCCCCCTTGATTGAGGATACAGGCGGGTTCGGAGTTGGTTGGCTGAATGGAGACAGTGCACGGGCGGCCGGTTTGAGGTTAGGAATCGCCCCTTTTCCTGTCGCATACTCCGACTTTTCCTCATAGTCTGCTTGGACGGATGATTCCCTGGAGGCCCCAAGTGTCCTGCCTGGCATTTTGACTGAGCTGACTACCAGTCACGGCTGCGCCCAGGTGAGAACCATGGCTAAAATGGAGATCCAACTCCCAGTTGAACCTCCAAGTGTCATGGCCGTTTGGATCAACGCGTATCGTGATACTCCCGCGCTGCAGAACAGATTTGCCACTGGAACTGCGAATCTGCAGCGGGTACGGACCAGCATCGCTATGGTCAGGGAAGCGGGAGAAATTGCTATCGACTCGAGCCGCCGTGGTGTCGTTCTCATCTCTCACGGTGATTGTGACGTGGGTGTCATCGTCCTTGTCCTCGTCGTTGGTGTGAAAACTAATGCTTGCGTTTGTAAGGAGTGGCTCCATCTGAGACAGTCAGTCCCGCCCGAAGGCTGAAACGAGAACGTGTGTGTACTGACCTTGTTGTTTTCCTTGGGTGGTCGCTCGGCTGCGGTCTCAGAGGCTGTTGCTGAAGGTGTAGTTATGGAAGCAGAGGAATGGGACATACCTTATGTAGGTCGGGTGGTCTCACTAAAGCCTTGGATGGTCTTGTAAATTGGAGTTTTTCATAATGTAACGTTATTCCAAGAGATTGGACTTCAATTAATTGGTCTTGAGGTGTTTCAGAAGGTCAGATGGTCTTCCAATCAACTCTGTCAGTCAGTCAGCTGTCAAGATCATCCGATGTTTTAGTGAGACCACCTGAGTCCCTGACCTGTGAGGTCAGCAACAATGAATGATGCCTCTTAGCTCGCTCAGCTCACGAAAGTCTGCACGTTTTCAGCTCTCAACGGACTTTGAGACGCATGCCTCCCATGCACTGCTCAGACCATTTTCCTACCCCAGTCTCTCGCTTGACAGACCCAAGGCCAGACTTGAAAATACCTTACGGTAGTAGAATTTAAGAAGTCCATGCATGTGGGGTGACCGATGTCGAAACGGAAGAACTGAAAGCTGAAAGGCAGTCTGGGTGCCCTAGACCCACGACTATGGAACTACCTTACGTAAGATGCTCCCATAGGTACCTTCACAGTACGCGTTGTCCAAGGCGACCTGGGGGTAAGTCAAGCCTCACCCACCGCGATTCGCGCTCAGGGCGAACCCACCCAGGACCGAACCAGGGTGAGCTCAGAGCAGATTTTACAGATCTTGGCGGGCCTTTGCCGTCCCGGTCCCCACTTCTCCATCCGTCTCTTCCCATCCATCCACTCGAGAGCAAAAGGCAGGAATTTGCTTGTCCGTTACTCCCGAAACAGAGCACTGCGTTTTACTGGCGGTACAATGTACTGCAAGAGAGCGCTACCTCCCTCGCAAAGAACTCCAGACAGCATCGTAGTAGGATATTACGAGCACGCACTCTCTTCGGAGATACATACTTTCCCGTGCAGCCACATCCTCATTGTCATCTATACTTAGACGCAGAACGCTGACATCTCAAAGATGTCTGGTTACTGGACCCATTAGCAACCTTTATCCATGAGGTAGTGTCCAGGGGACCCAACTTCAAAGGCCGAGGACCATGGCAGAGAGCAAACTGTCACCTTATATTCCACCTTCCTTACGGCTCCCACCGCCTTCGTCTAGCTCCTTATCCAAAGGCGCTCGCACAGGTCTCATCCTCGCCTTGGAACTGAGCCATCAGCTTGAGTCTCTCAGATCCACCCACGATGATCTGCACGGCTGGAGGAAGCATCTTGCTGGCCAAGGGGACGATTCGCAAATAGACCCTTGCGTAGCACTGCTCAACATCGTGTCATTAGACATGCAAGGGCTTTTTACGACTCATTGCGGCAGCTCTAGATGAGGTCAGCCTCAGCTTTATGAACGATTATCTACTGCAGGAGCGACTACTGCACTGGCAGACATCAATCAACAGAATTGTCATTGAACTACCATTGACAACGTCCTCCATCGAAGGCCTCGTCCACTACTATCTCCAGGGAACTCCAGCCCTAGCTCAAGTGCATGACATTGTGTTCAAGCTGCACCGCGGTATTAAAAAGCTGGCGGACAGGACCGAGATGTGCCACATATCGCTGCGCGCCGACCTCGCCATCCTCGAGTAAAAACGGCAAATTGCCGAAGCAGAGAGTGTCTCGCGATCACCGGAGCTCGGCTTCATTTCCATCCCGCTCTCTTTCGCAGCGAGCGCTTTTAGCATGCAGATCAACGAGCTTGAGAATCGAGTTCCGCTGTCCACCTTCGTCATTGTGGGCGTCATTCTTGCAGCGATTGCGTACGGCACCCGGCTCCTGATCCGCAACTCTTTCGTCACGAGCATCAGACCGACATGCCTCCGCATGGCTCGAGCGTACGGCAACATATCGCCTGGAAGCGAGATGCCCGCGCGTGTCTTCGTGTTATGGCTCCTGACATGGCTTTGGAACCGTACAGCGCTATCGATCTTCGTCATAGCGCTTACCTTGCGAATCTGCGTCGCGCCGTTGGTGGTATTCTGGATCTGCAGCCCATTGGACGTCAGCTTCAAGATCGTGCTCACGCTACTTATCGGTCCGCCCAGCCTTGCTCTCACCTGGGTGTCTTCGACATCTTTCTTCACCGTCGAGGAGGACCGACAGAGGTGGGTTCCCAATTTCTGGAGAGATCCCTCTGGGAAGTGGACTCGGCCACGGCGTCAGAGGCACACTCACGGAGATGCACCGGAGCCTTGATGTGCGTGCGTGCTTCACGCTTGGCGAAAGGGCGTTTTGGGGAGACTGATACATATTATGACGGAGAGCCCTTTCCGCTTCTCTGATCATACCAAGTGTTGAGGCTGCAGGAGGAGAGCCTCAACCATGAGTTCAACAAGGGCTCAAATGCAGCATCTACAGGATCTAACGGGCAAACATTGACACTAACATGTCTATATCGTGCACCACACAAGCAATATTAATGGTCACGCGAGACATTAAGCTGTCTGGTTCCGCTCTGGCATCAGACTGTTCCCGAACCCCCAAAGGCTAAGAGGTACCGACGGTCTGGGCTACACATTAACAGAGCAGTGATCAGCGTGCGGTGGTGTGGTGCACGCGGCAGTTGATTTGTGTACCCAAAGAACAGGGGCTCACGTCCTGCGTCCTGCATTCTGCGGCCTGCAGTCGTGGATAAGGTACTATACAGGTCCAGTTACAGTAAGTCAAGGGCCAGGCTTGGGAAGGGCTTAAGTTAATAATGCAGAGGGTGCAGAGATTGTCCATATCCGGCTCGCTAAGGTGCCTGTATCCTGTAACTTAAGGTAGGGCCGCGTGGTGCGGGCTAGGTACAAAGTACCTTAGGGTAAGCCGCTAACCTAGAAAGCTTTGGCTTCCAATTGGGAAGAGGGGCCGAGGGCTTGATTTAAAGTTGCCGAACAGTAGTACCGAGGTAAACAGGAATTGGTAAATTGGTTCGGGTGAGAGTCTCTGGATCAATAAAATAAGATAATGATGACTCTCTTAACAGACAGAAATCAGCCACCTGAGCCACTATACAGTTCAGTAATCATCATCATACTCAATATCAATAAGGTATGAATTGACAATGCTTAATTTCAATGAAGAGATGTTGGTCTTCAATTTATGACTGCATATTGTTAAACATAGAAGAAGTAACTAGTGAAATGAACATGTAATCATAAGTGTCTAGCTACTCTATGAAAATGTGACCCTATAAGAAGACCTTCTATCAGCAAAAGAAAAAACTTTTATTCATAGCAAACTGTTTACTTTAGCAAACTCTGCATGTTCTTAAAATCTTCATAGAGCTTTAAAATCATTAAAATAACAAAATGAGACTGAAAATTTAATATATTTTCTCAGTTCATTTCAGCAACAATAAGATAGAAAATGAAGACACACTTTTTCTAATTTAATTTAAATGAATATCTTTTAAGTTTTAAATTTAAGTGTTATATCATTAGATCATAAGGTCTTTCACTGACTGATGAGATTCATAAGATTTGTAAAATAAGTAAATTTTAGTATTAAAAGTGACTTTGTAAGCTTGTTGATGATTATGTTGTTTGTTAAGATGTAATTAAGATGAATAAGTTTACAGAATTTGACTTTTTTTATGAAGTAATGATGTATATTAATGTGCTTTGTATAAACATAAAATTCAGAGTTCTTAGTCAAGACTATAGCTTTTTAATTATTCACTTAAATTATAATTATTTTAAATCTCTTTAACTTTAGCTCTTTAAGTAATCTCTACATTTACATTGCTTTCTTTGTAATCTCTATTAAGATTATATACTTCACTTTATAAAAGAATAAAATGACTGTTCTTTATCTTTTTGAACTTCAGAATACTGATTCATTAATTATTTTAAATATATATTTTAATATAAATCTTCTCAATTTAAGATCTTTCTCTCAGTCTGAATTCAAATACTTTAGCAATTTAAGTTAATTACTCAATTTATACTTAAAAACAACATCTAAGATTTTTTATACATATTGAAATACTCATTTTAAAGTCTTTTAATGTGTATCATTAAGATTATGTGCAAACTGATTAAGAGTTAACATCATATATGTGATGTTGAGTTAAATTTATATCATAATATACATAAAAGATTCTATGATCTTCTAATATTAAGTTATTAACTTTAATTTAGCTGTTCTAATAGTCTTTATAAGATAAGTCTCAGATTTCATTGAAGTTATGACTATCTTAATATTCTGTAAACTGAAGTCTTTAAATATCTTTATAAAATAGATTTTCTAAGATAAAATAAGTGTTTATAAAGTTCTGTTTTATGTAATTAACATTTTTAAGTAATACTTACACACTCTGTAATCAGTCATTTTGAAATGATCACTCAATTTAGTCTTAAGATCTAGAATTTTGTTCTTGTTTAATTTACATATAAGAATATCATTAACATATACAGCAACAAATAAAATATCATTTCTAAATACATTATTGTCTACATAAATCTGTGTGTATCTAAGACTGTCAAGAAATCAATGCATTATCTTATATTAAAGATAAGAAGACTGTTTTAATTCATATAAAACTTTCTTTAATTTATACATTCTTTCTTTTTTCTTCTCATATTCATTAAGTTAAATCATATAGACTTCTTCTTTCAAATTATTGTGTAAGAAAGTCATTTTAATGTTTATTTATTTCAATTTGTAGTCATAAAACATAGCTATGACAAAGATAACTTTATAAGTTATAAATTTAACAATTATTGCAAAGATCTCTTTGTAATTAATTTTAAATCATTGTTTAAATTCTTTGACTACTCATTGAGTCTTATGTTATAAAATTAAGTTATCAGATTCTCTTTTGTAATAATAGATTCATTTACTTCTTAAAGCTTATTAATTAAATAATAATGTCTTTAAAATTCATGTAAAGTTAATCATTAATGAGTTATACTTACTATTCATTGCTTTCTTTCAGTCTTTTAACTTATAACTTTTAATTATCTATTTAAATGTCTAAGATTCATTTCTAAAGTCTTTTTTCTTTTTTATAACATTAATAATTGCATTAAACACAGTCAGATAGATCATGATTGCTTTAAGCTTTAACTTTATAAAGAGTTATCTTTTTCTTTTAAAGCATTAAGACTTAGCTGATACTGACTTGTCAATTATAAAAAGAATATTTATAATATCTTTTTTCTTTTTCTTCATTTCTTTTAACTAATTTAACAATATCAGTATGAAAAAGTATGATGACATATATTCTGAAGATGATAACAATGATAAAAGTTAAAAAAAAAATTAAAAAAAAAATTGTATATCTTTTTGTTCTGCATTAACAGTGTGAGATTGAGTGACTTTAGAAATTGAGACTGCAACTTTAACATTATAAATTAATGAATCTTTATTAAACTGCACATCTTTTGCTCTGATTACTCAGTCTATCTTTCTCTTTTCAGAAAATTATACTTTATATTGATTTCTTTTTTTATATTTAACAAGAATTCTCTTATTGCTTTAAGATTTAAATTTAGTTTTTGTTGTTCAGATCTTCTTTGAAATATATACATATACTGTGCATTTAAAATACTGAAGATGTCTAAAATTAATAAGATTTACTGATCTATTTTTATTAAAAGATTTAAACAGTAACTGAATTGAGATCTTATTGTTTTTAAAAGCTGACATTGAGAGTTAATTAAGAAGATAGCATGCTGTTTTAACAGTCTTTAATTATAGAATTTCAGAGACTTTATTATTCAGAATTATAACTTTAACTTTTGCTGTTAAAAGTTCATTACTTCTTTCTGTCACTTTCTTCTGCTTCAGTTCATAAAAGACTGTTGTTTCATAGATAATTTTTAGACTTTATAATTATTCAATGATGAGCTTATTCTTAAATTTCTTTTCATTATCAAGTTATACTTATACAATTCATAAATTCATCTAAATAAAAAGCATATTAAGAAATCATTCAATTTTATCTTTTGCCTAATCTTTCATTTTCATATTACAAACATATCATCAGCAAGTAAGATCATTCATGAAGACTATATATTACAAGAACTCATCATATACTTTTAGTGTGACAGAGTTAACAACATCAATATAAATTAATTTAGTCATCTTTATAATTTAGTTTTGTAATTTTCTTAAGATCTTTTTCTTTTAATTTGTTCTCATACAGACATTACACAAATATAATAATGTTTTCATAAGTTCTTATAAGTTAAGTCTCATTATTCTGAGATTTTTTGACACATTGTCAAGACTTAAATTCTTTATATAATTAAGATGTTGATGTCAAGTAATTTTAAAGATCTTATTGTCTTTAATAATTAACATAATTTTATTCTTATTCATAAAATTTCTCATTATTAAAGTTTAAAGATAATATAGCTTATCTTTACATACTGTGTGATTAAATATACTCTTTACTTTATTCTTTAAATGTAATAATTCATTCTTAATTTTAATTAATATTTCTTTCTTTTTAATCATTTCAATTGAGAAGAGATTGAGCTCTATATTAAATATAAGATAAATATTCATTAAAATAATATTTTAAGTCTTTTCATCATTATTCTTTAGCTATAAATTAATCATTTTTATTTCTTAAATGTACATCACTTCAGACACTCTTCTTATAGAGAGTTTATTATTGAACATTTTGATTAAATTAAATGCAGAGAGATTACAGTATATATATTGTATTGTATTAAAATCAATTATTTATGATATCTTATTGATTACAAAACTATAGTTCTTTATCACAGTTAAGATTACTGAGTTCTCATTATACTGCTTATCTTTAAAATTTAAAAATTTCTTTTTTTCTTTCTTTTTCTTCTTTTTAATCTCTTACTTCTTCTTTATCTCTTTAGACATCTTTTCTGAGTGTAATTTTCAGTAATTGTTCTTAGAGTGAACTGCTTTCTTACAGTAAATGTACATTTCATTTTCATTTTTATTTTTATTAACATTTCTTTTTTTATTCTTTTTCTTCTTATCTTTATAATTTCTCTTTTTACTCATTAAAACAAGCTTCTCATTTCTTTCTTCAAGACACTCTTCATTAATTAGTTTAATAATTAAGTCTTTAAGAAATAAAATTACATTATAGACTCTGAAGTGTTTTATTATTATTCATTGAGAGTAGAAGAATTCTAAATTCAATAAAAAAGTAATGATCTTCAAAGTTTCATTAATGATAAGACTGAAGACTGTAATTTCTCTTAAAAATGTCTTATACTTTAAAGCATAAGTATTGACAAAGTAGTATTGATTAAGTCAGTGAATATATAAATTATTGAATAAAATGTATTTGAGATTAAATCTATAAAATAAATAGAGATATATAAGATAATTTTATATCTCTTTTACTGTTTTTATGTCATCTATAATGACAGTGATCTTTAAGCTAACAGTAAAAATAATAATAATTATGATCTTGTTATTTTGTGTGATTTAGTCAGCTTAAGTAACATCAGTTAAGATCATTAATATAGTTATCATTATTTTAAATATAAATTCTTTAGTCATTACTGACTGACTTAAAACATCTAACTTTAATGAGAATTCAACATCACTTTTTACTATTAAATCTCATAATTCAGCACTCATTAAACTGTATTTAATCAACATTCTTCATAATGAATAGTTTGCTGACTTCTTAAGTTTTGTAACTTTTAAAAATATGAGATCATATAACATCATGATTATTTTGTATGATGAGAACATTTAAATTAATGATGAAGTTGTTTTTAATGTAAAGATTTAACTTTAAAATAATTATAAAGATTATTTTTAATTGTTTTATCTGTAAATTTATAACAATTTAATGTAAATAACTTCTCATTATACATCAAACTCACTTTATTTCTTAAGGCTCTTTCTAACATTTATGAAATAACAACAACAATAAGATGTTTTTTCTTTCATCATTTTAAATAGAAGTAAATAATTTAATGAATAAATTTTAAAGAATATCAATATATATTTAGACTCATAATCTGTCAAATATAGAAGAAGTAACTAATGAAATGAATATATAATTATAAGTATCTAGTTACTTTATGAAAATGTAATTCTATAAGAAGATCTTCTATCAGTGAAAGAAAAAACTTTTATTCATAGCAAACTGTTTATTCTAGCAAACTCTGCATGTTTCTGAAACCTTTGTAGGGCTCTGAAACCACTAAGGTAATGAAATGAGGCTGAAAGTTTGACACATATTAATTAGGGTAAGGTGAAAGGATGGGACGCGACCCTTGACTAACCCTTTTGGATGACAAGCAGCCATGCACTAACGTTAGCTTAAGCTACCCACGCCACTTTCCCCCTTTGGACCAAGCTCCTGGGACAAGCCGAGAAAGTTACTCCAAGGTACCTTAGGTTGAATTTTGTGATTGAAACTTGACCAAATACAGCAAGCAAGCAAACAAGCAAAGCTACAGTGCAAGGCCTAGCTCAACTATCATGATCGCTCCTCCTTCTCCTCTTCTCTTTCTTTTTCTCTTTTCTTCACTTCTCTTCTCTACCTTACGACTCTCTTCTCTCAGCTTGATTAGACCGACGACATCTTCCAATACATAGTTTAAACATTTCCACCTTGGGCCCCTATTCAAATCCAAAAGGGAGAGCCCCTTTGCGGAGCTGAAACTGTCTCGAACCATCACCACTTGTCGATAGGCACTCAACCCGTTATAGAGCATCAATTGCTTGATCGACAATCGAAGCAATCAGTCCATCCCTCGGCACACTGCAACCGCTGAGTCGCATTGCGGCAACCATCTGCAGGACGACGACTCTGACTGAAGCGAAAGCTCACCTTCTGCAGCTTCACCCCCACCCCACCATAGCCAGCTGTCACCTATCTTACATCACGGTCTCTTCCATAAACTTGAGTTTCGACAATCTCCTCGGAACCAGCGAACTGAGTCTTCGTGACGAGTTACAATGTCCCTGGGCGAGAAACCCATCGTCGGTGCGGAGATAGTCAAAACGTCGCCCCTCACAACTCCTCCTCAACAGCTCACAGTCGAACGTCCCAGTGAAGATGCCAAATCCAGCATGACCCTCACACCGGTCGATACCGCAGCGAACGAAGAATACGACCCGACCTCCACCCACCCCTTCTCCGCCTTCTACTGTCACCCGACCACTCGGACCTCTTTCGAACAACTCAAGAGTGAACCAAACGTTCACATCCAGGTGCATGAGACCGACCTCGAAGCAGGCCACAGCAGGAAGTCACTGGACCTATCGAGGAAGAGTAGGGAGTGCACCACTAGGTCGGGACGGAATGCGCTGAAAAAGAAGGGCAACCTGTTGATGTGTGAGCGACACCAATGGAACCCGATGAGGAAGCTTAACAAGAGACAGAAGTTGTGGGCGAAGATAATCATTGCTCTGCTGATTGTCGGGGCTGCGGTTGGCATTGGCATCGGCATCTCGAAGGCTGTAGGAGCCGGGGTGTGGAAGTCGACCAACGAGCAGGCACCCATTGGTAACTCATGATCTGGTGTTTGTTGAGCATTTAAGTTGGAGGTATGTCGGCTCCAATAGTTACACCATTCTTCGTGCTTGCAGGGGATTACCGGTCCCCTTCTATGCTTCTCTTGTCACCTGTGGTCGAGCTTTGGGTGTTTGGCGTTAACGCATTACTCACAGTTAACGGTGCTTCGTGTTCAACTTCCCGTCCTATCTCCGAGTCCTCTTCGCCTTGCTATACAGCATCGAGCGACTCGATCGCGCTTCGATGACCCTTTGATTATTTGCGTCCCTCAATACGTTGAGGTGACCCTCAGTTGCCATGTACCAGGCCCGAAACAAGCAGCGGCGACTAGGACTACGAGTATCTCGACGTTGTATCGTCATTGCTGATGGATGTCCGACGATGTATCCATCGAGAGGATCATCGAGTTCACCGGGGTGTTCCGGGCTGTGTTTTCTTAATGTGTGTGTTGCATCATATGGCGAAAGTATTGCAGGCTTGACTTAGGCATTTCACTCATCGTGGTGATATGAAGCTCTGGCGTTGGCATGAGGTAGGAGTCTTGCTTCTCAGGATGGGAGAACCACAACGACTTTAAGATATCAGATACGTTCCGTTCTCAACGGATATAGAGATATAATTTGATCATCATCAACACAATTCTGGCCCATCCAATACAGCGATTAAATGTCCAATGACATTGTCAGTAAGCCTCCGATATGACCAAGCCGAGCCGCGCCAAATCACCTGACTTCGGTTCTCGTCGCGCACAAAACCTTCCGAACCCGTATCCTTCTTCCTCTTTTCTTTCTCTCCTCATCAAAAAGCCAACGGAACCAGCCACGACCACCGCTTAGCTCTCCCCTACAGCGATGTGTTGCCATGCGTCTTCACAGGCGCAGTGGTTCTGGAGATTGAGGAGCATATCAGTCCCGGATAAATAGGAAGTTCGCCTCCCGTTCAGGGTCCTCTTCGGTGAGGGCGATGGGAGGGGAATGTCGATGATGGGAGACATTCTATGGTGACATTCGCTCTGCGTTTGTCGTTACCACGTATAATTTGGAGTGGATAGTCTGATTGGATTCCGTCGGGGTTGGCGGTCGGTCTTGTGTTCTGGATGCTTGTACGTGATGAGTACGGAGTAGGATATCTTGCTGTCATTTGCGCCTCTCAAGTGCTCAAACGCGGCGGAGTGCTTTTCTGTGGTGCTTTGCTTGCTGTGCCAAGCGTTCATCTCTTATGCATTCTATATGGAGATCTCTGTGGAATGCGTAAATACCCACTCATGCTTCTCGAGTGTAACCCTTACATGAGGCTCCGGCTTCCATCTATTAGCACATTCCAAAGCATATGGCCGCTGTTACATTCCAGTCACACATTTCACGCGTATGCAAACAAACAGTAATAGCCCGCCCTTCCTTATAAACACGTCTGTCCTTGAACACTTTCACCTCGCCTTCAGCTTTGCTCACTTACGCTCGCTGTCGTATACACGTAAAGGTTTTCCTACAGTCACTCCTTTGAAATCGAGCCTCTCCTCTGTATCACCACTAACATCCGTCGTCCTCCTACCTACCAAACTCTCCCTCATCAGCAACAGCTCAAAGCAGGCAAGATGAAAACCCTCATCGCAACAGTCGTCGGCCTAGCTGTCATCGGAGTCTCCGCGCAAATCACCTCAACCATGCCCCACCCAACCACCACCTCCTCCCCGACAATGTCCCCCGTCTACGAGACCATCTACTACGACGAATGCACCACCGCCCCGCCGCCCGTCCCCACCGGCGCCACGCTCATCACCAAAACGGACACGACGACCACGACCTACTGCCCCCTGTGCACCGACAGCAGCGCCGCCTCCCGCGCCGCCCAGTACACCACCACCTACGAGACCGCCTTGTCGGCCTTTTGCTCCACCGGCGGCTCCTCGCGCCTGGCCCTGACCACCTACACCGTCACCGAGCCCTGCTCCAACACCGGCACCGCCTACCCGAGCACTTACGTCCCCTCCGGCTTCACCGTCACCCGCACCGTCTGCACCGTCTGCGGCACCGCCCCCGTCACGGCTACCCTGACCATGCCCACGTCGTGCATCAGCCCCTCCTCTACCGCGCCGAACGCCGCCGTGTCGACGGCGCCCGCGGCTCCGGCCTCCAAGCCTGCAGCAGCGCCGCAGCCGGCCCATTACGAGAGCAATGCCACGGCGCCCCTGTCGTCACCGCCGGTGGTGTCGCCGGCGCCGTCGACGAGTCCGATTATGCCGTTTGAGGGGGTGGCGGCGGGGATGACGATGGGGTTGGAGGGGTTGGTTGGGGTTTTGGGGGTTGTTGGGGTGGTGGCTTTTGCTCTTTGATGATAGATACCGTTGCGTAATACATGTTGGCGAACTTGTCACTTCGAGTCCTTCTCTTTCTGCTGTTCCTTTACCTTCGAATCACTAAAAAGGCTCGCGTCTTCTTGTCGACGGAAATATGTTATTGGGACGGGGGCGTCTTTCGTTTCGTTCCGTCTGTTGTATTCTTGGGCTGGCTCCCACCGATCTAGATCTTTCACAACTCAATATAGGGGTGTAATTCGGGAGAGTATGAAGTGTTTGGTTGTTATGAAGAAGGTATCTACGACTTTACAGCATTTATTTTATTGCCTCGTTAAGATGTTAAAACAACCTTCTGAACTCGTCATCCCGCCATAACTGTTCATAATGATGCCGCCTATCTGTGAAAAATATAAAGATACACATGGAGGCCTCTTCTGTAACGATCACTCAAGCTGCCAGCCCTGGGAGATAGTTAAGATACTATAACTTCTCTGGGTGGGAATCCTCCACTCGTACAACTAACGTTTGAGACCGGGGCACTACTTCTCTGCTTAGTCATCTCCCCAGGATTACTAAGGTACCCCCTGGTCTTCATCTTTCCAAATCTCCCATGTCGATAACAGGTGGACGACTTCATTTCTTCGTATGCATAGTCTGTTATGACTTCGATCATGGAAGCGCCGTAACTCAAAAACGGTGTCCAAAGGACTAAATCTACAGAACAACGAGCTTGACGGTCAGAGAGATACACAACCTCATCCTCGATCTTCAACCCGCTCCACCAAGCCCTGGTGGAGAAGGACGGGCACGACCTTTCCCCTTGTTCGGGGCACATGGCACGCACAAAGACAATGGCAATATTGTAGGATCAACATCAACCTCCTTCTCCTTTATCTCTCGAGTCTTTCCTTCTTTATGTTCTCTCCATCTCCCATTGTCCCCGATCTCCTTTGTCCGTCCATAATCTGTAGGGCTGCGAAAAACAATAAAACCCGCAACTCCCCCCTTGCCCTCTCTTTCTCTTCATATATTCGTTTCTACGTTTCTACATACCAAATCATATACACCACTTCTCACTTACCAACCCAAACCCAACCCAATCCAACAACCAAACCGCGAAAATGCCCTCAAACGCCGACCGCCGCCCCAAGCTCGCGACCCAGCGTTCCTCGCAACATCATCACGCCCAACTCCACCTCCAAGACCCGCACCTCTACCCAGGCTCAAACCCCTACTCCCTTCCCCCGCGGGAGGACTCCCTCTCCTACAGCCACTCCACTAACCGCAACCGCAGCAACCCCGACCCAACCACCAACACCCGACCCACGGCCCCGGCCCCACCCCAAACCCGCCCCTCCCCCCCCTCCGACGCAGCCCTCTTCTGGTCCTTCGTCTCGCGCCAGCTCCAAAAGCGCAAAGCCAAGTCCCGCGCCAAGAAAGCGAACCCTACCACCAGCACCTCCACCGCCCCCAACCCCACCCCCCCCCCCCCCCCCCAAACCCACCCCCAACCCCCAACCCCCCCCCCCCCCCCCCCCCCCCCCCCCCCCCCCCCCACCCCCCCCCCCCCGCCCGCCCCACCCCCCCCCCCCCCCACTAAAACACCCGC
>JAABUJ010001308.1_pt1 | contig 37678 bp, 40 predicted proteins | sample 5559131 | NCBI WGS metagenome assembly JAABUJ01 (sample SAMN10711875, study PRJNA513366) | rock metagenome | isolation source: Antarctica rocks | place: Antarctica: Victoria Land, Mt New Zealand nord | collected 2016-01-07 | reverse complement strand
GCAAGGGCTTTTCGTGGGACATGGACATAGCAATAGTTTTGACAGGATGATAGCGCTAGAGCCCTTTAGGCGTAGTGCCTCCGGGCGGAATAAATTACCTACCTACCTACCTAAGGTAAGGTACACAACCAACAAGAAGTTTTACTGTCTGCAGGTGTACGGTAACTTACCAGGTAGTAACCTGACTGAATACTTCCTACAAGCCAACAGCAACCTCTTACTTACACTTCAGAAGAGTTCCTCATTAGTATATCAAGATTCAAGAAATGTCCATCCCAGAGACCATTGGTTGTTGTGACAGTGTCAAAGCCGCAACATCTTCTAGCCATGGCTAAAGGTAGTGACAGAACATGGAAAGCACCATTGTGTTCAGGGCAAACCCATCAAGCTAGATCGCCTGTGATGCGTTTCCAAGGGATTTCTTTCGCGACCAACACTCGACTTTCCACCGTTGGACAAGGTCGACACAGTGTTTGCCCTCTGCGGTCTGGTGTTGCATCAAAGAGTAACATACCTGTAGCGATCGTCTTAGGGCACATTCAGCGCGCTGTGGAGAAGTAAGTACATGATCAACCATTCCACCCAGCCATGCTTCGTAAGTATGAACTACACGCATGCCAAAGGACGAAATGTCTCCGGACGCTCGACAACGATGCAGCGGCCAGGTTCAACGACTCCGCCAACATCGACGACGCCCATGATACCAGCCTTCCTCACAACGACCGCATTCATCCCATCTCTCACGAGGGACCTCTCGTTCGGTCCCTTTTGAAACCCAGCGATCTGTGGGCAAGGGTTCCGTAGTCCCGTCGCCGTGACGATAGCATGTTCTTCCATGGCCGTCCCCTTGCCCTGCAGCGAGGAAATGTAGTTTTGTGCCGGTGGAAAGAGCAAGGAGATTGATCCCAGCAATGTTAATGTTCTCACCCAGCTGGCCGGGGTTCACGGTATAGGATGTTCCGCCCCGCTGATCTGGGACGCAGAGGTCGGTGAAGAGCTCAGCTTGGATGAGATGGACTTGGTGAAGGTTGGGAGGAGCGGGGGTGATGTGGAGACGGGATCGGTGTTCTACGGTTTGTCCGTTGTGGCAGTCTCCGTCGACGCCGAGGTTGGCGATTAGGGTTATGGAAGCTTGGCTGCTTGTGGTGTGTTGGAAATGCGGTGGGTTGTGGAAAGGGAGACTGAGAGGACAGACATGGTTGTGTGGAACACATGGGTTGGGTAGAGTAACTTATGTATTGGATGAATGTCAGCTACGGTAAGAGCTGGCTTGCACTGCAGCCGGCCCAATCGTTGTGACGGTATCTGTATGAGGACTCTATTACGCATTAGGGCGAGGATGTGCCATGTTGAAAACTAAGGTGGTCAGACTGAGGCAACTCAACAGTCAGTGTCGCCCTTGTAATACACACTGTTCATATGAATGGTCATATGTCCGTCAGCGGCACACAGTGGCCTGGCAATTGTCAGCGAGCCACAGTGAGAAGTGCCATGCCCAAGGACCTGGCGTCGATCAATTGCACTTGTGCGTGCATCATGTATTCTGTATGTGCATGTACGGAGCTTCATATGTATGTAGTAGATCAGCACTTGGCATCGCCGTAGGGGTTCAGTTGGTGGAGGAGGATTGGACTGCACATGCGGCTTATTTACCAGAAATGGTATGTGACATGGCATTTCATTATCGTGGATATTGGTAATCAGGGTGTTCTCCAACAGCTAGAAGGATGATTTGAACGGCGGACCCTTCATTGTGTGGGCAAGGAGGCGAATCATTGATATATTTGTTGAGCACTTGATCTAGCGCGAGAGTTGTCGGTGAGTGGGTTGCACCCATGGGTTGGACGCTCCTCATTCAGATTCCTACAGCAAAGGACTGCAGCAATATGTGAACACCCGTCCTCACATTATTGCGAATCGTAACGCAGTGATATCAACCCATCCTGACGTTGACAGTATCTGATCAGATGATGCAAAGCAGTAAAGAAAGAAGCCAATCAAAAAGCAATCACCGTCAACCAAGCCATGCCCAATCCCCTAACCCCATCCCCCCTCCCAATAAGCCCTCCTCTCCCGCTCAGATCTACGACGCCCGCTCCCCCCACCTACGACAGCGAACCCGCCTGCATCCCACCCCTCCACCAAGCCCTTTCCCCTTAAGCAAGCTCTCACCTTCTCCACCAACACGTGCTCGATCTAGCTCCTGGCACCGGCCTGATCACTCTCCTCACCAGGAGCAGAGTCGATGGCTCCGGCCTCTCGTCAAGTGAGGTTCAGGTTAGGGCTGGGTTGGTGGTGGAGACGGGTTGAGGGTGCGAGGGGTGTGGGGCTGGTGCGGGCTGTGCTCAAAATGGGCCAGGCTGGTTGAGACGCCGGTTTTCCGGCGGTTGGCGGAGGTTGGTATGAAGAGGCGAGCTAGAGAGATATTTGTTGAAGAGTATGAAAGATTCTTGAGTGATATGGGCCCTTGTGCGGCATGAGGGTGGGTAAGGACTGCTTTTTTGTGGCTATTGGACGAAAGGAGTGATGATGCTGTGTGGATCACTCACGTCCATATAATCTCACGATATCTTACTAAGATGTGTATCGAGACTTGTATCTTAGATGTAAGAGATTCATTTATCATTAGTGATCGTAAATAGTTGGGTACTCGGACTGCCGTCACTTCCACCTCAATTAAGAAATCCAGCCTATCAACTCGACCAGAGTCGTCCAATCCAAATCAGCCATTATCTGTCTGCTCCTATCCCTCCCTCCCGACAGCAATATGTATGCTCACGAGCCAGTGAACTGCCGTCTAATTACGGTAACCGTAGTAGGATGAAGTCTTTGGTGGGCAGGTCTGCTTCTGGGTGACGGTGGCGGTCTTGTAGTCGGTCTGCGTCTTGGTCTGCTCAGGAGGGCAGTATGCAGGGGCCGTCACGGTCTTGTAGTCGGTCTGGGTCTTGTAGTCGGTCTGAGTCTTGTAGTCGGTCACGGTCGTGGGCTTCGCCGAAGGGCAGTAAGCGGGGGCCGTCACAGTCTTGTAGTCCGTCTGCGTCTTGTAGTCTGTCACGGTCTTGGGCTGGGCCGAAGGGCAGTAAGCAGGGGCCGTCACCGTCTTATAGTCGGTCTGGGTCTTGTAGTCCGTCTGGGTCTTGTAGTCCGTCACGGTCTTGGGCTGGGCCGAAGGGCAGTAAGCGGGTGCCGTCACCGTCTTGTAGTCGGTTTGCGTCTTGGTCTGTTCCGGAGGGCAGTATGCAGGGGCCGTCACGGTCTTGTAGTCCGTCTGCGTCTTGTAGTCTGTCACGGTCGAGGGCTTCGCCGAAGGGCAGTAAGCGGGGGCCGTCACCGTCTCCGTCTTGGTTTGGTAAGCGGTGGAGCACTCTTTGTCTTTCCCATTGTCCTTGGTCTTCGTCTCCGTGACGGTCACGGTGTATGCCGGTTGGGTCTTGTAGACCGTGGTGGTCTGACAAACACTGCTGCTGCTGTAGTAATACTGAGGATTGGCCTCCACAACGGCCATGCTAGCTTGCCTTAGCAACTCCCTTCTGTCATGTTGGGAGAAGTAGACTCTAACCTTAGGCCAAGAATGGCAAGAACGGTGGTTTTAGTGAGGGAGAGCATATTGAACGATGGTTGGTGATTTGGAATCTGAATGACCTTGATAGTTGATTGACTGAGGCAGTAGAAGACGGCTGCTGGCTTTGACAGTTGGGTTCCAGCGTCTCTTATATAGTGGCTGCCTTCCAGGATGGGTCTGACGAGCGAGGTGGAGACGCTCGGACGCTAGGCTCGTCATCCCGTGCCTGAGCTGATATCGTGATGGCGATCACCGTGTCCGATTCATTGGTGGCTCCTGCGGTGGAGAGACGCACGCTCTTCCAGAAGCGCGCCATTGTCCATCGTCGAGTGGCGACCGAGTCAATGTCATGGTGGCCGCCTTGGAGCGAGAGCCCTGCTACGCCGCAGAAGACGGGCTCGAATCAGGAAGCCCGCACTTCGTATTCGTGAATAGCACACCGTGTTCGTATTCTAGGTTCGTCGGTATCGAGTTCACTGTGGCGTTCCTTCGAAAACGACACCGCGACTCCGGAAAAGCAAACATGTCTTGGAAAGCCGGTGGATCAAACACGTTGGTCCGCGCGGATCGAATGTAGCAGAGTTCCGGAGGATCGCCCAGCTAATGTGCATCGGGTTGAAAAAGACACAGTAATCCTGGCAACAGTTGTGATCAGCGAGTCCCACAAGGCTGCGCATCTGTGGGTCATATGCCCGACCTGCCCGACCTTGCTCTGATAGATAGGCTGTCCGCGGTAGCCGGCTGGCTGTACGTCAATTCGGATTCGGGGAGTGTGTAAGACAACGGACGCTCAGGTGAACCTGGGCATTCGGAACGCTGGAAAACCGCTGCATGATGGAGTGCTTACAACAGGTAATGTAAGAAAGTCAATCTGACTTGCATTCTCGGACGGAAGCAACCAGAGAGGTTGCACCAAAGACCAAAGACATACGGATCAGAGAGCAATTATACGTCTGTTAAATCCCACGACAATGAATCACTTGATATGAGTGGATGAAAGAAACCTTTGGGGCGACGCACGGCGAGAACAGCAAGGCAGCCTTATTCTCTTGCATCTAAAAACATCGACCACGTTGTCACTCAGAGAGGATTCGGGAACGGATGAGGCGCCCGTATTGGATGCATATGTTACCTGCAGCGGCCCCCATTCCCCACAATGTGGCATGACTCGCGTGTTGATTGGCGGACCTACAGCAATGTGAGCCTCAAGTGAAAAGGCTTCACGAGATGTACCGGTGGTTCGATACGAATGTGGATGTAAGTTTTAGACGTATGTGGATGTGGATGTGGATGTGGAGTTCAGGTAGTGTTCGAGTGTTGGCCGTCCTGGAAAAGTCTCGCTTAGTCCTGCTCTGCATCCCGACTGTGGAACATCGTACGACCTCACTCCAGTACCTAGAAGGCGGACTCCATGAAAGCTTGGATGATCTCACGTAAGACGTCACCATAAACCCCTCAGTCAAGATGGGACAGAATCCAGAATCCAGACCCCAGGTTCGTACAAAGCAACCCGCATACGATGTCAGCAAAAGACGCGACCAAGGTACCGTAACTCCCTCTGCCGATCCCCCATTCTGAGCCACGGGAGCACAGAGTGTAGAGCTAATGATGAACCAATGGAATGACTGGTAGAAGCGACAGAGAGTCAAGGCGATAGCTCAGGGAATGCATGCAACTTAGTAAGATCGATGCTTTGCATGCTGATGACATCCATTCCATTGGTCGCCCGTTATATCTAAGGTCCTCTATATGGTGTATCTGAAGTGGGGATGATGAAAGCCAAGCAGAGCCTCGTCTCCCTGTGCCAAGCGGTAGTCCCGCCCGCCCTTGTCTCGTTTGCGGTTCTCGAAAGTCTGGTATGTCATCGAGATGAGGATGCCTATGATGCAAAGCACCAGTGAAGCGATGTTGATGGAATGACCCACGATGTACTTTGGTCTACACGGCTCTCGTTAGCTGAAGTGCGCTAGTGGCTGGTCTGCAGGATCCTTACGCATCTTTGGCGACGTAGGTGAACGTCGCTAGAAAGGCGGCACAGTTGGCAATGCAGATCTGGAAACCAGTCCCTGTAGCCCGGACATAATGCGGAGCCAAATTGTTGACCAACCATGACATTACCAGCTTTTGTTTTCAATGATAAGGTTAGTCTCTTGTCCGGCGTCAAGGTGCCTGGGAAGCAAAGGTTCTCTTACTGGTGAACTTGGGAAGACGCCTGCTGCGATGAGAAAAGTGCCTCCGTATTGGACCTGCGGCCGCTTCCCTGCCAGGAGCGTTATGTACCCGGCGATTGCAATGATGCATCCACCCAGCATGAATGGCCCCCGAGCCTTGTATTTGTCTGAAAGGTACGTGACCAGGAGCACCGAGAAAACTGCGCCTACGTTCGGTGGCACGGTGAATAGCTGCGCAGTCACACGTGTATAACCCAGAGTCGAGATGATTGTGGGCAAGAAGAGACTGTAAGAGTAGATGGGTGTGATCAACAAGAAGAAGGTGATGCTCAATAGTATGGTGTTCCAGTTCAAAAGCGCCATGCGGACCCAACGCCAAGAAAATTCTTCTCGGGCGACATCTGATGCTGCGCTAGCCCCATGCGCATCAAGCGTCATGCGACGGATGGCGCCGCTACGTTCCTCTTCGGTCAAAAACTTCGACTGGCTGGGAGTGTGTGGGAGGAAGAACATGGTAAGGATTCCGAAGAGGATGGTGATGGCGCCCTCCACAATGAAGATCCACGGCCAGCCTGAACAATCGTGTGAGCACGGGTCAAATGTTGGGATGAGCTGCCACGTACTGTTATACCCTCCATGCCTGATCTGCGCGAGGCCTGTAGCCAGCAAGCCGCCGAAGGCTCCGCTCAAAGGCGCTGCGCAGTAGAAGATTCCAATTCGAAATAGCAACTGGTGACGCCGGTAGAACATGGCCAGATAGATGATCATGCCACCCAACAGACCGCCTTCGAAGAGGCCCAACAGTAACCTGCAAATGATCAAACCCGCATAAGACTTGGTGAATCCCATGCACATGCCCACTATGCCCCACGCGACCATAAGAGCCGGAAGGTAATAGCCGGCCTGGAAATACTTCACCACCCAGTTGCTCGGTACGTCGATCAGGATGTAAGGTATGTAGAAGACCGTCAAGGCGACGTTGAACTTGTCTCCGGTAAGCTTGAGATCCTTCGGCAAGCCATCGATGCGGGCATTGCCAATGTTGGACCTTCAGACCCGTCAGCGGTAGCAGTGTCGTAGAATTCCAAGACAATCTGACCTATCTGTTTCAGAAGTGAGTATATCAACCTGTGACTGCTAAATCAAAAGGGCTTCAAACCGATGAATGCTAACAACCACAGTCCAAACAACCATGGAATTATATGTTTATCAAACTTGCGTGTAATGGCTCTATCGAGCGCAGGGTCGATGTCGACATCCTCAGGTGGGCCAGCCCCAATTTTCTCAATCTGGTCGTTTGAGAATCCTGCCTCTTCTTTGGCGACGGCCCTATGAACAATGGTACTCTGACCGTGCGATGTCATCGTTGGAGACGCAAAAACTGCAAACGATGCGCAGTCAAAGGTGGTACGGACGATATATATGTCGTACATGGCGGGATCTTGTCTGCATAAGGGCTCCTCATTCCTGGTCTCTTTTCTGGTCTCATGCCTAGGTAGGTAACTTAGTGCCGGCGGGGTCCCCGCATGGCGTACAGTAAGTGCAGGTGTCAACAATACAGCGAATCATCGATCATTGCCTTTTGAGATCATCGTCGGCAGAAGCCTAAAAGAGTCCACCCCCGCCATTCCCCAGTTTTTCGGGGCACATCTCATCTTGCAGAGACATCATGGTTTTGGGTTAACTACCTGGGAAAAGCAAAAAGGAGAGAAGAGAAGACATGGAAGCCCAGCCAACCCAAGCCAAGCCAGCTGAGGATCATCATAAAATGCGGATCCGGTAAGTGAAGTCGGCAACCAAGCATCCTAAGCTCAGGGCCCTGACCTCAGGTACCTAGAAATCCCTTACTAACTACAGTAATTCGTACAGTAGAAGCTTCCAAATTGCTTTCGAGGCTAGGAAAAGCCATCCCAAAAGTCTACGACTAACTTACGAGATGTTCTAGTAGTAATGGGTATCCGGCAAACTACTGACACCAAGCAAGCACACTACCACCTTACTGCATGTGGCAGGACATTACTATTCACTACTAGTGGCCATGCCGCAACAGTTCGAGAACCGCCTCTGTTGTCCTGTACCTTCGTAGTTGTAAGTTGTGACTAGGAGGGACCAGGCCATCTAGAAATGGAATCAAAGCGGTCTAATATCGAATGTCATAGTCTCATACCCCCCGCCAAGCCTAACCCGCACGTCGCGTTCAAAGCGTCCTGTGAGGGCAAGCGGCGCACACGGCTCATGCTAGCCCATCTTCTCTCCCTTCCCGATGCAACAGGCGACAAATCACCGCCTCGGGTATCTATACCTGCCCCATCGTGACCATCTTCTTCCGCAAGTGGTCTTTGTACTCTCCAATCGAGCCGGCCCACCGTCGAATTGTCTTGTTCTCGCAAACCATGATGTCCTTGGCAATCTTGTCCAGCAACCTACAACGGAGTCAGCAAGCCTTGGACACTAATATCTACTAAGCCTTGAGAGCTGACACGTACCTGAAATCGTGGGAAACGACAACGACACCTCCACTGAACGCGTTGATGGCATCCGCCAAACTATCAATGGTTGGAATGTCCAATCCGTTGGTGGGCTCGTCCAACAGCAACATGTTCGGCCCTTCGATGGCCAGGAGCGCAAAGACGATTCGGCTCTTTTGCCCCTCGGATAAGGTACCCATCAACGCGGTTTGCGACTCTCCGCTGAGCCCATACCGCCCCAGTTGCTGTCTCCAGTACTGATAATCCTGGCTCTTCTCCGAGTACTTATCACGTACGAAATCCAATGCTGACTTTGTCAGGTCGAGCTGCTCGGCCGAATGCTGACTGTACAGCCCAAGCTTGAGATGCGTGTGCCGGGACACGACCCCGGTGTTCGGCGAGAGTTTGCCGGTCATGAGCCGCAAGAGGGTCGATTTCCCAACACCGTTCGGTCCGACCAGTGCTGTTCTCGAGTCCATGTCCACTCCCAGATCGAGATGTTCGTAGAGGGTGTCGCTGGCTTTGCCCGAATACGAGAACGTGACGTCGTCAAATGACAGCACCGGCGGCGGCAGCTTCTCTACATCCGCAAACCGGAAGGTGAATACTCGATCTTGTGCGACCGGTTGGATGAACCCGTCGGCTTCCATCTTGTCGAGGATCTTTTGCCGCGACTTGGCTTGTCTGACCAAGTTGGCGTATGTACCGGCAGATGCGATGAATTTCTTGATATGGGCTATCTCGTCCTGCTGCTTGGTGTAGGCCTTCCCTTGGTTGACTTCCTGCTCCGAGCGTGTTTTGAAGTAGGAATCATAGTTTCCACCATAGTAGATTAGCTTCTTCATGCGCATATCAATCATGTTCGTGCAGACCCCGTTCAAGAAGTCCATACTGTGAGAGACGAGGATCAGGGTGCGATCCCACTTCTTGAGGTACTCCTCGAGCCACACGCAGGCCTCCAAATCCAAATGCGCCGTGGGGTCGTCCAGAAGAAGCAGGGATGGCTTGACGAATAGGGCTTTTGCCAACGCGACTCGCATACGCCAACCACCCGACATGTCTTTTGTCTTCTTGTGTATAGTCTTCTTGTTGAATCCTAGACCGGTGAGAATGAGAGACGCTCGTGTCGCGAAAGTAGAGGGGTCCATTGTTTCCATGCGCTGATCCGCAGCGTTAGCTTCAAATGACTTCGAGGTTTAGTGACTTATTGCCTACCTCGTAGAGATCTTCTAAGAGAACGCTCTCTGGACCATCTTTCTCCAAGATATCTTCCGCGAGCTTATCTAATCTTTCCATTTCATTCTCGGCCTCCTTAACCACCCATTCGAGGGCACCAAGGTCGCTAGGTGGCGCGCCTTCATTCAACAGATAGATATCAATCTGTTCTGGTATGGGATATTCCCGCTTGTCGATAGCCTTCAGAAGTGTGGACTTTCCGCAACCGTTCTCTCCCAACAGACCATATCTTCTACCATAGTTGAGCTCCAGTGTAGTGTCGGTGATGAGAACTTTGCCGTGGAAAACGAGGGATACGGATGTTATCTTGATGTCCCGACTTTGTGCCAATGACGCCAGCACGCCGGTCGTCACACGGTCAGATAGGCCATGCTTATCCATCTGCTCTGTCAGCTTCTTCACATCTGACATTTTCTTGTTCGAGGTAGCTGGCTGCTCATCCTCGGGCAGGGGATTGCCATCCCCATCCAGCATCGGTGGAGTCTCGTCGCCATTGACGGATGAAGCCGATGATCCGGTTTTGGACGCAGCTTTTGATGAGACTTTGGACGCAACTGTCTTCTTCTTTTCACCACCTTCGGCCCGTTTAGCCTGTCGCGCTGCTTTCGAAGCAGAGACCATAGTTACGATATACCCTGGCTGTCGACACTAGGTGGGGAGCGTCGGTGGAAGGCGAGGAAATTTCTGTAGTAGTGGGATGCGTAAGGTATCTTAAGGCTTAGTGGGATCGATCTGCCCTTATCGATTGGCGCCTCGCACGGAATATGCTCACGGCGGGGTCGCAAGTCTTGACTGAACGTTGCGAGCGGGAGAAAGGTGTGGAGAAAAGTTTCGTTGAGGTGCAGTGTGATTGTAGAAGCTTTGAAGGGTGGCCCCTTGTTGTGAACGTTGTTCACTTTTAGATTGTTAAGGCCGGCCTGGAGGTTCAAGTCGAAAATGTGTTTGTGTGGTTCAGTAATTTTCTCAATGGCTCAATGTGGCTAGTCAGCGGCTGAAGACGTCGGTGCATAGCTATACCTTGTTTTTTTCATCTATCAAATACAGTGAGCTATACACAGCAAAAATGGGCTGATAAATTCCTATATTCATCAATATGTACAGCTGCCAATGCATATCGGCTGGAGATCCCTTCAAGAAACGCCCTGCTATGCTAGTGCAACGATATATAATCATGAAACCCGTAGGCAATGAAGTCCCTCCATCAGCGGAACGACGCACACTCTGATGAAAGACGATATGTTAGCGAGTCGACCTGGAGAAGTCGCTTTTATCCGAGCCTTTCGATCTCGATAATGTCAACTCCGGATCATGGTCAGACCGTCGGCCTTGCTTTAACCGGTCGCGTAGAATCTCGAGTATGCCCTTCTCCTCAGCTGCCAGAAAGAGGTAATGCGGGACGAATATGTGCTCGGAGGTGATGGCGATTCGATCCTCCGAAACCTCGCCCTCCCCAAGGCTGTCACCTTTATGAAGCGACACGGTTCGCACAGAAGGTCTCCTCTCGATATCGGTCGACATGCCCTTGCTGAGATCAACAGGAGTAACCCAGTAAAGCGGAAATTGCCTTTGAATATTATTGATCAAACAAGCCGATCCAACGGTAAGAACGGCACTGAGGAGGACCAGGGCAAGAAGATACCACCCCAGATGCGAGACGATAGGATCAACGGCCGCGAGGAGAGCCGTCGCTCCGGCAGGTGGGTGAATGGTCTTTGTCAATGTCATGGCGGCAGAGGCAAGTCCACACGCCAATGCGCCTGCGACCCATCGCAGACTTTCGAAGTGAGGACTCAACTCGAAAAGCTTAGTAACCGCGATCCCGACGACGGCCGAGATGAAGTGCCCACCGATGGCGTTCCGCGGTTGGGCCAGAGGCGACTCGATGGTGTTGTACTCCAAAATGGCCGCTGCACCCTTTTTGCAACGAGTGAGCATATGCCCCTGTCGGTGTGCACGACGCACGAAGGGAAACCTACAAAGCTACCGATGATGAGAGGCGTCCCGTGGGCTCGGATCACAGGGAACATAAAAACACCTTCGATAATCGCAACACCACAGAATGCTCCGAAAAAGGACCATGCCGCGATGACCAGACTGCCGAGCTGTTTGCGTGGGCTATCTCGATAACCAAGGAAATGTGAAAGAGGCCGTGGTAGTAGATGTAAACATGACCGAGGGATGAAAGGAAGAAGGTATTTTTCTATATCTATGTCAAGATCCGCTGCAGCCGGAATATGCATTGTTATCCTCTAATAAGAAAACCTGAACGTCCAGCCCACGCTCCTTCAAGAGTCACAAGATTGACAACAAGAAAGGGCCAAATAATTGAGGCTAGTGGCCACAGGAAGAGTAAGGTAAGGTAGATACTCCGTACAGTACCATCTGTCTGGTCCGAAGAGCTCGAAACATCGAAGACAGACGGCCATGGAAGAGGGCCATGGAGGTGATGATATAATTCCGCACATAAGGTTCTATAGGCTCTTTCAATCACAGCCGTTGCCATTCGGACGGTAAGTACAGCAAGAGCCTCGGACCGGAACCTCCATTGTGCCGTCCCGTACATACCTCCTTACTTACCTATTGTGCTGAGGAGTTTCGTTCGTCGTTTGTTGGTGACGTTCGGATGCAATGGGAATTGGCCACGGCGCGATGACAAAGAGAAACCCGAAAGGAGCTTGGATTTCCTCCCACGGCGTTGAGCTCTTTTGCAAGCCACCCGATGTGCTTATTAAGCTGGAGGTTAAACTGAAACTTACATAACCTTCAAGCTTCGTCACTCCACACCTTTACACACATTCTCACTTGTTGCAGACAGCAGCACTCTTGTGATCATTCAAACACACTTATGTTTGCACTGACTCTGTAAGAGGTTTCTTGCACCATACTGATTCAGCTGAAGCTCAATTGTAACAGACAGCTCAACAGATTGAGCTGAAAATAGTGGCTTATTCACAAGCTGAACAATTTGGCAATTCATGTTCCAATGGGACTCGTCTTCACCTGGTGGTGATGTGAATATAAGTGGATTTAGTGCTTCTTGGACTGCTTAATTAAGCTAAAAGATATGAATTAGTATAGGGATATGTTTGCTACCAACCCTGGGGTCTTTCCCGGATTGTTTGAATTATGATTTGCGAATTTCAGAAATCCGTTGACCGCCTCACCATTCATGATGTCGTGTATATAAGCCGGCGAAACGACAACGAAGTGGGGTGGCTTGCGCCGCAACAACATTGGTGTCGGACACCCAAACAGAATCCAAATCTCGTCGCCAGGCTCCACGGCAGCCTTTCCTTCGGTGATGAGAAATTGGCCAAAGCAGCTCGATCCGAGACAGCCCGACGAAAGGGTCTTCTCCAAGAGAATGATAAAGTGACTAAATTTTTGCCTTCGGTCAACTTTGTTTGGGATCAGAGCAGTGAGATGGTCGAAGTCCAGCAAATGAGACATCGACTGAGAGAGACCGCAGACACGACGGAATTTCCTGATGGATACTGTCCATGTTGTCCGGCAGTATTCGTAGACACCTGATGCATAAGAAAGGAGATCTTGAGTACGAACGCCAGGCGTGATAGACGAATAGCAAAGAAGTATGAGCATGTAGAGCTTCTTCTCCGCCGTGCTGAAGAACTGCGACGATAAGCCCAATTGGCCAATCGAAGGCCCGGTGAGCGTTTGTGCAAGGTTTATGAGAATCCCATCGACATCGGGAGAAGCGCCAATGATTGACAGGAACAAGTCCCGAATAACAGGAAGCGGGACGAGAGCATTATCTCTTTGCGACAGTGTCTGCTTCACTTTGTTATAGAGGAACCCCCGGGCATGGAATATGTTATCTTCCATGTCTTGCTGAAAGGGAAACGGATGCATCGGAAGGTCGCCCGCTGCGCGAAAGGGAAGCCAGAAATACTCGGCACTGCTTGGATGACCCCAGTCAGGGGCCCAAGAGGGAAGGCCGGTTAAATCAGGGTTAGGCTTGCGTCGGAGCTTGCATTGAGGAAGGAATTGGAGACTGTTGCACTTCCAAGGCAAAAGCATGGCAAGCCTGACATAGTGGTCAACAATAGAAATGTGATAAGACGGAGGAGAACCATCGTCATCGAAGTCGATTGCCAGATTCCAGAGAGCAATGACTCGGTCTCTTGGATCTGTCACCTGAAGATGTCGAGTACGTCGTAGCAGTCCCAACAAGTATATTGGGACTGTACACAGTAAGGGGCCCCATCTCTTGGGAGCTCTATCAGGTTCAGCTCGAGGAAGGCGGAGTGAATGATCCGGCTGCAAGCTGCAGGGGTCGACCGGGACCTTATGTGCAAACATCTTTCGCCACCAAGCCAACTGTCGTGAAGGCGCCCTGTCAATCGCCATGCGCTCTCTGAGTCGCATCCAATCGTTTGGACTGTCAAGCGCATGGTGGCCTTCACTTGACTTACGGTGTAGCAGAAGCTGGAATGTCATCAATCTTGCTGCTGGAATCATCAATCCTCGACAGTGGAATTCAATGTGTTGGGCGAAAGCCAATTGCTCGCTGTACCCACACTCTCTCCCAATATGGATGTCGCAGCAACGGAATAAGGGGTTCCCAAAGTCTAATGTCATCTCCCAAGTCATCACAGCTACTGTGTGCCCGCAGAGCTAGAAGCCCTCGTACACTGGGCATCTTGGAACTAAGCTTCACGTCAAGCCACACTTGCACAGTCTTAGCCCGAGAGTAGATCTCCTTCATAAGATTGACCTGATTGCTGCGTTCTTCGATGTTGTTCTGGTCGATGCACACCGCATCTACCCACATATATCGAATCTCGCTTTCCAGTCTGATGTGTCGCAATGCGCTCTCGAGGGACTCCGTGACCGGAAAAGTCATATCATCGTCAAGTGTGATTGGTCTGGTGATCAAAGGGTCCCCCCACATATATGAAAGCGCATCGTATCGCGGAAAATCTTCAATCGATGTAGTCAACAAGCAAGAACGGATGGGATCATCGAATGAACCAGGTAAAAGCGAGAGAATGCGGATATCGCCTGTGACCACCATGTGGTAATTGGTAGTCGAAGCTGTAATCAACAAATCATTTTCTCCCATCGGCGGATACATTCCATCATTCCTGTAAAGCCTCCTGTGACCCTTTCTCAGAGGGCTATACTGGTAGGTGCCGGTAAATTGCTCCATGACGCTGCTACAGATGGCTCTCTCTTTCTGTTTCCGCGATCAATATACAGAGACGGGAACTCGACAATGATAAGAAACAACGCAGACTCGCCGCATCAATCACAATCCTGAGGAAAAGAAGCAGGAAGCTGTGAAAAGGCCGTGAGCATCTACTTAACCTGACTAGATGAAGAAAGAGGCTTGCAAGCAAGGCTGAGTTTGACTGTCGATCATTTCTGCTTCTGCCAAGATGGAAGATTCAAGATAGGCCGCAGTATTCAGGCTGAAATAGCGCAGCAGTAAGGCTTGAAGTACGTCTTTGGTTTTCTCCTTGTGTAATACAGTCACTAGCTTTCAGACTGCATGCTGTGGTGGAGTGATAAGCATCAGATATAGCATCTTCTACAAGCAAAGGGCTTTAACACTCACCACTCCTCAGTGTTGTCCGTTGAAGCGGTGGCCCCGATACAGCCTGCATGTATATTGCCTAAGCACGACTCGCTAACACCACAGTATATCTTATTTCAAACACGGACGTACGTTCTCCAAAGGTTCTCAGCAATGACTGTCAAAGAACAACTTATTAGGGAGAGGAAGGGAGCCTGGAGCCTGGAGCCTGGAGCCTGGAGCCTGGAGCTCAACTAAAGAGCCGGTGCTATACTCCACGCAAAAGTCCAATGATGTGGACCCCGCAGGCAACATCGTCAAGCCATGGTGTATATGAATATATATTGACTGCATTATAGCATTAGTGAAAGCGGCACCCTACTTCTTCTCTGTCTCTGTTACTAGATGTGTCTCGTCTTGCGTCCTGTTAGTAATGGCGAAAGTGACATACCTTAAGATAGGGAACAGGAACAATCAGTCATTGCTGCCACTCAGGGACATTATCAATGTGACCATGTTTTATGTGAATGCTACGACACAACTCTTCTATCCCACCTTGGATACCTACCTGACCTTACGGAATCTAGCATTCTTTAGTGTCTTTGACTGGGACTTTACTGACTCTACCTTACCGTACTCTTTCTTGTTTTATTCCTATTCCTATTCCTATTCCTACCGTATTCTTATTCTTATTCTTATTCTTATCCTTATCCTTATTATTATTTATACTCTTATTCTTACCCTTCCTTCCTGTTGCAGCAGCACACTATTCCAGTTCTGATTTTCTAGGGCTTACCCTTCGCCAAAAACGGAAACCGCTCAGTGCGGAAGCGAAGTGAGCCTTGTTGACCTTGTAAGCCGAAATATCAACATTCACATTCACATTCACATTCACTGTCAACAAACAGCCCCCAAACCTCGCGCAAATCCTAGCATAGCATGTCTTGGCTACCATCTTTCACTGCTTTACCGCATCCGCCAAGCTTCTGTGGCAACCTCGACTTCTCATCCTCACTGTGCAAGAAAAAAACAAATACATCTACTTCACTTCCAGCGCTCGCATCTACTTCGGACCCCTCAACCTGTCCTGTCCAGCGACACGCTTTCAACCTCCTCATTCCCATCTCAACATTACCATGTTTTCATCCCAAGCTCAGCATGTTCACGCGACTGTTATCAACCTCCTCGGCATCCTCACCTTGTTGACAGCATGCGCAAGCGCGAACAACATCCTGCTTCCCACCGCGCTGCCTCTCCTCTTCCAGAGCGAGGCCGCGTCCAACGGCACCGTGCAAGCACCTTACTTCCGCAACGTCTCGGCCGGAGGGGTCTGGGTGCTTCCTAGTCGGCGCTTCGACATCGGTGGCAGAGGCATGAGCTGCGAGTGCTTCGACCCTGATGGTAAGCTTTCTTTATCTTCTCACGGCAAGATCAACAGTTGCGCAAGAGGATGGACTGACGCCTACCTGTGCGCAAATTAGAAATTTGCTGTATGCCTCCGGACCGGTCCATTGCGCCATTCTGTATCTCTTCCAACTCCACTTGCTGTGCGAACACGTACTGCAACTCGGGTGAAACGTGTTGTGGTACTGGCTGTTGTCCGTCTGTAAGCTCAAACCTTCATTAATCCTTCAGCCAAAACCTCGGACCACAAAGCTAATGTGAGTTCAGGACACCAACTGCACGGCAAACGGTTCAGGCTGTTGCCCGAACGGGTACGTCGCGTTGTCTCCTCATCCCCTTTCATAGTGTACCTTGCTTTAGGCCTTTCATCTCATCCAGCCAGCATTGTGTTGACGCATCCTACAGCCAACAATGCGCCGCAACAGCCACGGCAACCTGCTACGACGCCCTTGCTCCAGTCTGCACACCTGCATTCCCACCGGCCCTTGGTTGTTGTCCCTCGACGCTCCCTTACTGCCGCTCCTACGCGCCTTACGGACTGGGCTGCTTCGCGTCCTCGACCATGTCTGTGCAGAACAGCACATTCGCACTCACCGACACGCCAATCACGCATTCGGAGAGTTCGTCGCAGTCGTCTACGGCGACCGCTGGTATTGATGAGACGACGGCGACGCAGACGATAACGATAACGCTGGTCGCGCTGGGATCGGGACGCTTCTCGGTCATCTATCCTTCTCTGCCGCTATCGTCCTCGTCGGCAACGAGCATGTCCTCCGGAACGACGGTGCGTGTGACGAAGACGTCGACGCTCAGTTTGCCGTCGACTACGATCAGCACACCTCCTTCCCGTCTCCCTACGCCCAAATCAACAATCACGGCCACGACGAACAGCATCAGCACCAGCACCAGCACAAGCGCCACCCTCCCCTCCCTCATTCCGCACTTATCATCAACAACAACCACAACGCCAACCACTTCCACCTCCATCTCCCCTTCAGCCCTCTGCTTCAACCCCACCTTCGAAACCGACATGCCCTGCGCCCAACCCACCACTGACCTGTCTTCGTCTCAAACGAACACGTGGACCATCCTCGCGACGCCGCGGATCCAAATGAGTCAAGCGTCACGCGGTGCCTCCACATCCCTGGCGACGGTTCGATCAACGTTCGAACTTATGCGGACACGGTTCCAGGCTGCCGCGGAATCGCGCTGGCAGGCGGTTGACGGGGGAAGCGTGACAAGGGCGGTGGGTTGGACTGTCGTGGGCGTTGTGGCAATGGGTTGGGTAGGGAGGCTGGCCTTGTTTGTTGTCATGTAGCTGGGGGGAGGGAAGGTTTTGATGTCGAAGATGTGGAGTGGACAGGGAACAGGTTACAGTAAGGTAGGTAAGGTTGGTGGTGGCAGCCAGACCAGTTTGAAGAAGGGCGACGTTGCTGGTAGGGATGATGATGGGTGGTATGGGCAGGATAGGTAGTGATTCTCGAACCGGCACGGAGAAGGGCGATGTTAATGCTGGGGACGACATGACCAAGAGCGGCGCGATGGGGTGGAAAGATTTGGACATTCGCCTTTCTCTGGTATACAATGGCAGTTCTGAACACGATGGTTCAGCTTCTGCCTTCTGCTTCTGTTTCTTGTATATCAAATTTAGCCTAGCGCTTCTCATAAGCAGTTCTTGAAGAACGTGGAGAGTTTGAGGTTTTTTTTGCTTCGGCGGTCTTACGACCATGGCATCAAACGCTTCATATTCAGTGTGGGATGAAATGCAGAGTAAGTGATCGTCTCTCCATGACTTTAGTACAGGATGCTGTTACTGTATCTAATCGTCAACGTCAAGTTGAGAGGGAAAACCAGAACACGTTACTTCTCATCCGAAAGCAGGAATCCAACTTAGCGTGGTCAAGTCCTGATGTCATCACATCTCATCGCTCCGGATGAAACCTCAACATCAAAGGCCATACGGCTGTTGCGGCACTTATTGCCGCTGCTGCTGCACCGGGCCCATATACTGTCCCTGGCGTGGTAGGCCACCAGTCGGAACCTGAGCCGGATATTGGGCCCAAGCCTGCTGCTGTACACTTCTCGAATACGTGCCGCCATGCTGTGCCTCCGCACCCCGTGGCGGCGCAGCATGGCTACGAAGAGGCCCTTCAGCCATCCTGTCGCCATTGCCCTCCATTCCAGCAATCGGCGCCATATCCGGCACAGCCCCTGCGGTCGGTGCGCGTTTGCGTCTTCCCTTCGTCGGTTCCCGATGCAGGAGACCTCTTACTTCCTCGATGTCCTTGCTGCGACGAGCTTCGTCGGATGAGGTACGCTCAGGTTCGAGTTGGTCGAGGGTGCTGTTGCCGCTGTCGGAGTCGTCACGGTAATGGCCGCCGACCCAGTCGTTGTCGTCGGGATCACGGGCTGGATCGAGGCCTGGTTGGCGAGCGTTGAGTGTTTCGACGACGGTGTTCTCAGTCGTGCTCATCCCGGCTGTGGCTGCGGTAGGACGCGTATCGGTACGGCCTCGGAGGGTGCCGCTACGGTTGCTGCTGTTGGTACCCGATGGGTCCACGCCGGTGGATTTGCTGCTATACTCCTCTGTCTGTGGGACCTCAGGCTTCTTGGAAGAAACGAGGCGCTTGGCTTCTTTCTTCGCGGTAAAGGCCTCACGATTCGCGGCCGCTTCGGCGTCTGTGACGGCAACAGAGTAAGTAGGCTTGCTCATATCGCCGAGGGCGGCATCTCCAGAGCTGGGACCATAGATGGGAATCTTGCGGAGAGCGAGGACCAACGCGCACATGAATCTGGATCGGCGAGCGGCTCGGACGGTTTCGTTCGCCCAATTCGATTTGTGACGGATCTCGACCCTCAGCTCCATTTTGTTCATCTCGGCAATCCCAGTCACTTCGACGTCAATGTCCGACTGGAAGTCGCGGCAGTTATCCTTATCCAACAAAAATACTTGCATCTCGTTCCTCAGTAGCTGGATGTCCTCGAGCGAGGTATCGAAATTGATGTACAAGAGAATTTGCTCCCTCATCGCCTTCGATCGTGAGATATTGTCAATCCAATTCGCATTAAGGACAACATTGGGTACTTGAGTAGTTTTATGGGTTTTAAGTCTTTTGAAGACGGTGAACAGCAGAGAGATATGCTCCACGGTCAGTTGCTCATCGCCGATATCGACCCGATCTCCGACGTCAAAGGGGTGCTTGACGAAGAGGAAGATGCAGGATCCAAGGACTTCTTGAGCTGTGGTTGCAAAGACGAATGACATGGACAAGAGAGCCGTTCCGGCGGTTGCAAGGGTCGTTGTGAAGCTGCTGTTCAAGAAAGCAACAAAGACGAAGATCGAGATGATGGCCACAACAGTGCATAGTAGCTTATCCAGAACGTTGATAGCTTGGTCGACGTCATGCATGCTGTTTGCAATGGAATGTCGCTGGCGTCCGAATTCACATACGGTAAGAATCATCTCATCCAAGCTGATATCTCCGTTACCATCCATGTCAAGGGCAGCGAAACACTCTTCAGCCTCAGCGGTACGCTCTGATCCAAGGACTTCGATGATATCTTCTCGATATAATGCGTCTTGGCCCTCAATTACGAATGACATCCAGAGTCGCTTGGCTAGAGCTTCGGACAACTTGATTTTCTCCAGAGCCTCAACAACCACGGAATGTGCTGCGGTGGGATTGAAGACTTGCATTCCGGTGATCTCATGCGCCACATTACCGAACGCAGCCGTGATCTTATCCCCAACTCGACCAACATTCTGAATGAGACGCATAGGTGTCACGGAGCCCGATCGAGCCTGTCCACTGCCCTTCGTGATCGCTGCGATCTCAATGGAGGCATTGATGGCGTAATCTTCCTCGGCGAATTCCGGACAGTACGCAGGGAATATTGCCCTAGAAGCATCGTAGAGTAGGCTAAGCAGATACACATTATGCTTCGACTCTTTCATTTTGACATCGAATTGTTTACGGTGGTAACTGATTGAGATCAATTGCACAAGGAGCTTTTCGGCCAGGAAGACGAGTGAAGCCACCATCAGTGCGGCCAGGATCCGCTGGATGATCAATTGCCAGGGCTGGACGTCTCGAGTGGCTGAATCCGTCCGTGTCATTAGCTTTGATTGTTGTTAGCTTGAGTCACCGATCTGTCGAAGTAATATGTTGGACGTACAGGTATGAAAGTGGCAAGGGAGGCCAGAGCCCAACCGGCAAGTGAGAATGGTATCTCCAATGATTTGAGTATAAGACGATACTTCCTCGTCCCGGAACTCACGATCCCGCACAAGAACTGAAAGACCGAAGGAAGAGATCTGGCAACGACCTTCGAAATCCACAAACTTAGCCAGACAACCTCAATCCATGTGAAAAGCCACAATATCTTGACTCCACCTAGCCTCGCATTATGAGCTATTGTTGCGCCGATGACGATAGGTACAGCGATCAAAGCTGCTAATGGCAACACGTAGACGAAGTATCTTATCATGATTGAGAAGTTCATGATCTTGTTGTATATCTTCCCCATTCGAGTCAGAGTGTCTTCTTCCTCCCTGTATCCTCTCGATTCTGCTCTACCATCAGAGTCTTTGGCTTTTATCCTCCGTCTTCCAGCAACGTTCCGATGGAAAAGGCCAGCCTTTTCGTTCAGGTGTTGATTGGACGAGGAAGGCTGAGAGATATACCCAGACATTGGAAGGGCATCATCTGCGTTCCGTGCCCCAGTCTGACCTCGAGTGGTCACTGTCGCCAGAGGTATGTCAATGGTTGCATCATTGGGGTTCGCCATGGTTGCAGAGCCGGTGCTGGGTATCCGTTGAAAGTCTTGTCGTGAAAAGCGATGATGTGTAGGTGGAGTCCGTCCAGACATTGGATCGAAACCTGAATAAAGGTCCCACAAGCAGTGGTCCGCTTTTATAAACGCTTGTCCGGGTTTGAATGAGTGTGTGGAACAGCAAACGCTCGCAGGGCCGTTGATCAATGTGAAATACCTGGTATGAGAAGCAACCAGTGCTCCTTAAGGAATGTAAAAGCTCTCGAGCACTTGCTGTTTGTGCAGTGCTCCTTGGAACGCGTCAAGCGTTGCAAACGACTGGTGAACAGATGGCAGCAAGTTGAGAGCAAGAAAGTGGACAACGATATAAGGAAGGATGCCACTCGCAGAAGCTCCAATTGATGGAGGCCAAAAGAGCAAAACAAGGACAGACTCTGAAAGGGAAGGATGTGAACATCTAACTACCTTATCTACCTAGTGGTATACCTAGAAATTTCGGCTAATGTAACGCCAATGCACTCCCACCGTCTCAAGAGCCGCCGTCAATCCCGGCGTCTATAACATCGTGCAAGTTGTTACAAATCTGTTTAGCCGCCGCTACGGTAACACACACCACACCACTCAAGAGATTCCAGCAGCAGACTGCAAATAAAAAAGAGTGCAAACTCTCACCAAGGCATTGGCTATAGACAGAATCACAAATACAGGGAAACTTCATGCGACGTTCCGATTAACAGTTGCGGAAATAACCCGTTTTTCCTTCTCATGGTGTGTCCGCAAAAGTACCTAGATGAAAAAACATTCCTTCTCCTGTACTATTGTCCTGCACAGCATATTGTCTATATCCTTTAGAAGCCTTATGGCATGTGTTAGCCTCTACATACTATGTTAACTTCTTGGACGATCATACTGCTTCGAATGCCGCGGCGTGGGCACGCTCGATATAGTACAATTGCCCACGTACTATGCGTGTTGCTCATCAACGGCGATACTACTGTCAGGGCCGCAGCCGATCACTATCTCGATGCAAACCTGCTTTACGATGCGAGAGACATACCCCCTTAGCCTGCTATATATGGCGTCCCGATGGATGGAGATAGGGCGCAATTGCCCACCCTTCTCAACCATTTATCGATAAGAACCCATTGCCCGGCAGCGAGGGTATGACCCTGCGGTTAGTTGTATACTCAAAGCTGAGTGTCTTGTCGACGAGCCTCGTTGAGAGAGACTTTCTGTGCTCACGGAGGACCAGAAGAAGAACCTACTTATGTCACTTAAAGGACGGAAATAGTCATGGAAAAACGGGGAATAAAGAGTGCTCAATAAATATTTCTGGAAATGCATCCACTGTTCTTCGAGTCCTCCGTTCGGCAAGTATGCACAAACGAAAGCCTAGCACGAGCAAGGGCTAACGGCTGCCCCGGTGCTTTTAGGCACCCCAGGGGGGCTTGACGAACAGAGGATGAACGATAGTGTCGTCGAGGACAGCAAAGTCTGAGGCCGACAGCGAGGATGGGGTGCAAGGGGCGTTGTAGAGGCCTGTGGAGGCTTGAATTTACCTTAGGTATGATTTTAGCCGCATAATTAGCGTATTCCCTTCAGTGAGCTCAAGTGATGATAGGCTGCCAATTATGTAGTTTTGGCGCGATCTGCCCTGCCACGCCTCGGCTCCCGCTGCCTTGCTGGCAGTTTGGCAAGCCTCGCAGCCTTCAGCCTCAGATCTTGGCCTCAGCGATCGCGACTGTACTGGCTTCACACAGCTACAGTATCGTGGGTAAACTTGAAGGCGGGTTCCTCCAGGCGCACCTCACGTCGGACAAAGTATCTTCCTCACGCTCCAGAGTAAGCTATATCCAAAATGGGCGACCCATTGACTCTCTCCACCATCACGGCGGGCATATCGACCTGCATCAAGCTCTGCGAAGTGACCTACCAGCTCAAGGCGGTGGGCGAACAGACGGCCGACTTGCTCAACACGACGCAACACGTCGAGCTCAACGTGCGCGAAGCCCGACGTCTGCGCCGGGTGAAGGACAAGCTGCTGAATGCGGGCGAGCGGGCGTGGATGGATCGGGTGATCGAAGACACGGAGAACGCGGTGCGGGCGGTCGCGCAGCTCATCGAGCCCAGCAGGGTAGGCATGCAGACGGAGCAGCGCATCGACTTGGCCACCAAGGCAACTTGGGTCTTCCGAGACAGTCCGAAGGTGCGGGATAAGTTCGCGCGGCTCTCGATTTGTCATCAGTCGCTGAACACGGTGGTGGCGTGTCTGTACAGTCGGGACGTCGTCGTCGTGGCGCCGGTCATGGAAGAGGGGAGGAAGGAGCCTCCGCTGCCGTATGATCCGCAGCCCGGGGAGCTGTTCAGTTGGCGGCGGAGTCGGCGCCGGCGGAAGGGAGATTCCGTTGGCAGCAAGACGGAGTCGGTCGGTTCTTTGACGCCGATTTCTCCTACGTCGGCGATGATGTCGCCTGAACTGTCTTCGTCCACGTATAGCCCGTCTGCGGCCAAAGGCCAAGCAGATTTGCAATCTTCCGAGCGTCCCGGATGCAATCGGGTCACTCGAAGCCATTCCGAGGACCTCCTTAGACCCTCGACAGATTCTGTCGACAGCTCAGATTTCGGCTCTTCGACACTCTCGATGGTGTCGCATGAATTACCTGCCGCCACTGACTGCCCGCCGACGGATCAAGGCGGAGATGGATTGCAAGCTTGCGAGGGCTCCGCGGTTGGCTGGTCTTGGCGAAACTTTCCCGGGCATGATGGGCTACAGGTCTGCGAGGGTTCTGGCCCTGGCTGGAGTACTCAAAGCTATTCTGAGGAACGCCCCGGACTTACGCAAGAGCAACCGAAGCTCACCGATTCCCGACCCAGTAATGGTAGAAGAGGGAGACGTAGGGCTTGGCTAGCCTATCAGGCAGCTCGTTCGGATATAGGCCATGGATAGCCCTTGAATCTAAAAATCGCAATCCAGACCGTTTAATGGATGCATCGATTACTCTGACCGGAATTCATTTCTTGTCCGCCAACAAATCCACCACGACATTTACAACACATTGGATACTTGCGAAACCAAGGATGGATCATACAGATGGAATTCAACTGCCGTCTGACTCACTCATCACTTTATATGTTCCAAGTTACCATTTCAACCATTACGTGAGCGTCGGTCAAGATCCGAGCTCTCTCGTCAGCGACCTTCTCAAGCGCTGGGGCTACCACGATCGTATTCCTACCCAATTTCTCTGGAGCTCGCCATTGGAATTGGAAGTTGGATGGTTGTGAGAACAACCAGATCCCTAAATCCGCCGCGCTTATCATGAGCTCAATCAAGCTTCGGACACGATCTCCGTCTCGGTACTTGGGATTCTGCCAGGGGGCGAAAGCATGAGAGAATGTCCGAACAAGTTCGCTGATTTTCCGGTCGCGGTGCGAAATGTAATCATTATCTTCGGCGGGGTTTGGGCGGACGTAGGCACTCAGTACTCGCCACCGAGCGAAAGCCTCGTCAAAGCCTTGTTCATGTTAGGAAGCATTTCCAATACACGATGGACGATATGATGAAGACTCACTAGCTTTACCGGGCTTGGTGCAGTTGTATAACCTGATAGTGCTCGGAAGGGCGACGAAATCCAGTGGAAGCAAGGACCGCTCAGGGTCCGTGTCTGGCATGATGGAAGAGACGATCGACCGGGTAAGGCAATGCGTTATCAGCGGTATTTGACTTCGCGACCGTCGCATCGCCGCCAGCAGCGGCTCTGGAAGGTCTGGCGAGTCGAATTTGACAAGTTCCATCGCCACAGTTTCAGGAACGGAGACGGTCGAATTGTGATAGAAATTCTCAACGTGCAGTTGGACCTGCTCCAAGAGGATCGCGACCTTGGTCTGCACGGATTTGTCATCGGCGGATTGCGGCAAGTAGCTTTCCAATGAACGTGGTCCTTTCATTGGAAAGCTCTGCTCCGGCTCTGGATCTGTGTCACCCTCCTGAACAGCGCGAGGATTGTTCGAGTCATGTCCCCTGCCGCTCGAACGTCGCCGTCTGCTGGCTCGACCATTTTGACGCCAACGCATGAGGAGATACGTGACGAGGAAAGTGGCAAGTGCTAGAACAACAGCAACACCAATCACCACACCAGCCACGGCTCCATCCGAGAGGTGATGATCATGTGGCTGTTGTACGGGTGCTGTGATAGCAGGTCCTAGGGAAGTGGTGCTTGACGAAGAGGTGCTCGACGAAGAGGCGCTCGACGAAGAGGTGCTCGACGAAGAGGTGCTCAACAAAGAGGTGCTTGACGAGGAGGTGCTTGACAAAGAGGTGCTTGACGAAGATTGATTTCCTGCTCGGTGTATGAGCGCACGGAACGATAAACTTGGCTGGCCTGCTGCTGGTGTGACCGGCCCCGAAGCAGCAGCAGCTGCTAAGTTAGAGGATGAGCCAGCCATTACTGAGCTTGTAACGAGTTCTGAGTTTTAGTGTACAAATCCCCTGGGAGTGGTATCAACTGGAAAGACGTGTTGTTAAGGACTAAACTTGAGCATGCTCTCAACTCTGTACTTACAGTAAAACTGTTCATGGGCGAGGGCCGCGAGGCTGAAGCCAATATTGATACCGGTAGATTACCTGGTACCGTAGGTAAGGTACAAGGTATGCACAAAGCACAGTAGGTACTGTACCTCACGATCTGATCACTTTCCGTCGGCAAGGATGAGCACTACCTTGGCACTTCGGCCCGGGTGGTTGTAACCAATCAAGCCCGAGGAGGATGACATGGAGTCTAGACCGACAGTAGGGGGCACGGGACTCTCTATCCGACATGATCAAGACCCTGCAACGTTAAGGTACCTTATCTTCTGATAGGTAAAGTAAGGTACCTTAGGTAAAAGGTACCTTACTGTAGGTACTGTAGGTATGTATCAGGCCGTGGCCGGCTCCTTACATTCGTATATCAGGTTTAGTGCCCTGAGCTAGGACCGATCCGGCCCGCCCTCCCGCCCTCTAATAATAACCACCAGTAACAACCGTTATCAATTATGTCGGCGGCTAACCACTTCCCCTGATGCTTCTTATTCGGGGACTTCTGAATCCACGAAGACTGTGCATGGACACCTGTGGTCTCGCGCAGGAAAGTCATGGTGGAGAAATGGGTTCCAGATATTGTCGTGGGCATCGACTTCGGGATGACTTGCACTGGTTCGTCAGCCATTTCTATCAAAGCTGCAATGCCTGATCCTCCCTCTTCAAGCCAACAAAGCCAATGGCAACAATATCATGAGCTAACGTAAGAATCAGGTGTTGCGTATTCCATGGCGCCAGACTGGGCAGAGCCCAAGACACTCCAACACTGGCCTGGCAAGATGATTTCGGAACTCGCCAACAAGGTCGGTTCTTGTCTGGCTTATGAAGCGGACGGGTCGAGAAGGGTCAAGAGTTGGGGCTTCGTATGCGACCAGGAGGACGAGACCGCGGATATTAAGGATCTCTTCAAACTCCACCTTGACCCTCAATATCGAGACGGACGTCCGGATGCGCCCAGCCACGAAGACGCACAGCGCTGGTTTCAGGACTATCTCCGTTGCATCCATGATCATATCGAACAGACCTTTTCGGACTCCTACCCCCGATGGAGGTCACAAAAGCTTGAGGTTCTGTGTTCGGTACCGACGACCTGGAAAAGCCCGAGTATGATTGCGGAGCTGGAAAGATTGATCAAGGGTGCCGGCTTCGGGAGTGATGGACGGGATCATCGAGTAACCATCGGTCTCACCGAGGCAGAAGCGGCCGCCGTCTACGCATCAAAACAGCAATTTGAGGTGAGATAGCCAGGCCTTGCAGGGTGAGTGTTCCGGTCTGCGTTGATTAATGCGTTGCAGAAAGACGATGTTATACTGATATGTGATGCTGGTGGAGGAACGACGGTAAGAAACTTATCCGATACAAAGCAATCTCTGCTCATTCCATCCTCTAACAAGATTGGTAGGATGTCAATGTCCTAAAGCTCGTGTCCTCGCGAGGACAGGCCACACGCCTTCAGCAACTAGGTTGGGTGGAAGGTAAGCTAAAGTGATTCGATAATGAGACCATAGACCAGTATGCTAATCAAAGATCACTGTGTCTGCAGGTCGTCCGATAGGTTCGGCGCTGATTGATATGAGCTTTCAATTACTACTGGAAGAACGACTGCGCAAGATCCGCGATCATCTGCAAGGGGACCCAGAAGAGACGGCCGAGAAGATGATGGTGGGCAGATTTGAGAAGATCAAGTGCTCTTTTGGTTCGGGAGTAATGGCAGAGTTACCGACAATCCCGCTTGCAATCCCTGGACTGCCGCCTGGATACACCAACGAATCCATCGGAATCTCCGATTCGAAGCTGATCATAACTAGGTGAGAGCTCGAATTATTTCAGAAGGAAGATATTGACAAATAACAGAGAGGAATTGAAAGGGTTGTTCGACCTTCAAATCGACCGAATGCTCCAACTCATCGATGAGCAACTGCAAAGAATGGAAAAGACCCATCCAAGCGAACAGATAGTTGAGTGCCCTTACCTGTTTATAGCCTTCTGAAACTGATCGTCGTTCTTGCAAAGACGTATCTCGTCATGTCGGGCGGTTTCGGGAGCTCGCCATATGTGAGAAAGCGTCTCAAGTCACGATATGAGGCTGGGCTTGACGTGGGCCGGAGTAATACACAAGATGTGAAGGTTGTTCTCGTTGCCGAACCGTGAGTGTCCCCGAGATGGTCTTGGCACTGTTGCCTTGTTCATAGGTGATGTCTAGTCAGCTTGCTGTTGTCCAGGGCCTCGTGATGGATCGGATTCAGATGATCGGTCGGAACGTTCTCGTGTTTGACAAGCGATGCTGCCGGCTTAGTTATGGCATGATATGCCGAGAGCTTTACGACGAAACCGGGCATGTCGGTGAAGATATCACGCGGGATCCTCGTGATGGAAAGAAGTGGGCGGTCAATCAGATTGACTGGTTTGTAGTGCAGGTCGGTCAGTATTCAACCTTCTTCGCAGTATAGCATACTGAGCCATGCCGACTCGCAGGGTGAGATCGTCTCGAGTACCGGAGTCACAAAACCCTACCGGATGAAGATCAAACCAGGCGATGAATGGAAAACGTGGAGAACACAAGTGGTCATGTCAATGCTTTCGAAGGAGCATTTGCCACGGAGCTTGAAACATAATGGGGCAAAGGTTCTCTGCGGGGTTGAATCTGTGCTGAAAGGCGTTGAGATGAAGTGCAAGAATCGGCACTGGTACAACTTTGGGGAGAGATACCTGCGAGCGAATTTCGACGTCAAGGTCATCCTGGGAGCGGCCGACCTGAAGTTTCAGATATGGTCCAAGAACGGCCAGGTCTGCAGCAGAGACCACGACGCAATAGAGGTCAAGTGGGATCCGCCCGAGGAAATTTCCAATGCAGGTGAAGATAACATGGCAGCTATGTATAAGGATCCTTAGCTCGATAGTGTTCCAGCAAGGTTTTGGCCATCTCACTTGCGGGATCGAAGTGGGCGTTTTTGGTATGGTGGAAGCTTGTCAGAGGTTTGCAGTGTCTAGGTAGATATCCAGTGTAGGAATCAAAGTAACCGTCTTCGTCACCAAAAGATTGCGAATTACCACTGCTCCCGTGTTTGATCCGAGCATTGCTTGGCCGGACGTTGATGATTATGGAAGACAGCCGCGCGTGTACTCCGTAGTTGACTTTCACGTGCAGACGGGAGTCCCGACGTCATGGTTATGCGCTAGAAACCGGGAACCTCACCTCGATCCTGGGCCCAGTTGATATCCTGCTGTGAAGGGAGAACTATCTACGAGTATATCACCATCTAAACAACATCGGTCATTCATCGTCCATCAGAGCACCGCCTGCTGCCGTAGGCATCCACTCCTCAACCCAACACCTCTCCAAAAGCAAGGAGCACCGTCCTCGAACCACCACCGCCCCAATCCCCAACCTCTCGATCCATCCCCCCAACATGGCAGACATGGTCGGCGGCGGCCTCGGCGGCGGCCTCGGCGGCATGACCGGCGCCCTCCAAGGCACGGTGACCAACGTCGTCAGCAAAGGCCAAACCTACCTGGACCGCTTCTTTCCCCCGGAAAAGCGCCAAGACCTCTACGCCAAGCTCTCCAAATTCGCGACGGAGAAACCCATGCTCGCGGTATGCTCTCCCCATAACCACCTCCCCCAGCCTGAAAGTGCACACTGACAGCGCCATTCGCAGTCCTTCCTCCTCTCGCAGATCGCCCTAACCGGCATCCCACTCGGCCTCTTCGTCGTGATGACGATCGGCGTCCTCGTCTTCTCCCTCGTCGCCGCCCTCGTCCTCGGCGTTCTCGGCGCCCTTGTCTTCACCGTCTTCTGCGTCGGCTTCGCCCTGCTCATTCTGCTGCCCGTCCTCTTCGTCTCCACCTTCGCCGGCGCTTTCATCTGGTTGTGGGGCGTGGGCGCTTATTACATCGTCAAGTGGTTCAACAAGAAGGACGTGCCGGGCATCAATTCGAAGGTGGGCGAATCGATGGGCTTGCCGGCTCTGAGCGGAGGGGCGGAGGGTGGGCGTGCGGATGGGTCGGGCGGGAAGTCGAGGAAGGAGGTGAATGGCGCGCCGAAGAGGTCGCAGGATGGAGACCAGAAGGCGCTTGCTAATGGCTCGGCGGGGGGGAAGCCGCAGCATAATGGCAGCGCGGTGAAAGGCGCCGGAGGGGATAAGCTGGGTGATGTAGGGAAGACCACCGGAGCGGATTTGCCGGCTTTTGGGGATGTTAAGAAGAAGGCGAATGTCGGGGATGTGTCAAACGTCAAAGACAGCGTGCCTGGAGGCGTGCTATAAGTGGCATTTTGAAGTAAAGGTTGGTTACAATTCGCACGGGAACCTCACTTCTACTCTGTCTTATGATCATTGTCTTTCTGTTTCGTGCTAGCGTATCTGTCGTCGGTCTGTAACGAACATCTTGGTATCGGGCTCTGGAGACGTTGGGTCACGTTTCCAAAAGCTCTTTATGTCTTTTAATGACTTCTAGTAGATTGTACTGCGTTTGCACGATTGATCAACTAATGAGTGGCAACTCCTCGGTGGTTGCTGCTTTCCGTACCCAATGGGGCCATCTCAGCATTGGTTGATTATCCTCACAGCACGCTGCATGACGCAAGAATTGCTTAGATATGTTTTAATTGTCTGTTCCTTTGTAATTGTACCCCATAGAAGACACTGCAAACGTACCCAGTAAAAGCTCCTCCCTCGCAATAGCGCCTCCCTGAGAGGAGAACCAAACGCCTCCCTACCGCACTCGGAGCTCAGATAACGAAACTCCAACAGCGGTACGGGTAACCTTAATAGGAAAATATACATCCTAAACACCTGAAACCACCATCTAGAAACAATGATCTCCTCAAACAGCCTAGGGAAACCTCTTTTCTCACTAACAAACTATTTGCCCTAGCAAACTCCGCATCCTCCCGAGACCTCCTTAGGGTTCTGATAACGAAATGAGGCATGAGTTCCTGACATTAACTCCAAGTCCCAGTCTACACCTTCCAATCCGTCCTCACCATTAACCTTTCTCGCATTCTTCTTCTTCTCCTTCTTCCCCTTGTTGTCCTTATTATCCTTTCCCTTTCTTCCCATTAGGGCAAGCTTTTCATTTCCCCCCTCAAGTCGTTCCTCGTCGATTACCTCCGCGATTAGATCGTCAAGAAACTGGGCCGTTTTACGGGCTGCGGAACGTTTTGCTGTCACCCATTGAGGGTAAGAGGATCCGAGATTGGCTAGGAAAAGGACGAATTTTGGACTGTCGTCGACGACGAGGCCCGAGGCCCCGATTTCTTTCAGGAGCGTCTTGTACTTTTTTCCAGCCCTTTCGAAAGCCACGTCCGAGCGTCCACATGGCCGCTGCAGCCTTGATGGGGCCAGAGAGCGTTCAAGGACGAGCTCGTAATGGCTCCTTCCCGAACTGGTCGTCCTCAACCGGCTCCCCGTACCCAAACGGTCTATTCTTTTTCACCCAAGCCAGCGAAGCCACGGGCAGCGGAGGTGGATGGTTGATCTGCAAATCTTCGCTCCCGCCGTCACCTCCACTACCGTCGTCCCGATCTGAAGGAAGATCTTGGACGTCCTCCGCCCTCAGTGCGTTGCTATGCGGAGTGGGAGGGACCGCCGGAGATGAGGGCTCTCCGAGAACTCGGATGCGAGTGCCGTTTTCGGCTAGGGCGCGCAGTACGAAGCGGCGGACGATTTTTTTGTTCGGGGTGTCTGAAGAATGCTCGATTTCGACTTCAGACTTGACATCGGACTCATGCTCGGGTTGGTTTGTGGTCCCGTTTGTGAGTGGCTTGTCGTATGCAGTGTCACTGGACTGCGAAGCGGCTTTATCTTCGTGACCATGAGACTGAGACTCTGCATTGCTAGGTTTGCTGGTGTCAGACCTTGAGCTTGTACCGTCCGGTCCGTCTATTGCCGACTCGGACTCGTCCTCATCATACCCAAGCACGCGTGCACATTGCGCCTTCAGCACTTCGCCCTCGTTGTTGGGCTCCTCAATCGTCCTCCCAGCTGCTGTAAGAGTTGCCTCCACTCGAAGCATTCGCTCGTAGACTTTTTCTATGAGGTCTTTGAGCGACTCAACCTCAGCGACGTGCTGCTGGCGATTTTGCAGCGCCGTCCTCCGCGCTTGGTTGAGCTGGATTTCAATGGTCCCAGGATCCACAGCATCCCCACATTTCTCCGACAAGGCTTCCTTCAGCTGGCGTATCTCCTCCACAGCCTGGAGATACAACGGCTCAGCCCGTTTGTCGGCCTCATCATCCATTTCACGACTGAGGACTATCGTCTCAAGTTCGTGAATTTTATCCTTGAGAGAAGTCACTTCTTCTGCCTTCTCAGCCAGCGATTGAGATAGCCCGTCGCGCTGGGCTGTCATGCGCCGCAGTTGCCGGTTCAGAGCATCATACTCCTGCTCCTGAACCACCCTGCTCTGCGTCAGACCGTCATTCTCATTGAGCGTTAACTGAAAGCGCTTGGCGAGAGCCAGGATCATGGCATCCGAAGTGACCCCTTTTGAGAGAGTGAGGAGAACTCCCTCAGGATCCGCTTGCCACTCGGCCCTGGTGGCTTCCAGGGCGCTCAACTCTGCAGTCCTATTGTCGAGCTTTCTTGTCCGGTCTTTGACCTCTGCAGCGGCATCCTGCTCGGCCTTGGCCTTCTGATATTTCAGTGTGGCCACGTCCGCCATAGACTCGTTGATGCGGTTTTGCAGGTCCCAGTTTTGGCCGCGGATTTGCTCATGGTAACGAGCATCAACTTCCATGTCTTCCCGCTTTGCATCAAGCTCTTCAAGAAGCTTTCCATTGGCCGTTTTGGCCAGCTCCAGCTGCGCGTGGAAATTTGTAGCATAGCTTATTGCTTGCTCTCTTTCAGTTTTGCAGATTTCCAGCTGCATCATCTGCGCTCCCCACTGAGCACTGGGGGCACCCTCTCTATTCTGGATATTGTGAGCATTGGCGCCCAATCTGAAAATGGCTTCCTGGTGAGATCTCTCTTTGTTGAGGAGTTCGCCGTTCAGATCATAGATCCGCATGCGAAGGTTGTGGATATCTTCTTCCCTCGTCTTCAACCCGTCTTCTTGAACCTTGACGGTCTCCAGGTAAGTCTCCTCCTTGTCCTGAAAACCCTTCTTCATGTCCTCAAACTGGACACGAAGGGCAAGGACCTCCTCCAGTGTCTCCTGGTGGTCGCCATGGAGGATTTCCAGCTGCTGTTTCAAGTCCTGCTTTGCGAGGACTTCCTTCTTCACCCTTTTCTGGAGAAGCTCCTTCTTTCGAGTTTCGGAAGAGAGGTCACCGCGTAAGTATTTCATCTCGTCATCATGCTCGTCCTGCATGGCGGCGAGGTCATTTTGGTGCTCTCGTTCTCTCATCTCCAGGATCTTTTCCCAGGCGCTTGTCTCGTCCTGAGGGGAGTTGTACCCACTGTCGGTGCCCGCTTTCTCGGGGGTCTCCTGGGTCAACGATTCGACGGACTGCTCAGTATCGTGTTGTGCAGCACCGTGACCTATACCATCGCTGGCATCACTGGTTTCAGGAGGCCCGATGGGTTCCGCGGTGGGCTGATCGAAGTCACAAGGTACAGCATCGTCGGCAGTACTGGACAGTGGGTGCTGAAAAGTCTCCTCGGTAGACTGCTCCGAGTCCCGGTACGCAGCGTTGACCTGGTCAAGGGACTGAAGGTTCACCTAAGACATCAGCATCAAGTACACCGAGAAGGTGAGGTGCACCCACTGTCTTAATCTCTTTCTTAAAAATCTCTCCTACAGTCTGACCAGTCCGCTTGATCTCATTCAATATCCGCGAGCGGCATTTCGGGACCTCTCCACTAGGCTACGCTATAGTCAGTGCATTGCCATCTTGTCCACTTGGAGAGGTACTTACCGTGGTGGAGAGCTTGTTCGAGAGGAAAATCCTCTGAAAGTTACCCATCTCGTCTGCACAAACGTGATGTTGTTGAAAGTTGAGTGGGTGCTGAGCTCTGGTTGAAAAACAGTATGTGTAATGAGGTTGACGGCAATACACCACAGTGATTTCTTCCAATAGAACAAGGTCTCGAAAGCTGGTCTCGTGCAAGGCAACAGTTGATGAGTACGTGTGTTCGAAGTATCAAGTTCAAGAGTTGCTGGTTGCAGTTGGTGATCCAAGTTCGAGAGATGTAAAGAGAAGAAAGAAAGATCAAGTTTGAGGGTTTCAAAGGATGGTTTTAAACCCATCGCCACTGTGTTAGGAGTCCATTCACAGCAGTGAGAACTGCTAACACTCCGCCCGTGGTGTTGGGCTCAGTGTTGTTCAGCCCATAGCGAGAAGTGGTTTTCCAAAGGTCAACACCATGGGGAGCACCGGTTCCCTCAGTGATGTTATTCACCGCCGGCAATAATCGCTAAAACGTCCGCCTGTGGCGCTGGGCTCAGTGTTGTTGAGCCCATAGCGAGAACTCTTCTTCCAAAAATCAACACCAAGAGGAGCACCTGATCCCTCAGTGATGTTATTCACTGGCAGTGATAATCGCTAAGACATCCTCCTGTAGCATTGGGCTCAGTGTTGCCTAGCACACTCCGAACACTTTTTCCATGAGATGATGAAGCCATCAGTAACACCCAGTCGCCTGATGCTAGGGTATTCAACGGCAGTGACAATCGTAAACACCGTTCACTGCGATGGTGGACTCGTTGTTAGTTAGCGAGCCCACACTGGGTGTTATGACGGTGAGCTGCGCGAACGCTTCCTTCTCAAGTAATATCCGCTTAGGGAGCCACAAGAGGGTTTTCTCCGTTCTTTTCCGTCACATTTAGGGCTCTACAGCCCTGGTAGATCAAGCGCAGCTTCTTGGCTGATTATATAAGAGAAAGCAATGGTACAACCTCAGGTGAAGTTCTACCTAACGGTAAAGCTTGGAGAGTAGAGTTTCGCGGGTACGAGCAGAGAACTGAAAATGTATATGCATGTGAATGTGAATTCAAGCTGACAAAGCGTATAGGTATGACAGTCCCAGATCGGTTGGTTTGTGCATGTTTCCCATCCATTCCATTTTCCTTATAGCATGCAATCAGCCTTCTGATGTTTGCTAGGCCCTGTGACCGGCCCTCCCTGATGGGAAGGCATGGATCTTCGGACACATGAGTATCAGGTAGCCATACTATGGACCCAAATGCATCCTGGCCTGGACATCTTGCAGAAATTGGCAGTTCAGCAATCGATTCAGCTCGATTCTTCTTCGTGAGCCTTTTACGACTAAGCTCAAGCATCTTCCCAGCGCTATAGTGTATGCCCTCGATAATGAATCCATGTCATAAGGTACTGGCCCATTGACAAGCTTCTCTCTCTGACAATAAGTAGGTATGCTGGGATGTCCGGCATTAGGGTTGCGGGAACGGCCTGACATTGGTTTACAACTTTTGTTGATTACATAAGTTTAAGGTGGCATCCCCCTGGTCTCAAGATCCAATATATACGCGGGACTTGTTACAGCTTCTTCCACAACGACGCAATGTATCATTGCTTCCACTAAAAGCTGTTGTCCGTGTAATACAAGTCTCTGAAGTAAAGCATGCAGCACCGCTCTTTTCGCCTCTACTTAGCTCCGCAATCCCCGTACATCGCAGAAGCCCATGTCTACAAATATAGACCCTCCGGCTCACCCTCCGTCTTCGTCTTCATGACTCTCTCCCTAGCCGCGCGGAAGTCGGCCATCTGCACACGCATTCGCCGCTCCCGCAAAGCCATCAACCCTGCCTCCGAACAGATGGCTTTGATATCCGCTCCGGAAAGATCATCCTTCTGATTGATGAACTCATCGAGCTCGACATCTTCATTGAGAGACATCTTGGATGTGTGAAGTGTGAAAATCTTTTTCTTGGTGTTTTCTAATATCAGGTTAGCTTACATGCTTGAACAGAACATAGACAAACGTACGGTCTGGATTCTCGAAGAGGATCTTCCTGTCGATACGGCCGGGTCGGATGAGGGCGGGATCGAGCGTTTCGATCTTGTTGGTAGCCATGATGACTTTGACGTCGCCGCGGTCGTCGAAACCATCGAGCTGGTTGAGTAATTCCAACATAGTGCGCTGCACTTCGCGCTCGCCACCGGACGTAGACTCGTACCGCTTGGTACCAATAGCATCAATCTCGTCAATGAAGACGATAGACGGTGCATGCTCGGCGGCAACTTGGAATATTTGCCGTACCAGTCTTGGACCATCACCAAGATACTTCTGAATAAGTTCACTTCCAACAATCCGAAGGAAGGTAGCGCTTGTTTGATTGGCCACCGCCTTTGCGAGCAGCGTCTTTCCGGTGCCAGGACCGCCATATAAAATGACACCTTTCGGAGGCTTGATACCCATCTCTTCATATAGTTCAGGATGCAACAGAGGCAGTTCGACCGCTTCGCGAACTTCCTGTATCTGCTGCTCCAAACCGCCAATATCCGCATAAGACTCTGTTGGCGCCTTATCAAGCTTCATTACGGAGACCAACGGATCCGCGTCATCAGTCAGAACCCCAACCACGGAGACAGACTTATGATGGAGCAAGATACTGGCACCGGGTTCGAGAAGGTCCTTGTCGACGAAAGACATGATAGAGACGTAGTATTCTGGTCCGGTAGCGCTGGACACAATGGCGTGATCGTCATCGATCATCTCCTCAAGGTTTCCCACCCCCATCGGACTTCCTCTCATATCGTCAACGCGCCCTCTCTCATCCGCATTTCTGTCCAAGGCATCTGAGTCGCCTCCTGCCGACGCTGGAGTGGCGGTAGTCTGAGCCTTGGCTTTGCGGATCCGCTCCTGATTCTCGACGTATTCCTCCTCGAGTAGTAGATGGTCATGCACGCGCTGCATACGGAGGTACTTTAGCTTGCATCGTGATGTTGGATATATTGCAGGTAGCTTGGCAGTGGCGTTTGGGCCGGCGGCCTTGCGTTTTCGTCGCCCGATGCGAGTAGTTGGCTGTACTGGTGGTTCATACTTGGGCTTTTCCTTCTACAGATGAGGTGGTTAGCATACTAGCACAGCTGATCAAACATCGCCGCCACTCTGGACATATAAGTCACTGTAGTAGATGTGGTAAATAATACCTTCTTATCCTTGTCATCCTTCCCATCCCCGCCTTGCTGATTCCCTCCCATGTTCGAATGTTGATTACCCTGTCGAGAGAACACGCATCAGTAAAGCTCGAAGTCTCTCTATCATCATAGTTTGGCTTGACATACCATGTTGAAAGCTTCCCCGCACGGTCAACAGCTTCCTAGAGGAGAAGATTATGAGTTTGAGACGACGGTGGATGGATGGAGAAGACCAGATGCACGGATCGATCTGAAGATGTAGAGAGCTTCGGAAGAGATGACCCCAAGGCGACAAACAGGCTAAGGGGGATTAGTAAGCATCACAAGTGAACCGCCTCGCAAGAAGTATAAGGTAGGTAATCAACCACATCTCGATCTCGCAATTGTCACTATTATTGGCACAGAGATGCATATATTCCTTCTAGCCTGGGCTGAATATGGTTATCAACAGAACCACAGCATAATTTAAATGTCTAGGCATCTTCTGCCATGCCTGACTCCCAGTCACAATACACTAACAACGAAGATTTGGGACAACAGGAGAAGCATAAGGTACCTTATTTGTTTGCATGCATCATTTGGAACATGGAGCGAGTGCCTCTTATTAGTCCCTGTCTGCTGTTTAGATTCTGAACTACAATCACCAAACCCATCATTTATGGCTGTTCGTTGTCTTTCTTCCGTGAGTAACTCTAGATGTCCTCGACTAGATGGTCGCACCGAAAGCAGTATCCGATCAGGGATATCCATTCGAGTTTCCATTCGTCCTCCACAGATATCATCTCTTTCTCAGAAGTAGGGCCCATTTATTCTACTTCTTCTTTCCTGCTTGTAACCAAGACGATCACTCTCTTCCCCCCCCCACCCCCTCCTATTTCAAAACCGCTCTCCCCAATCCATCCCCA
>JAABUJ010001307.1_pt1 | contig 37684 bp, 46 predicted proteins | sample 5559131 | NCBI WGS metagenome assembly JAABUJ01 (sample SAMN10711875, study PRJNA513366) | rock metagenome | isolation source: Antarctica rocks | place: Antarctica: Victoria Land, Mt New Zealand nord | collected 2016-01-07 | reverse complement strand
ATTCCCTTGTAGTCCTCATCCATCTCTGCTACCGTGTCACGCATTTTTTCAATTGCAGAGCGTTGTCTTACTGGCAATAAAACAGGTGGTGCGAGTGTTGGTCCTGCTTGCTGCGCTTGCGGTCCTGTTTGCTGTGACTTGCGTAAATTCGCCCACCACGCGCCCAACGCATCAAGCGGCCCCGTATTAGGTGGAGCAGGTGGTACGGGTGCTTGAGCAGGTGGTGTTACTGGCGAGTCTGGTTGCGTTGGTGGCACAACTGGCGAACCATTTGGCGGCGTATTCGTGTTGTCCTCATCGTCTGGTATATTCATGATTTTCCTTCGTGGTTGTTTTCAACGAGTAACGGTAAATCGGGTCTAAAGTTTTGAAATTCGGGTAGAAATCGTAGGTAAATGAGGGTTAAATCTGGCCTGTAGGCGTACTTTTTCACCATCAGACCGCCATCAGAAAGCCGTTACAGTCCATCAGACCGCCGTGTACACATGGTTTTTCTGAATGATTTAACCCTCGTTCACTACTCCCTACTATGCGTTCGCTTTCTGGCTTGCGGCGTGTCTATCACGTACAAGCTTAGCTGCGGCTTCCTCTTCTGCCTCCTTTTGTTGGATGAGAGCGAGACGCGCCGTAGCCTTCATGTCCGCCTGTTCCTTGCGTGACTCTGCGAGAATTTCACGATTGAAGCGAATACGGATACGGTTAATTTCTGGCGATACCAGAGCCACGAGACGTACATACTCATTCATCATGAATAAGCGTCCATCGTCTCGCGCCTTGTCTACGTCCTTTTGCAAAGAGGAAAGCAGACCTTCTAAGTCTTTCAAGTCCTCTTCTGTAGGTGCCATACTGAGTGCTTTTCCATTAACGGTTACGGTGTTTTTCTTACTTGCCATAAAGTAATCTCCTTGTGTTTTTTCCGAGCCTTGAACGCCAAAGCTCGTGACTACCTACCCTCTCGTGACGGTAAGCACTCACGAACTTTGAGAGCATGCACTACTGCAACAAAAGATGTGATGGAACAACAAGACTGAGATGCCAAGAAAGGTGTTGAGCTTGAATATCAAAGAAGGGAACAGGATTGACAACACGTTGTTGTGTCTGCTTTTGCCACTGTCGTACCTGAGCAACCAACGTACAACGAGCTTGTAGCAGGTCCTTATGCGCTTTTTCAGTCACGCAACGCATTTGAGATGTGAGCGTATGCAGCACTGCAAGTAGGAGGGATTGTTGCACATGAACGAGACGTACATTCTTGCTCACATTGTACTTTCTCGTATCCTGAGACACATCGTGTCCAGATGTCCCAAAGTGAGAAGAGAGACACGCTTGTGAGACGGTGACATGCCCAAGCGGAACAAGCGGCTCCTCTTCTTGAAACAAGGGTTCCTCTTGCGCTCGTTCGCACATCTGTAAAGCGGGTTGTATCTCTGCTGCATGGGCATGCAACAGCTTCAAGATACATTCTGAACTCTTGCCTTGTACTCGACAATCCCAGGGAAGCGCAGAGCGTAGTTGTGTCTCAGTAAAGAAGACAGTCAACGCATGTGAGCAAAGATCATCAGGTGATGCAGCAACACGCGCTATGTAGAGATCACCACTGCTTGCAACACGTACCAGTTGTAAGTAACATAATCCATCAGAGCTTGCTTCGGAACGTAGACTTGGAAGCGGAGTATTGTTCTCATCTTTGAGCGAGTCATCAGAAAGAATGGTTGCAGGTGCTACACACGTCCAGTGATAGCCAATGCGTGTAAGAAAGGTTCGTTGCTGTGCCATAGGGATGCTCCTTTACAAACTAACGAGCAAGGTCAATGTCCAGAGAAGCGGACATAGAGACATGTTTATTTCGCTTTGGTAAAGCGAATGGGTTCCAGAGAATTTCGTCTGCATGCTCAAAGCGTTCAACGGTATGACATGCAGGACACACAAGATCAACAGCGCGGGAAACCGTCGTATCTCGATTGACGATAGGAGTAAGAAACTGACTTTCCTCTTGACACCAATCACATTGCTTCATGCTTCACCTCTTTCATTGTTGTATCGTTGCGAACATTCATTTGTTCTTCTGATACAAGTTTACGTTTGAAGTAAGCTTGAAACTTGGTCAGTTAGGTCAGTTATGAGGTCAGTTTATAGGTCAGTTTTTGCCTTGATAAATGACCAAATTGACCCATTATCAGAGAAGAGAAACACAGGTAGATACAACCTGCTATGAAGAAAAGAGGTAATAGAAATGTAGCCATGACACGTCTCCTTGTTGACAGATCAGGCATCATGTAGCAAAATGCTATCGAGTGCCTAACATTCTTTAGTCGGGATGCAATCGGTTACTCATCAGGTCTAGTGTGTTTCCAGCGCACTAGACCTAACCACATGTCAATCGAAACATTATTTGGTTCGATGAAGTTATTATAATCTACTTAAGCCTAATTTGTCAAGTGTTTGGCTATGTTATAATTATGGAGATAAACAGAATTCTGATAATGGAGTTAGAACATGGCAAAAGATATAGACCTCAATCGTGAATACATTTCTACATCTCAAGCGGCTAAACGTTCGGGCTTGAGTAACGTTTATTTGGCAAGGTTGTTGAGAGAAGGAAAATTGGAAGGTTTCCAACTTACACGCGAATGGGTTGTCTACACTGACTCCTTAGAGAAGTACCTTGCAACCCCTCATAAGTCTGGACCAAAGGGACCGCGCAAAAAACATAGTTCTAATGGACATAATGTTTCTACCACTACAGAAGATAACGAAAAGTCTTAATGTCCTACTTGTCTGCAATTTTTCTGTTGTTATAGTAGAGTAGTTAGAATGGTTAGTAAAAATATGTAAGGTCGTTGTACAATATCGCTTTCTGAGGATACCCATGAGTGAGAGCATACACCCGCTCAAAAAAGTTCGCATGGAGCTAAATCTTTCACGCGAGGATTTAGCAGTCGCCACACTGCTAAGTTCATCAACAATTAAACGAGCCGAGAACAACGACCCACTAAATGATGATGTGATCTCGCAAATATGCGAATATATCTCTAAGCAGTATCATCGCAAAGTATCCCTAGAGGAACTAGGGCTAAACATGCGGCGAAAAAATAGAGTGCATTTGGATAACGCTTCTACTACATCAGAAGTTCCTCGATTTGCTACCACGAACAATATCTCTTCCCAACAAGATGGACAGTTAGCAACGTCTGAGTCAGTAGCACTGCAAAACGTATATACTCTTGAAGCATCGAACGATCTTATGCTTCCATCCACAATGATAAAGCTAAAAACTTCAAATGAAGTAAAAGATTGGTCTATTTGGTTTAGTGTTAAGGTAGCGCAAATACTTAAAGTAGTTGGCTTAGGTAACGGACAAACAATTCATTGTGATGATATCCAAACGATTGTAGACCAGGAGATCAAAATGATGGACGAAACATTAAGACAATATCAAATAGACCCTGAACAAAACATCCCACGCCGACAGGCTCTTGCAACAATTGCAGCACTACCTACAACGCTACTTGCTATCTCAGGATTAGCCAATAATTCAATCGTTGAAGAGTTTCTTCCTCAATGTGCAGCTAGCATTACATCTTGTTGGTACCTTATGAAAGGAAAGGGGTTTGCAGCAGTAGGAGAAATTCTTCCACAGTTCGTTCCGTTGCTTGGAACATTAGCCTTACGCCCATCAAAGTATCAGCAGACCGCCGCTCGTCTTGCGACTCAGACATCTATCATTCAGGGAATTTTAGCACAACATCGACTCGATTTTACCAAGAGAGAAGCGCATTGCAGTGATGCCGTTCGCTATGCCCATATATCTCAAGATAACAAGCTTCAAGCGGTATCGCTCATGTACCTGGGATATACGTACTCACACTGCTACTATCCACGCCAACCACAGAAGGCAATACCCGTTTTTCATCAAGCTCTAAATGCTCTTAACAACGAAACGTCGCTTTTGAGAAGTGACATTTTAATGGGATTAGGTGAAGCATACGCACAGTGCAAAGAGGAACAAGAAGCCCTACGATGCATAGGACTCGCTCAAGAGCACTTTCCTGCGTATCCTGAACATGACCCAAGTTTTATCTATGCTGATTGTGGGCTAAACACGCTTTATCAATGGCAAGGCAAAACATACCTACAGCTTGTAGAACACTTTCCTAATGCAGATTATCAGCAAAGAGCAGCTAAAAGTCTTATGCAAAGCGTAGGCATCAATTCAATTTCCGAACGGTCTGCAAATGAAACAATAATTTATCGTGCTGATGCTTCAAGAGTTTTGGGAGAATTGGAAATTTATGCTGCATCTCTCAAGCAATCCGTTGAAATGGCAATAGATATCGGTAGTCGAAGACGCTACAGTGATGCGTTCTTGGTTTATCAACGGACGCCGCAAGAGTGGATTGCAGAACCACAAATTCAAGCGTTGGCGAAAAATATATTCAAGCAATTACCAGCTAGAAAGGATGCGAGCTAATGAACGAATTTATACAAGTCACCGTTGCAACTGATTTAGAGGAAGGAGCGCATAAGATTGCTCAAATGCTGGTTGAGAAGAGACTAGCCGCAAGTACCTGGGTATCGGGACCAATCACGAGTAGATATTGGTGGAAGGATAAATTAGAAAAGTCTACAGAATGGGTATGTACAATTAAAACGCGAAGATGCCTATTTAGCGAAGTTGAACAGGCCATTAAGGAAGTGCATACATACGAAGTGCCAGGTATCTTAGCATTGCCAATTGTTGCAGGCAGTGACGACTATCTTGATTGGATTGACCGCGAAACTACATTGGCTGAAACAAGAGATCAAGAGAGGATGACAAAGGAACAACTTCTACAGGAGCTTGTCAACTCACACGAAAGGCTTATAGCTTCCGCAACTGCTGCACATGAACGAGGTGTTACACGAAATGGTGAGGAATGGGGTCCTCGTGAAATTGTGGCTCATATTGCAGGATGGGAAGCCAATGCCATAATTCGCGTCCCTAACACTCTTGCAGGAGCACCATTCAATAAGTACGACCAGGAAGCCTTCAACAATGTGGTGGTAACACTTGTAGGAGATCAATCGTTCGAGAAAGTTTGTAATATTCTCCGTCAAACCTACCAACGCGATGTTGAAATGCTGCGAAAGCTTGATGAGAGTGTCTTTGTTCCAGGCAACTATGCCTATGATCGAACCAAAGCAGCTATCAGTCATAGCTATGAACATGTGCAAGAGCTAGATGAACTAGTCAGAGATATCCTTGCTAATGAAGCTGCAATTAAAGCTTAACAGAGAGCAGTTCTATACAACAGCGACTCATGCAAGCATCCATTAGATGATATGAGATAAAATTCATGTCAGGGAACTTATTAAAAATAGGAAGTAGCAGTAATGTCAAAACACAAAGGTGATAGAGAAAAGCAAGCCATCGCAGGATTGTTTCAATTGGGACGTGCTTTAGGTTATTATGTCAAAGATGAGGACCTAGTAACAAAATATAATAAATCGTCTCAAGCAATTGATGTTACCTGGCAAGCTGAAGAAAATCACGTTTTTCCTCTAATGATATTTGAGGTTGAGAGTGGTGCTAGTAATACAGATGGAAACAATCCACTAAAGATTTACGGCAAAACTAATCAGATGTTCGAGAAACCATTATTTTTCTTTCACATTATTATTAGCGGCGGTCAGAACAGCGTGATGATCGAGGACCTTCGCCGAATGTATGGATTCCATAACTATAGATTATATCGGTTTTCACTTAAAGAAAAGACAACCTTGCTCAAAGACATATTCTCCCAACATCGCAGAATTTCGAGATATCTTGATCTACTTAAAGTTGTTCCTGCACTCAAACATCCAACATGGCAAGGAATTGATATAGAAGCTATTATATTTCACATTGAAGAATTGTGCTTTGAATGTAACCGTGCTGCTCTCAGCGATTATGCAGCTCTTTCTAAATATTATCCAGAATTGCTAAAGCACTACTTATATCATCTCAAAAATATTTGTTCCTCTTCAAACACAAGTTCCCTTTGGGTATATTACTCTTCAAACACAAGCTCCTATAGGTTAGGTTACTCCTACTTCGGGAGTATTTTATCTAGTCGGGCTGAGGGGATTCATTTAGGAATTTTGACCTCAAATGTACCAGTAGAGCAAAAACAGGAATACTTTCAAAAGCTGAAACAGTTGCAAGAACGTTATCCAGAAGCACCATATATCAGTTCGAGTTCCATGTCCGCAGAGATTATGTATAAGTGGGCGGGACCACTTCTTGCAGTCATAGCTGCACTCATGCGCGATGTTCCAGAAGCAGGGCTTTATTTAGCACAACAATGTAATTATGTACTCGTAGAATTGGAAATATGGCCCTCTGAAATTTCCCTTTTTACAGCTTTATGGACGTTATATATAGCTGCATCATCAGAGCTAGCAAGAGAAGAGTTTGAGGTAGCAAGACAATTTATTAATGAGCGTGGTGGCATTCCAAGAGATTCAATGTACGAACCACCAGGAACACTCTCCATAGATGATAAAACGGCATTGTCACTAGACATCTCTAGCTTACAATACGTTCCTAACTTAGAAGATTTCAAAAGAGATTACAAGGCTGAAAAGTTAACACTAGAACAACGACGTTCCGAAGCGACTTTTTTAGCCATTGACAGCTTACTCAAACATGACGCTTGGAAATTTTGGTCTGCTACTCTTGTACACCTTCTGCTTGCTTAACCGTTGCTAATTATCTATCACTTTTGTAGCAACGAATGTAGCAACGTACAAGAACGATAGCAAAAATGAACGAACGATAGCGAACGGTGACTAGGGAATTGAGCGCGTAGAGGATGATAAAGAACTATGATGAACGCCCGTACTAGAGTCCCCCTCGCGGCACCCCCTATTTATAGGACGACCCCTCAAGCCGTATGTACAGCCGCTTGAGGGGTTTTATATGAAAACATCAGCATCACAGCAGAGGCCATTGCTCGATTCAGTAATGGCCTCTGCTGTTTTACATTCCAGTATACATGAGTGATTAGCAGTAGAACTCGGTAAGCGTTGTGGTATCAGCATTGCCTACGGCCCAAACCGAACTGGTTCCAGGAACATGTGTCACACTGCTCAGCGAGTTAAAGCCTGCGGCTGGCGAAGGACTGGGGACAATACTCCACTTCGTGCCGTTCCAATGCTCGATCACCGTTGGGCCGGTTCCGTTTCCTGTGAAGGAGTATCCTACCGCCCAGACATTGGTGGATGAGACAACGGTGACACCGCTCAGACCCGATAGTGTGCCACTGGTATTCGGGCTGGGAATGATGCTCCACTTCGTGCCGTTCCAATGCTCAACGAGCGTCTGACCGACACTATCAAGGGTGAAGGATGATCCTACAGCCCAGATGTCGTTCACAGAGACGGCCTGGATCGAGGTCAGGTAGTCATGAGTATTCAGCACATTCGGACTGGCGACAACACTCCATATCTTGCCGTTCCAATGCTCGACGAGCGTCTGATATGCATTGGTGGATGAAGAGTAATAGCCTACCGCCCAGACGTTACTGGCCGCAACCGCCGTAACGCTGTTCAGCACATTGTATCCGCCAGAGACTATTCCAGGATTAGGACTACGCACAATGCTCCATTTGACGCCGTTCCAATGTTCAACGAGGGTTTGCGAAAGGCCACCGACGGCCCAGATGTTCGTGGCGGAAATGGCGGTGATTGCGGTCAACTGACCCATATTTGGGCTGGTCACGACACTCCATTTTACGCCATTCCAATGCTCGATCAAGGTGTTGCCACTGCTCGCACCGACAGCCCAAACATTACTTGCAGAGATGGCTGCAACGCCATACAGATCGTTATCACCCGTCCCGACGTTGGGACTGGGAACAATGCTCCATTGTGTGCCATTCCAATGCTCGATCATTGTTTGTGCGACGCCACTTTTGGAGTTGGTGGTGATATAATCGCCAACGGCCCAGACATTGTTTGAAGAGATCGCCGAGGTCGCATGAAGGTAGTCATCAGTCGTTGCGTTGGCACTGGGAACGACGCTCCATACACCACAACTGGTGGAAGCTGCGTCTGCTACCGTGCTGCCAAACATGAGGGAAACGAAGGTAAGCAAGGTCAGAGCGAGGAAAAGAATACTGCTACATGACAGTTTGAAGAGGGAACATTTTTTCATAAGAGAAACTCCTGCCGAGTATTTTTCATGCATATCATTGTTATAGGGAGGCAATAAAAAATGAAATTTTCTTTTTATAGAACCATTCGTTTTAGTAGAGTTACGGCATACATTCATAATATTTAAAAGGTCTATAATGGGAGAGTTGGTAGTAATCCTCTTTTTCGCCTCCTTTGCTGAAAACAACCTTCTACGAACAGGGCATGTAGACAGTATACCTGCTATCTTTAGAAAAGACTATGAGCTTGGTCACATTTTGTCTGAGCGCGTACACAAAGTTTCAGCCATTTGCTTTTTTGCTATTCCTACTAGCGTTTCCGTTGACACCTCTTAGTACAGATGCTATAGTACAGCACAAAAAGGGAAAGATACACACATGAAAGTACAGGTTGCCATTCCAATTGACCTTCGATTAAACAATACAGGTAACTTTCTGATAAGCAAACAAGTAGCCGACGACAAGGGCAACACCTCGTGGAAGACGCTTTATTCTACTAACAGTGTGAGCGGCGGCGAGTATACCGCCGACCTTGAGCCAGGACAGTATCAGAAAACGCTAGAATCTCCCACTGGCTCACTCATGTCTTCCAGCACGTTCCGCATTACCGAAGATGGCAAGTATGCGGATGAATCAGGCGAAGTATTCACGATTGCCAACGATGGTAAACTAACTTCTTCTCAAGCGTAAGTTAATAAGATAAGTGAACTAAAAGGAGATAACACACAATAATGGGCGGCACTACCCAGTAACAATACATTCGTTCCGCGACAGATAGGATCATTCGCTTGCACAGTTTGTACAAGTGCTAATAGCTGTAGATTGTGAGCATGTTTTGTTGTGCCGCTTTTGGGGTTGCTTCTCTCCGCTTGCCTTTCCTTTTCCTGTTCGCAACCTTCTTCACGCCTTTGCGCTACAAACATGAACACCTCCTCTACGGGTATTTTCTGACCTATCTGTTGCCATTCCCCTTCCTAATGTAGAGATATTCCAAAGAAAAGAGGAGACTTCAACATGGTACAGACAGGATTACAAAACAAGGTTGTTTTGATTACAGGAGCTAATCATGGTATTGGGGCGGCAACAGCTAAAGCATTCGCGGCAGAGGGCGCGGCAGTACTCATCAGCTATCTACGCCTTCCTCCAATGAATCGGTACAAAGAGGACGAGAAAAACCTTGATACCTACGATACGATGCGAGCGAAATCCGCCGACGACGTTATCCAAACGATTCGCGCCCTTGGCGGCAGGACCGAAGGGATAGAGGCTGATTTGTCGGACACGGCAACGATTCCGCTGTTGTTCGACAGAGCAGAAGCTCTTTTTGGTCCCGTTGACGTTCTCATCAATAATGCCGACCATTGTGAGCAAAACACATTTATTTCCACAAGTGCGCTTGGACCTACGACTGTTGCGCCCGATGGCTACCCGACCCTCACCATTACGGCGGAGACAAACGACCGTCACTTTGCTGTTAATAGTCGCGCTGTAGCGTTGCTGATTGCGGAATACGCACGGCGACGTATCGAGCAGGGCCACTCCTGGGGACGTATTATCAATGTCAGCACCGACGGGGCACCAGGTTTTGGTGGCACAATCTCTTATGGGGCAAGCAAGTATGCTGCAGAGTCGTATGCGCGTGCCGCTGCATACGAGCTAGGACAGTATGGTATTACCGCCAATATCGTCTCACCCGGACCCACGCAGACAGGTTGGATTCGGCCAGAGCAAGAGGCAAATATTATCGCGGGTACGCCACTGAAACGCGTCGGACAACCAGAAGATATAGCCGATGTTATCGTGTTTCTCGCCTCAGAGCAGGCACGTTGGGTTTCAGGTCAAATGATTTCAGTGAGCGGCGGACGTAGAATCTTTTAGTGGTCACAAGGGGAATATGAAACATTCCAACATCTAAAAACGTGCAAAGGGAGGAATAGACTACTATGTAAAAGTTAGTATAGTAGAGATAAAGAGGATAAACTGCAATGGCATCTACAGAAAAAGTTGCGCTTATTACAGGCGCAGGTTCTGGTATTGGTAAGGCGACCGCCGTGCTACTCGCACAACAGGGCATCAACGTCGCGGTTATCAGTAACACAGCCGAAGAGATTCAAGATACTGCTGCCGAAGTCAAAAAGGGCGGACATGAGGCATTCTCAGTTACCGCCGATATCGGGCAAGAAGAGCAGGTACAACGCGCAGTGCAACAGATCACCGAAAAATTTGGTCGCCTCGATATCGTGTATGCCAATGCGGGCATCAATGGCGTGTGGGCACCAATCGACGAGCTCTCGCTGCAAGATTGGTATAACACCATCAATACCAACCTAACTGGCACATTCCTGACTATCAAGCATACGGTTCCATACCTGAAAAAGCAGGGTGGTGCGATCATCGTCACAGCATCAGTCAATGGCACACGGGTCTTCAGCAACACTGGTGCAACGGCTTACTCGACAAGTAAAGCAGGACAGGTCGCGATGGCGAAGATGCTCGCGGTAGAGCTTGCGCCACAAAACATTCGTGTCAATGTCGTCTGCCCTGGTCGTACCGATACCGAGATCGAGAACAATTCGCAGCAGAAGGACGTGCAGAAGATCAAATTTCCGGTCGAGTACCCTAAAGGCAAAATTCCTCTGGGCGATGGCAAGCCAGCAACCGCCCATCAGGTAGCACAATTGGTCGCATTCCTTGCTTCAGATGCTGCCAGTCATATCACGGGTACTGAAGTCTGGATTGACGGGGCTTCTTCGCTCGTTACAGGTTAGTGGTATATGGTGTCTCCAAAGAGAGAACGTCAAGTATGGGGAATGCATTCCCCATACTTGACGTTCTCTCTTTGGAGACACTTAATTATTCTGAAATGATATATACAAGGAGGCACCACATGGAGGGACCGGACGAGCCAGAAGCTTTGTGGATACCTTCACACAACTATTTTCCATACCGCTCTGGACACTCGCCACGCTATATAATCATACATGGCACAGCAGGCTTCAAAAGTGCGGAGGAGGTCGGCTATTATTTTCAGCAAGCAGATGTGGCAACACATTACGTAATAGGCAGGGATGGTTTGGTAGTTCAAATTGTGCAAGAGCAGCATGGGGCATGGGCTAATGGGGGCGTCACTGAGGGACACGACGCGTGGTGGTCGAAGTCGCTCAATCCAAATCTCGTTACGCTGGCGATTGAGCATGTCAAGCCAAGCCATGATAACTCAGACGATATCACCGATATTCAGAAAGAGGCTAGCTTTCTACTCGTCAAACATCTCTGCGAACGTCACAATATCCCGCGTCACTGGGCAGATGCACAGGGTGGCATCACAGGCCATTATTCAATGGACCCCGTATACCGTAGTTTCTGCCCCGGACCCTATCCGTGGGAAGAACTCTTCGCGTACCTCGATAATCAATAAACGTTTCATGAACCGCGAAACATGTTTCGCGGTTCATGAAACGTTTATTGATTATCTATGCTCCAAACCGTAGTTCGGTGCCTCTTTTGTCACGATGACATCATGTGGGTGACTCTCGCGCAAACCTGCACTTGTGATGCGAATGAAGCGCGTATTCTCCTGCATCTCTTTGATGGTCGCGGAACCGGTGTAACCCATTGCCTGACGTAGGCCGCCAACAAGCTGGAACACTAGAGGACCGAGCATACCCTTGTAAGGTACACGAGCCTCGATACCTTCAGCGATCAGCATCGACTCGTCGCGCGTCTCGCTCTGGAAGTAGCGGCCCTTGCTATGACTACGCTGCTTCATAGCTCCAATCGAACCCATACCGCGATAGTCTTTGAAGCGTTCGCCATGCGAGATAAGCAGTTCGCCTGGGCTTTCATCGACACCAGCAAGCAAACTACCCAGCATTACCGTATCAGCACCAGCCGCGATTGCCTTTGCGATATCGCCGGAATACTGAATACCACCATCAGCAATGACCGGAATATCGTACTGGTGAGCAACACGCGCACATTCGTAGATCGCCGTAATCTGTGGCATACCGATACCAGCAATAACACGCGTCGTACAGATGGCTCCGGCACCGATACCAACCTTTACCGCATCAACACCAGCCTGAATAAGTGCCTCGGTTGCCTCTGCGGTGACGACGTTGCCAGCGATTAACTGGACACGTTTGCCGAAACGGTCTTTGACACGTGCCACCGTTTCAATCACCATGCGCGAATGAGCATGTGAGGTATCGATGACCAGCACATCAACGCCCTCTTCGATTAACGCCTCAGCCCGTTTATGGGTATCGGGTCCAACACCAATCGCAGCCCCAACACGTAAGCGCCCGAACTCATCTTTTGCCGCATGTGGATAGAGCAGCTTTTTCTGAATATCCTTCATGGTGATGAGACCTTTGAGCATACCATGCTCATCGACCACAGGCAACTTCTCAATTTTGTAGCGGTGTAGGCTATCGGCTGCCTGCTCTAGCGTTGTGCCAACAGGGACGGTAATAAGATGGTCACGTGTCATCAACTCGGAGACAGGGCGGTCCAGGTTTGTCTCGAAACGGATATCGCGATTGGTGAGGATACCGACCAGCTTGCCATCTTCTGTAAGCGGAATACCCGAAATGTGGAAGCGTTCCATCGCGGCTAGTGCTTCATGTAGCGAGGCGGTTGGCTCCATTGTAATCGGGTCGGTTATCATGCCCGATTCCGAACGCTTTACTTTGTCAACTTCCTCAGCTTGTTGTTCAATAGGTAGATTATAATGAACGATGCCAATACCGCCTTCACGCGCGAGGGCGATAGCAAGTCGTCCCTCCGTTACGGTATCCATTGCCGCGCTCACAATGGGAACGTTGAGCGCAATGCTCCGTGTCAAACACGTTTGGGTAGAGACATCACGAGGTAATACGGAAGAGGCAGCAGGAACAATAAGAACATCGTCGAACGTCAGACCTTCCGAGGCAAATTTATCCTCGAAAGAATCCGCTTTCTGCACCAGAGACATGATTGGGGCTTCCTCCTTATAAAAATGCCCAGCACACTCATAGTACGCGTGCTGGGCCTCCCCTATCGGGATGGCAAAACATATACGGTTTTCATCATTAAAAGGTATTTTCTCTAGTGTAACACGCCGCTTTGGAAAACGTCAATCACCATTTCATACACAAATATGAGTTATCCCAAATTTAGGATAACTCATATCTATCGTTTCTAAGACCTAATAAGTAAACTCTTGTGTAGCATCAAAGATATGCTTCTTTTCTTCAACAATACTCATAACAAAGGCTTGTCATGGTAGCATTATTGACGTCCACGTAATTTAACGGTGGTACCCACACCGGGTTAGAGTTACCAGCAATGTAAAAATCTGTAGAAAAAATCCATCATTGATTACGCGCGTAACACCATAAATTCGCACTGAAGACCAACCAACGCCTGCGAAACAAAGCGTACCCGATGTGGTAATTACTGCTACATCTGTCCAATTACAACCGCTGTCCCGATAAACATCTGGTTGCACTTTCACACGATGGCTAGTGTGAGATTGAAGTGTTTTTGAGGATGCATGGACTTGTGGCGACACAAATGAGAAAGTGAACACTAGGCAGAAAGCCATGACAAAAGCAAAAATAATCTTACGCATGTAAAATCCTTTCCATTTACATGAAAACTACACATGCCATAATAAGCATGAGTAATGTTCGTACACAATTTTCATCTAAAGCCTTCAATCTTTACCACTTCAAAAAACTCTTTTAATTACCTCCTCTTGTGTAGCAAAACCAAATTCGCGTTATTTACAACCACACCAATCGGGCTGATTAGATCGAACTATATCGCTACCTTTAAGAGCACAACATGCATTTTTAGCAATGTCAAGCTAAAAGTAGAATACGTAAAAATACATAATATATATTATTATATATTGCAAACATACTTATTATAATGATGGAGATGCTTTATTTCAATGATGATATTAGTACATTGATAATCATTTGATTTATCAAAAATGTATATGTTCAATTTTTTAGTAGATAAACAAGTATTTAATATGTAAAAACTTAAAAATTGAATTTGATTCCCTCAATCTCATTTATTACAAATAAAATACTAAAATAAATAATAGCAAATAAGAAAGCAGAAAAAGGTCAGGCTATCGGTTTCGATGCACAAAACCGATAGCCTGACCTTTTTCTGCTTTTGAAGATCAGAAAAGACTTTTTATTCCTCCCTAAAAAATTAGGAGAATCTTATATTATGATATCCGTTACTACAAGCTACGTCGTGAGCGGGCACCCATAATCAGGTTGTAAATCAACAAAATGATTGCAACTACTAACACAATGTGAATTAAGCCGCCAACTACCTTAAAGGCAAAAATGAAGCCTAGTAGCCAGACAACGAAGAGAACAACAATAATACCCCAAAGAATACCAGCCATATTTTTACTCCTTCGTAGTTTGTTGGATGGCAACAAACCAGTGCTTCACTAAAAAATGAGTTTGTATAACTTCTAATGATAACACGATTCACGTTGGCAAATAGATGTAGGTTACATATTCTCATTTTCGGGGTTGTCAGCAGTGCTCAACTGCTGTACTGTATACACAGGATATTACACATATTACTCTTTTGTAAGGAGCATTATTATTATGTCTGCTGACGCGCAGACAACGACGACCCACCAGCCAGCATATGATAAGTACGCACGCGGCAACGAGGCCATCGTCGTTGACCATTTCAGTAAAAGTTACGGCTCAACACGAGTCGTTGAGAATATACAGTTTACCGTCCAGCGTGGCGAAGTCTTCGCCTTGCTCGGTCCAAATGGTGCAGGAAAAACAACAACCGTCGAGACGCTTGAGGGCTATCGTACACCCGATCAAGGTGTCATTCGCGTACTCGGACGCGACCCCATTCGTGAGGCGTCGGCACTCAAGCCACATATCGGCGTTATGCTACAACAGGATGGCTTATACCCTGCACTCACGGCTCGTGAAGTGCTACGCCTCTTCTCAGGCTACTATGAGCATACACAGAACGTTGACGCACTATTAGAGCGCGTAGGACTGGCAACGGTGGACAAAACACGCTGTCGGCGGCTCTCCGGCGGCCAGAAGCGACGCCTTGCCCTAGCGGTAGCACTTGTGGGAAATCCCTCGCTCGTCTTTATGGATGAGCCAACGGCAGGCATGGACCCACAGGCTCGGCTCGCGACTTGGGAGATTATTCGCGATCTCAAGCGCAACGGTGCCACCGTGTTGCTCACAACACACCTGATGGATGAGGCCGAGCGGCTGGCGGATCGCGTCGCAATCATCGATCATGGCCGCTTGATCGCACTCGATACCCCAGGCAATTTGACGGGAACACAAAACGCCAATGCCGTGCGCTTCGTCGCCCCTGCTGGCCTGGATAAAAGCGCACTGGCATCACTATCGAAGGCAAGTAGTGTAGAAGAGGTACGCCCCGGAAGTTATGTCATTGAGACCAACAACGTACCCGCCCTGCTTGTTGAACTCACGACATGGCTACGCGACCACAATATTCCACTTTCCGAACTGCGCGTTGGGCACGGCTCACTCGAAGACCTGTTCCTGCGCCTTACTGGATCAGAAGTCCGAGAATAAAAATATTATGGCAACACATACAAATTCAACAACGATAGACTACGAAACGGGCAACAGCAAAGCGGCTCCATTGAGTCGCCAGATAGTAACGCAGGTACAGTACGAGCTACTGCTTACACTGAGACGCGGCGAGAATATTCTGGTGACGCTCATCGTACCGGTAATGTTGCTCATCTTCTTTACATCGCTCAATATCGGGCCGACCGTCAACGGTAGCACCATCAATTTTCTCCTACCAGGGATACTGGCAATCGCGATTATGGCGACAGGTATGGTCAATCTAGGCATCGCCACCGCATATGAACGCTATTATGGCGTTTTGAAACGCCTGGGTAGTTCACCATTACCCCGTAGTGGTCTGATTATCGCAAAGGTTATCTCAATCCTCATCCTTGAAGTCATTCAGGTCATCCTGCTTGTCGGCGTCGCGGGCCTGCTCTATCACTGGCAGCCCGCAGGCTCTGCGCTACTCACATTGCTAGCAATCGCGCTTGGCACCGTTGCATTCGCGGCCTTTGGTTTAGCAATGGCGGGAGCGTTACGCGCCGAGTTGACGCTGGCAGGAGCAAACGCGCTGTTTCTCGTGTTCGTCTTTCTTGGCGGCGGTGTGCTACCGCTCAATCGTCTGCCTGGACCACTGGCAGCACTGGCAGAACTGCTACCCGCAACGGCACTGACACAGGCATTACAAGCAACAATGACCGCCAAAGGAGGCTTTCCAGGCTATCCATTGCTTGTGCTAGCAATCTGGGCCATCATTATGCTTGTAGTCGCGATACGCACATTTAAGTGGGAATAGCAACCCAAAGTGTAGGGGTCTGATTTATCACACCCAAAAAAGGAATACATGGAAGAAATCACAGCAAGCATGAAAGGATGTGTTGTCGCGGTCTGCCGCAATCCTGAGCCGGGATTGCCAAAACCCGTTGTCGAGCATATCTATCTTCTCGCGGATCTGGGCGTTGAAGGCGACTATCACGCGGGCGAGTTCGTGCGCCATCGCTATCTTGCGAACAAATATCCCACGCGCCGTAATCTACGCCAGGTGCTGCTAGTTGACAACACGGCCTATCAGGAGCTTGAGCAAAAAGGCATTTCGATAGGCCCGGGAGCAATGGGTGAAAATATCACCGTCGCAGGCATTGATTTAATGACGCTTACAGAGGGTACACAACTAGCCATTGGCGGCGCAGTCGTCGAGATAACAGAGGTTCGCAAGCCGTGTACGCAACTCAATGGCGTCAACCCTAAGTTGCTCAAGGCTGTTACAGCAAAAGAGAGTGGGAAGACGATCTATAAAGCAGGCATCATGACGCGTGTCTTGCAGGCAGGTTGGGTCAAAGCAGGAGATCGTGTTGCCGTTGTGGTTCCAGATGCGGTGCAACAGGCAGTGCTTTTTTAACCCATTGAACGAACACACATATATACAGGCATAAAAAAATTGGGCGATATCGCCCAATTTTTTTATGCCTGTATAATTACCCGCGCCTTGAAACGGCGGACGGAGCCTCTTCCTCTTCGTCCTCCTCTTCCAGCACGGAGCTAGCTTGCTGTAACTGTACAATCGTAATCAGTAGCATAGCGAGAATGATGACATGCAGACCAGTACACCATGCACAGATTGTATGTAAGCGTACAAGTTCTACAAAAACAAGGTATAGCACCGTTACAATACCAGCGATAGCCCATACAAGTTCGGCGATGAGCAGGCTACGACGTTCTGGTAGCATGCGCCACGCAGTAAAGGCAAGGGCACCCATGACGATGCACCAGAGCAGTCCCGGTACACTAATCGGAATCGTTGTGCCTGGTACGATAGAATAGGGGCTGGAAAGGACTTTCGCGCAATCGACAACTCCATTGGCGGAGCAGATAAGTGGCGCATTCTCATAATGCACCGAGGTCAGGTAAATGGAGATGCCGATACCGATGAGCGACAATACTAGCAGGGAGAGTTGTCCCCAGAAACGTCGTATATCTATCATTATATAATCCTCTTTTTCTTACTAGCATAGCCGCAACTTTGCCCGATGTCAATACAGATTTTACCGTAATTTTATGTCAACACTGGGCTGACTTGATCGGCAAAATGGCACGCGGCATAGTGTTCGCGCCCCTCTTTCGCCTCAAATACTGGCTCGATCTCGCGACAAATCTGTTGCGCCATTGGACAGCGTGTGTGGAAACGGCAGCCAGACGGCATATTGATTGGACTTGGCTGATCGCCTGAGAGAATAATACGCCTGCGCTTCTTCTCTAAAATAGGGTCAGGAATTGGGACCGCCGAGAGCAAAGCTTTTGTATAGGGATGCTTGGGGGATGCGTAAAGTTCGTCACGGTCCGCCAGTTCGACAATTTTGCCAAGATACATGACAGCTATACGATCCGCAACGTGACGAACGACACCCAGATCGTGCGAAATAAAGAGATAGGTCAGATTGAATTGTTGTTGCAAGTGCTGTAGCAAATTCAGCACCTGTGCGCGTACTGAGACATCCAGTGCTGACACTGGTTCATCGGCAATCACGAACTCTGGATTGATTGCGAGGGCACGTGCCACTGCGATACGCTGCCGTTGACCACCACTGAACTCGTGTGGGTAGCGATCAATGTACTCTGGACGAAGCCCAACGACACGCAGTAACTCTGCCGCCTTGTCGCGAATTTCACTGCCTGACCCTAGATTGTAAATGTGCATAGGTTCAGCAATGAGTGACCCAACAGTAAACCGTGGATTGAGCGAGGCGTAGGGGTCTTGAAATACCATCTGCACCTGGCGGCGCACCTTCCGTAGTTGTTCCCCTTCCAGTTGAGCAATGTCTTGATTTTCAAAGAGAATCTGCCCCTCTGTGGGCTTGTAGAGCCTGACAATAGTACGTCCAATCGTGGTCTTGCCTGAGCCACTTTCGCCAACGAGACCAAGCGTCTGCCCACGTGCGATGCTAAAACTGATACCATCGACGGCACGCACATAGCCAACGGTACGTTGTAGCACCAGCCCTCGTGTCAGAGGAAAATGCATTTTCAGATCGCGTACATCAATCAATGTATCGCTTGCCACCTGTGTCACCATACTTGTACGACTCCTTACCCTACAACGCTTTTTGTGCAGCTTTTTGTGCAGCCTCTTCGCTAGCAGTTTTCTGTGCCTCAACACGCGCCTGCCGCCGACGCTCCGCATACGCCTGTTCTTTCTGGTCGGTGATATCGGGCCAACATGCCTTACGATGCGTCGCCATCTTTGGCAATGCCTCTAATGGCGGCATGGTATTACAAATCGCGCGAGCGAAGTAGCAGCGTGGTACAAAGGGACAGCCCTTTGGTGGATTGAGTAAATCAGGCGGAGTGCCTTCGATAGTCCTCAACTCTGCGTGTCGCACCTCATCGAGACGTGGCACAGACGACAGAAGACCGCGTGTATAGGGGTGACGCGGGTTCGCAAAAAGTTCCTCGGTAGTGGCATCTTCGACGACCTTACCAGCGTACATCACGATCACGCGATCCGTCGTACCAGCAACCACGCCGAGGTCATGCGTGATGAGAATGAGCGATGTCCCAAAATCCTCACAAATGCCACTGATCAACTCCAATATCTGTGCCTGCACTGTCACATCGAGGGCGGTTGTTGGCTCATCGGCAATCAACAACTTAGGATTACAGGCAAGCGCAATCGCAATCATTACGCGCTGGCGCATACCACCACTAAACTGATGCGGATAGGAATTGATGCGCTCGGACACCGCCGAAATACCTACCTGCTCCAAGAGCGTCATAGCGCGTTTGCGTGCCTGATCTTCTGACAGCTTGAGATGGATACGCAAGCCTTCCTCGATCTGCTTGCCAACGGTCATCGTAGGATTGAGGCTGGTCATTGGGTCCTGGAAAATCATACCTATTTTGCCGCCACGTACCTTTCTCATCGCGCTCTCCGGCGTATCGAGCAGGTCTTGCCCATCGAAGAAGATGGAGCCACTCATATATTCGCCGGGCGGTTGTTCGACAAGCTTCATAATTGAGAGCGCAGTAACACTCTTGCCACAACCACTTTCACCTACAATAGCAACTTTCTCCCCTGGTTTAATAGCAAAATTCACACCATCGACAGCATGCACATAACCGGCCTTCGTCTTAAAGTAGGTCTTGAGGTCTTGCACATCTAAGAGATAGTCGTTCAAAATTGATCTCTCCTTTAACGCTCCGTCATGTATGGATCCAATGCGTCGCGCAAACCATCGCCAACAAGATTAAAACTCAACACGGTAAAAAAGATGAGCAAGCCTGGGATGAAAACGAGCCTGGGGTCCGTATCGAAAAAGCCTTGCCCATCGCTAATCATGTTGCCCCATGTGGCAACCGGCACCTTGATACCAAAACCAAAGAAGCTGAGGACTGACTCCAGAATGATATTGCTACCAACGAGCAAAGTTGCATTGACAATAATTGGTCCCGCAGCGTTTGGGAGGATATGGCGAAACATGAGACGAAAACTGCGTGCGCCAATTGTGCGGGCCGCCAGCACATATTCGCGCTCTTTCAGCGCGAGAAATTCACCACGCACCAAACGCGCAACTGTTGTCCAACCGAAGATTGCGATCAAAAAGATAACACCTGATGTTGACCCATTCGCAAACGAAGCAGAGAGAATAAAGAGCAACAGATAGGTCGGTATTGCTAGCACCACATCGGTCAGGCGCATGAGCAGATTATCAACGATACCGCCATAATAGCCAGCAACGGAGCCTATCGCTACGCCTAAGACAACTGAAATAAGCATGGAAGTGAGGCCCACCAGCAGCGAAACTTGACCACCCGCAATAGCACGCGCCATAGTATCACGTCCCACGTCATCTGAGCCAAATGGAAATTGCAACGAAGGATTAGCAAATGTTGGTGCTAACCCTGGTGTATTCGGGTCATTATGCCCTGTCACAAATGGGCCAAGAAAACAGAAGAGGAACGCAAGGATGAGAAAAACGGCTCCAGCGACAGCAATACGATTCCGCGCAAAACGGTCAAAAATGATGCGCCCCTGGCTACGTCTCTTCTGTGCCAGCGCGGGCGTCGTATCTAACGCTGGCTCTGGTTCCTCTTCAGCTATCTGGCTCCTGATCTGTTCGGATGTATCCATGTATTTTCCTCCTTCTAAGGACAAGCGTCCGCATGGACACATTATGCATAGCGGATGCGCGGATCCGTGACTGCATACAGCACATCGGCCACAAGGTTCGCAACAATCACAAAGATGGAACTCAGTAAAAGTGTCGCGAGTAACACAGGGTAATCGCGCTTGTCGAGCGACGAGAGAAAGAGTTGCCCCATTCCAGGCCAGGAGAAGACGCCCTCTGTAATGGTTGCACCACCAGCAACCGCGCCAAAGTCAATCGCAACGACGGTAATCAATGGGATAATGGCATTGCGTAGTGCGTGGCGGAAGAGAAGTGGCACTGGTGCCACACCTTTAGCACGACCAGTACGCATGTAGTCCTGCTTGATTACGTCAATCATGCTGGTACGCATGTAGCGGCTCCAACGTGCAAGAAAGGTTATGGCAAGCGCAGTCATAGGCAAAAGAAGATGTAAGAGATGATCCCATGCGCCATTGAACCAGTTATAGCTCACTCCGAGTGTAGCCGTACCCGATGTTGGCAACCAGTGCAGCGAGACACCAAAGATGCCCTGCAAGAAGAGACCTAACACAAAAATAGGCATCGCAATCCCAACATAGGAGAGAGCCGTCAGGATATAATCGGTGATTGTACCCTGTCTTGTCGCTGAAAGCGTTCCAACAACAATTGAAATAATGAGAGCGACGACAAGAGCAGTCGCAAATAATTCCAGAGTGAGCGGAAAATGATCTTTCAGAACTGTCGATACCGATTGGCTGGTAGCAAAAGAGGAGCCGAAGTTCCCTGTCAAAGCATTTTTTAGCCACTTCAAATACTGTATAGGCAAAGGATCGTTAAGCCCAAAGCTTGCACGAAGATTCGCCTGACCCTGCTCATCCAGGTTGGGATTGAGAAAAACAGCATCTGGACCACCCGGCAAAAGACGAATAAGACCAAACATCACAATGGAAAGCAAAAATAAGATCGGGATCGCCTGTAATATGCGGCGCAGGATGTATCTTCCCATAGTTGCTCCAAAAATTCGTGAACGATCCCTGTAGGGGCCATAATTCATTACGCCCTCGTCCCCCACGTTTTCCATGCGTTGATTCAGTCCCTCAATGCCTTCCCACATCGTCTATGGGGACAAGGGCGTAATGAATTATGGCCCCTACAAGTTCGTCAATGCCTTCCCACATCATCTATGAGGACGTGGGCGTTCTCTCTAATGATACTACGCAGGACATTTCCCGTTATCACACCACCACGACCATGCATTCACCGTTTCGGAGGCACCAAATGGTCCAGGCTGATAGTTATGCGTACCCTTCTTCGCAATCTCAAGATCGATGAGGTTGTAAAGAGGGATGATAGGGTAATCGGTCAGGATAACCTGGTGAATTTGATTGAAAATCTGCTGACGAGCCTGTGGGTCTGCTGTTGTCAGTTCCTTGTCAAACAACTGATCCAACTGCTGATTACAGTAGAAGCTGTAGTTTGAACCATGCGGCGGAATCTGCGAGCAAGACAAAGCCGAAGAGTCGTTGGCATCATAGGTATAGGAGCTAGCATATTCCGCAAGATCGTATTTCCCCGACTGACCGCTGCGTAGAAATGGGCCAAAGAAGGTGCTTGCAGGATAATTGTTGACATCGAGCTTGATGCCAATCTTCTTGAGGCTGGCCTGAATAAGTACCTCATCTTCCTGACGCCACAGGTTGTTAGCCGTTGTAGAATATTGGAACTCCAGACGCTGACCACCTTTTTGGCGTACATTGTCACTACCCATTTTCCATCCAGCCTGATCGACCAGCGTATTAGCAGCAGCGATGTCGAACTTGGGACAGGCGACATCAGGCTGATAGCCAGGATTATATACCTTGCTATGATCGGTACAATTCGCATTCGCCAGATTATGACGTGCAACCTTCACAAGGTTATCACGATCAACAGCTATTGAGATAGCCTGACGCACTTTCACATCCTTGAGGATCGGATTATTCAAATCGACGTGTATGCCTTCGTAACTTGCGGATGTGCCCGTTACAATCTGGTATTGATCAAGCTTTTTATAGGAGTCAATCTTACTGACATCGAGGAACCACGCAGAGTCGATACTTCCTGCCTGCAAATCCTTGAGAATCGTACTCGAACTAGTTACAACACGAAAGATTATTTTATCCAGATATGGCAATCCTTCGGATGCACGGTAGTAGTTGGTATTGCGTGAAACCGTGTAGTGATCTCCTGGCTTACTCTCGGTCATCACAAATGGACCACTACTTACAGTAGGAAATAGGTTATCAGAGGATTTCTTAATCTGGTCCGGTGCAGCACTCTCGAAATGATGCTTAGGAAGTGGTGCCAGTTCTCCGTCTGTCCACGTAGAGATGAATGGAGCATAGGGAGTACTTAGATGAAAGGTGATCGACAGTTTGTCAGAGGCGACATCCGCACTTTGAATGAGACGAATACCTACCGTACTCTGTGCAGGAAAGGCTTTATTCGCCCACAGTTTCCAGGAAAAGTCTACATCATCTGCATTGAGCGGTTGACCGTCAGACCATTTTAGCCCTGGTCGCAAACGGAATTTCCATGTCTTCAAATCCGAACTAATACCGCCATTCGCGGTCGTAGGCAGTTCCGCGACAAGACCGGGACTGACGCTACCATCGGGGTTGCCAGCGAAAAGAGGTGTGTAGATGGTTTGGTCAACCATATCCGCAAACGTTTGTACCGACGCGTTGGGAATGAAAGAATCAGGCTCGTTAATGAGGTCATCGAGCCAGACACCACCCTTTGTCGCTTTGCCATTGTTGCTCGTGGTTGGCGTACCCGTAGGTCCACATGCACTCAAGAGCAAAGCAAGTAAAGATACAAGAGAAAACGCGCTGATAAGGAAACGGCTTCTCGGTTTCAAGGCCATGCTGTTCTCCTCGTGATACACTATGCAGGAATCAATATGGTAATATTACGTACATCTTGTACAAATTATCACAAGATGATAACACCTCTACACCTTTTTCAGATAAGTTTCAATGTTCAAACGTATAACATATAGTTATCATTGTTCTTCTACGAATGAGTACTCTTTACTTCTAAACTCATCTTTATGTTGTGATACAATATACTTCATGCAAGCAAAAAATCATTTATCTGGGAACACTATGCATAGTACAACATACAGCTTATCTCTGCATGGCTATCGACTGCACTATAGAGTGGTTGGAGTGGGAAAGCCACTTGTACTTGTTCACGGCTTTGGCGTTTCTGGACATGTATGGCAACAGGTGCTACCCTATCTCGCACAGCACTATCAAGTGTTTATCGTTGACCTTCCAGGTTATGGACGTAGTACGTATAAAGGGACAAACGCACCCTGGCGGCTGCGCGATATGGCACCATTACTTGCTACATGGTTACGAGAGATGCATCTCCCACCAATTCATCTCATGGGTCATTCGATGGGCGGCGCAATCGCTATTCAACTTGCCGCCCATGCACCTGAGCTTGTGCAGAGTTTGATACTGGTTGATGCCGCAGGTATCCCCTTTCGCTCGACCTTCCCCGCACTTGCCGGACGTTCGGTGCGCTCGTTTGTGCAACGTGGCAACGGCAGCTATCCGCCCGCGTTAGTACGCGACATTCTACGTCCTCGCCTACGCCTTTTCTGGCATAGCGCGACACAACTGGTAGATTGCGACTTTCGCGCCGAACTTGCCATGCTCACCTTGCCAACCCTTATTTTATGGGGTGAACACGATATACTCGTCCCCATTTCGCTTGGCTATGAATTGCACAAGGCGCTGCCACATGCAACCTTCGTTACTATTCCCCGCAGTGGACATCGCCCAATGCTTGCACACCCTGCTCTCATGAGCGGTGTGATGTTGGAGTTTTTAGCAGAGCAGAAGTAATAGAAAGGGTTTTCATGCACAAGAAACGCCCTAGAGCTATCGCTATTTGCATTTTTAGCCATAACGGACGCATCTTAGTAGCAGAGGGATACGATCTAGTAAAGCGTGTATATTTTTATCGACCTGTTGGCGGCGGTATCGAGTACGGCGAATATAGTAAAGATGCACTTGTACGCGAGATACGTGAAGAAATTGGTGCTGAGATGACACAACAACGCTATCTTGGCACCATTGAAAACATCTTTCTCTACAATAGCGAACAAGGACACGAAATCGCGTTTATCTATGATGCGCGATTTACTAATCCATCACTCTACACGAAAGAGCGCATTGAAGGGATCGAAGACGACAATTCTCCATTTACCATAGTATGGAAACCCCTATCTTTTTTTCGCGAAGGACAGGCATCCCTTTATCCTGATGGATTGTTGGAGTTGCTTGTGTCACTTGGCTACGACATAGATATGCCTCTCACGCAGGAGTAAGCAAGTTATTCTCGGTTACAACTTCTACCGCCAGCGTCTTATAACCCACGCTCTCGAAAAGGACAACCATTTTGCCGCCTTTTTCAGATAGGAATTATTGACGGTTACTGAGTTTATCCTGCTCGACCTCGGCACACAGGGAGTACACATCTCGAATTAGACGCGCGTGTTCAGCTTGAACGCCGCTGCAAGGAGCCACCTCTGCCGCAAGTGTGATTGTGAAGGCTTCGATTGCGCCCTTCGTTGCAATATACGGTATCTTCCCAGGCATCGCACCTATGCCCTGTCCAGAGGTAAGGTTGATAATGCGCCCACCAGAGGACTGCGTGAAACGACGTGCGAACTCGATGCTCAACAAGATGGTGCCACGCATATTCACGGCATAGTAGGTATCCAGGATTGTCGCATCAATCTGGTCAAAAGGTAATTGAGTATCATCATGTGCGGCATTGTTCACAAGAATGCTGGGATATCCTAAACGCGCCTCTACCGCATCCATAATCTGTTCTGCCGCTTGTGGCAGGCTCAGGTCTGCCTCTATAAATTCACAGCGCACCCCCATCGCTCGCACAGTTTCCAGTAATTGCTGATAGCCCTCTTTTTCCTGTCCATATAAGGCTTTATCATGAGCCTGCCAGTAGGTAAAGAAGATGTCTACCTTCGCTTCAGCTAGAGCGCGACACACTGCTGCACCAATGCCTCGACTGCGACTCGCCCCCGTCACAATTGCGATGGGTCGTTGAGTAGCGTTTATGTTCATAAAATTTATCCGCCCCCTCACATATTTAATAAAACGCAGCCTTTCACGTCTACCATTATAGAAGGGGAAAGCCTCTTCCACATGGTAGACTCCCGACTGGGCAGCAAGAAAGTCCAGAGAAAGATAGCGTAGGTGCTAGAATGCTTGCACTGATGTTAGTGTTCTTCGTTCTCTCTGTAGGTGCGGGCCTTTTTGTAAATGTATACCTCTATACTCATCATGCACTTAGAAGCGTCCATGTAAGACAAGAGTACATACTAGATGACCAACTGTTCTCCCATTATACTGAAGTCGATACAGCAGATAGGTGATAGAGCAGTAAAGCCGCTTCCTATTACTTTACCAATGCTCATGTAATGATTGTTTTTTCTTTATGTGCCGAAAGACTCACACATCATGGTGCGAGCCTCTCGGCGAGATACTTCAAACTCAAAGGATAGCGGTACTCGATAGCAGAATGCGTTGCGTCGAACAACTCGAAAAAGACATTTTTCACACCTATACGTTCTAGCGTTTGCCGAAACGCCTCTGCGCCCAAATCGAGAAAGAACTGGTCACGCCTGCCTGCATCAATATAAATAGCCTTCATGGTACGCAACGCATCGGCATGTTGTGGAGCCATACGCACGGGGTCCCACGCGAGCCAGCGTTCCCATATCTCAGGAAGCAATTCGCCAGTGTGAGTATCATAGGGAAGATGAACGGTGCCATCCTGGTCGGCAGAATAACACGCTGCCATACACCAATCATTGAGCAAAGTTGCATCGCTCTCTTTAGAGAACCCTGGCCGACTGCGGAAATCTTGCCAGAAAGCTTCAAATGAGCCATTGTAGAGGTTTCGTAAAGTACGTACCGATTGTCGAAAATCAGGCAAATAACAGGTCTCGAATAAGGCATCACCCGCATGTGTGGCAAGCCCTCCCCATAAATCGGGTCTCAGCATTGGCGTAATCATCGCACCATAGCCCCCACTCGACTTACCAGCAATGCCGCGATGCTCGCGTTGTGGTAGCGTGCGATAATGTGCATCAACCCACGGCACAATTTCGTCACACAGGTACGTATGATAACGCCCCGTAGCAGGCGAGTCTACAAATTGACTGCCACCATATGAAGTCCAACAGTCAACCCATACTACAATACATGGTGGCACTGTCTCATCGGAGAAGAGTTCGTCAACCAATTCAGGAAAGGTCTTTCTGAAAGGCGAGCGATTGCGCCACATATCGAGTTGACCCGTCAAACCCTGAATCATATACACAGTTGGGTAGCGACGTGTCGAGTCTTCATCATAGGTAGGAGGAACATACACCCATAGCGGACGCTCTGAGGGATCACCGAGCGCGTTTCCTTTCAGGACCTCGCTGGAAAACAGGATTTCGTCGAAACGCCCTTGCAAAGTTGTAGACCACGGAAGCATTGTCATTCTCCTTAGCATTATCAGCGACACTACTCTTGCACAGCATATCACGCATTCGACATGGAAGCCACTACGTTTACATGTTTTTCATTTTTGAAAGGCCAATAAGATATCACACCCCTATAAAAAAGCCGTGTGCGAACGCTCGCACACGGCTTTTTTATAGGGAAGCGTTCCCGACAGGAATCGAACCTGCGCTCATGGCTTCGGAGGCCAATGCTCTATCCACTGAGCTACGGGAACGTATAACATTCAACAAACCGCTTACTGAGCGGCTCTACATACTACTCGATACATTTCTTCATGGCAAAAACCACGTAACACATATTAATTCGTATGCGTCAAACATGGAAACCATGTATCGAAACGAGTGTACTACGTCCAGACCATGTGTCTGGACACAAACTAGTGTAGCAAAGATGCTGTTAAAATGCAATAGACAGATACACAATAATATGTATTCCTTAACAATCGAACACCCTATTTGCTCTCATCTATTGGTGATGTAGGTATGGATTATAGCCCCTATATGTATACCAGCCGCGTTTAATGGGTTTTATGTAACAGTCAAGCCTCGACATGCCTTTTATGTACGACCATTTATATTGCTATGTTATTACGGCATGTCTTCGTGTCATACACGCATGACTTACATTACAGACATTGCAAAGTATCTATTTCATTATGTAGGATATCGTACAAAAAGTATATAGTAATACATAGTATAAAGCCCTATACTTATCGAGGCACCTCCTCTTATCCACCCCAACTTTCTCCCACGATAAGAGCAACCTATCCTACTAGGTTGCTCTTATCATGTCTGCAATTTATATACTATTCAGCACCGATATACCCTGCTGAGCATCCTTTTAACAGCCACAGCATGTCAATCCTTGATATCCCAAATGGTTTGCCCACTGCTTATCATGTCAGGGGCGAACGAGAACGTGAACTGATGCATTGACGTTGGCACCTCATACACCAACACTCCTTTAATAGGACTTCCAGCCTCAACCTTGCCGTCAGGTGGAGTGCCAGCATCAGGATAAATTGTTTGCGTGTATTTCTGTCCACTACTATCTTGCAACGAAAAATTGCCAAGACTACTAACAGTTTGTTCCTGATTGGACACGTTTTTCATAGAGACTGTAACCAGCAGGTACACATTACCATCCTTCGGCTTTGCGTAGTCACTTCCTTTGCTTGTTTTTACGTTGTCAAGTGTCACCATCCACATATCTCCGACCTTTACTTGTTGCCCAACGCTAAAATGTCGTGGTGCAGGGTTTGTTGTGGTAGGCGTAGTGCCACTTGCCGCCGTTCCTGTATTGCTTGTACTTTCGCCGCACGCTAGAAGCGTAAACATGGCGAGACAAAAAGCGACTCCGAAAGCGAAATAGAGGCGCGAATACTTCATTGTAGTAACTTTCTATCCAATAAACTTTACATAGGTTTCATACACAATACGTTTGGCTTCTTCTGTGCCAATCTGTTGTCCGAGTTCTGCCTGATAGCTGGCGATATTCTCATACCGCTTCGTAATGAATGCGTGCTGTGCTGTCATGGATACGCCTGTGAGCGCAAACTTTGCCGACTCGCATTCTAATTCGATCTGTTGTCGAAGCCGTGCAACCTCGCTTTTGTTCTCATTCATGTAACCCTCCTTTACTTGTCGATTAAAATGATAGGATAACTAAAGTTCTCAGTGTTGATGCATCTGCATACATTGAAAGCGTTCCTGATGGACGATAAGAGATAAGGAATGTTATTGCTTCAAGTATCAAGCTGAACCTTCCCAATGTATGCTGATCGCATTCGAGGGCCTTCACGCCAGTAAGCATATAAGTACGGACCATGCTTGCGACCAGTACGACAAGAACACTTTGCTTTTCCACACTTGCGATATTGCTCCTGGTAAGTAATATGACGATCACTTGGTACTCGTGTCATGTTGCTCGTGTTCACCGATGAATTAGTGTTTCCCGTGGAAGTGAATTTAGCTTGCATCATAATCCCCCTTTCATCCTCTGCGTATAGCTCCGGCTTTATGCAGATCGCTCAAAACGGCTTCGACATTTTTTAATGGTAATCTCAACATAGCTGCTATTTTCTCGACACTTCTTTTGCCATCAACCAATGCAAGAACACGTCTATGGTTGCGTGGCAAAGAGCGCAACACGTCTTGCTCTACCAATACAAGCCTTTGCGGAACAACTTTATTACTCATAGGTAGTACCTCGTCGAGACGTTGGGCCGGATCTGCACGTTTTGGCGGCGGAAGAAGTCTTTGCGGAGTTGCAGATTGCTGGGGTAGATGGAAAGAGCGTGACTGCTCCGGTGTAAGAGCCACCCAAGCAAATTCACGTTGTCCCCATTTCGTCAACCAGCGCATTGCCTCTTCGTTGCTGAAAAGCAGTCTTCCATCTCTTTTGCTATAGACGTAACAAGCAACAGCTTTCCCCTCAGTGAGATACAGGTACGCCTGCCACGGTTCACCCGTTGGTCTCCCTTTCATCTCTCGCAATTCAACGAGAACAACGCCGCTCTGCCGAGACATCTTCAAAATCCACAGCAGACTTGTTAAGTCATTGACGTTCACCTAGTTCTTTTCTTCACCGGGGTTCTGCTCATCTGCCCCTTTAAGCATTTCAGTACTAATGATTTCATACGCTTGTGCCCATGAACTTCTCATTTGTGGAGTGAACCTATCACCGAGCAAATCTTGAAAGCTTTGGATAAGGAGCGTTCCTACTATTGGATAATGCGCTGCCACTGCCCCGTATTTGCCATGACGCGCCCCTAATGAATGGATAATCGGCATCAAGTTATCGCCGCGCTCAACTCCAGCAATCACTGCTGCCAATGTTGCAACAAGCGACGACTCTTGACGACGCATACCTTCCTCTGTCGGTGAAAACATGTGGCGTGTTTCGGGATGCTGTGCAAAAAGCATTGCATAAAAGTACCGTGCAAATTCCTCTTTACGCGGTGCGATCATATTGAAACTCTCTTTTAACAAAATTGGGTCCATAACTAACTCCTTTTCTCCTGCGTTTACTTTGACATGTCCACTCACAAGTAATTCATAGACAACCTGTTCCACCTTCTCAGTGGGCTTATGCAGCAATGTAGAAATGCGCTCTACGTTGTGATCGCCGTCTGCTAGCCAGAACACTTGCCTGTAGAGTCTTGTCCACGACGTTGCAAATGCTCCATACATGGTCTTCAACCGCTGTGCATGACTTGTCCGATTAGGGATGATTGACCATTTACGCATTGTTCCCCCTTTATAAATGAGTATATTTGTGCTTTCACGATAGAGCCTCTTACTTTTGCAGTATAATATCAATTGAAGATTTAGTAAATACAACTAGTACTTTCTACTAAATTTTTACATATATACAGTGTCTTTGTATCATATCATTATATATATTTATTTGACATGTCTCTGTGTCATATATTATTGACATATTACCTGCATCTATTGCACTCCTATTTCAATTACGTTATATTAATCGAAGGTTAACAGCAACTAGCCAAAAACACGTATGAAAGAGGGGACGGGCGTTGGAAAGGTTGATATATGTACGAACTTATAGTCCTTACGCTTTTAATGCAGAATCCAGCACATGGATACGGGATTATCAAAGTGATGAATGACATTATGGGACCATACTCAAAAGTTAGTCACGGACGACTTTACCCACTCCTAGCCAAATTAGAGGCAGAAGGGTTCATTGCCGCCTTTGATGACGGACAAAATGAGCAAGCAGGAGGTCGCCAACTTCGCAGTTATCAAATTACAAAAAGGGGGCAAGAACGCTTTCATGCATTAATGACGGATACCATCTCAACCACTGGCGATTATCAAAAGACGTTCTTATATAAAGTACAAGGCATGGAATTTTTACAGCCATCAGAGCGACTTTTCTTGCTTGACCACTATCTCAATTTCTGTCAGGCACATATCCTGTATCTAACTGCAAGAGCAGATGAGCTAGAACGCATGTCGGTCCAGGGAACGCTTCGGATGAGTGCTACAAGAATTAAAACTACGCTCAACCTCATCCGCCATGTTGCCGACCAATGGCGATTAGAACTAGATTGGGCAAACCAAATGCGGGAGCAGGAAATAGAATAAAATAAGTAACTTCTCTATAAATTTACGTAAAAATAGGAGCAAAACATGCAAAACAGCCCAGACTCTCTTGATGAACAGTTGCAATGTTTAACAAAACGAATTTCGTCGAATGAACCACTTGGATATATTCGTAATGACGAATCATATCTTCTCGAAACTATTAACGTAAGCGATACACATATAACTATTATTATGTTCAATGGGGAAGGACGGACATCACAAACGATATCAAAAGACAACAAAGTAGCAATAGATGATTTTATTACTCTGGTAAAGCTACTGAACGATGTGTAGTGTATAAGGAATGCTCTGAAATCAAGAGTTACATTACATAATTCTTGATTTCAGAGATCTTCTAAGTCTACAACGGCCATTTTATTCTGAAACAACATCGCCTAGTTCGGGGATTTCACCTTCGTTCTGTACATCGAATAGCTTCGCGAAGTCTGATGGCAGTTGTGAGCGTACATCATCTATCTCACCAATCGATACCGCTTCGCTCAATAGACCACAAACGACGCGTGCATGGAACGTTGCATCAGCCAACTCCACGCCCTCACGTTCGCTGATACGACGGAAGAACTCGTCGAGATCATAGCTGTCACCAATACCAGCATACGCTGGTTGTAGATACAGAGCTATCTCTTGTGGTAATTGGGCCGCGAGTTGCTCAGCCTCGTTGCCTTGCAAGCGGCCTGCCAACGTCTCAAGGGTTGCCTTTGTCGCCTTCTCTGCCTCTTCACTTGATGCAAGGCGGGCGCGATGACGTACCTGTGCAATAAATTCTTCATTTTTCATGATAGTTGCTCTCCATTCCATGTTTTTGTATTGATTGTTTTTCGCTTAGTAGCACGATAGAGCACCCTAAAAAGTTTCCCTTTTGCTCTATTGACAATTAATGATTGATTTGCTATATTTTCAATTGAAAATAATATGTAGAGAGAGAATAGTATTAAGCTATGTCACAACAGCAACCGCAGAGGCAAAGCAATCAACCCAGTATGTTGCGGCGTAATTTTATCGCACAGCAGCAGACCATGCCGCAACCAGCGGCCTTGCGACCGCCACACTATCCGTCGTTCCCCAATATAGGCTTACTCAATACACCGCTACCTGCACCCGTCGTGCCACTTACCTCTGCTCCAACGCCCAACACTACAATACCTTTTAAGAAAAAAAGAGCGACACGCATGATTGCGCTCTTATTGGTAATAGGACTGGCCGGAGCAATATATTTCATCTGGCGCACTTCATCTTCACCTACTACTGCGGCCACTGCAAGTGTGGGCCAGCAAAATTTCTCTACAACGAGTACCTCTGCCTCGACAACAGATGGTATTAAAGTGTATGTCGTTGGTGCCGTCAAAAATCCTGGCTTATACACCTTAGCAACGGACGCACGTGTCTATGATCTCCTACAAGCGGCTGGTGGCACATTACCAAAGGCGAATCTTGTGGCAATCAACATGGCGGCAAAACTGAGTGATGGACAGGAGGTATACGTCACACTTATCGGTGAAGCTCCACCAACCTATACAGGTGGTGTGCCAGGACCTGGAGGCACAAACAACAGTGGTAACACTACAAATGGGCAACTCGTCAACATCAATACAGCCAGTGCTTACCACATGACCTCGTTGGAATATCTCGACGTGAGAAGAAAGAACTTATTACTGCACTTCACGTATTGATGAAGAGCATAGCATAGCCTTTTTGCTAGAATAGGAGAAAGGCTATGTCTGCCGAACAGTATCGCAATCTTGCCCACGAATATGCTACACGACTTGAACAACGCTTTGCAGATGGAATGCTTGCAGAAATGCAAGCGTACCCCAACTTTGTCGTCTGGCGATATACAGAGCTTGATGGAAAGATCAAGAAACCGCCATATAATCCATCTACAGGAACGCTTGCGACATCAATTGATCCCCACACTTGGGGAACACTTGAGCAGGCGGTGGCAGCCTTAAAAACAGGGAAATATAATGGTCTCGGCTTTGTCTTTAGTGAGGACGACCCCTTTACGGGTATTGATATCGACCACTGTGTTCTCAATAATCGCATCACACCAGAAGCTCAAGCACTTATCACTGATCTATGGAGTTACACGGAACTCTCTCCCAGCCATACAGGTCTTCATATTCTTGTCGAAGGCAGTATCCCCGAAGGTAGACGCAGGGGCAATATAGAAATGTATGGCAAAGAGCGATACTTTACCCTCACAACAAACCATCTTAAAGGAAGCCCTGAGACAATTGAGGAGCGACAAACAGCACTTGATATCCTCTATGCACGATTAACACCATATCCCCAGCCGAGAGAACACGTTGTGTATGAGCGTACCGCAAGTGATGAAGCGGTGCTGAAAAGAGCAATAGATGAAGTAAAAGACCCGTTGTTCATCCGTCTTTTCAATGGGGACACAGCAGGATTTACTAGCAAGAGCAACGCTGATTTTACGTTTATCCTCAAGTTATTATATTGGTGCAATGATGATGTTGACCAAGTACGAAAACTTTTCCTCAAATCAGGACTGGTTGATGAGAAAACATTATCTCGCAGGGGTGACAGTACCTATCTTGACGTTAGTATTGATAACGCACTCAAAAAGCGGAATAAATAAGATATTTACGCATACTCTATGAGAGGAGATACTAACAAAGAGCTTACGCACTATTCAGAGGGGGCTTGATGTTCTCAGCACTCTCTATAATGCTGCTCACAGGGTATGCCTCCATCTCAGCATCTGGATAGGAGCGCAGAAGCGGTTGCAATCGTTCCGGCTCTGTAATATCAGGATCAAGCCAGAGTTTTTCCTGTTCTTTGGTAAGCATGACAGGCATTCGATCATGTACTGCCCCAACGGTAGTATTTGGGGTTGTGGTGATAATGGTATAGCTTTGTATCTCTTTCCCTTGTGGATCACGCCACGTATCATATACCCCTGCAAACGCAAAAAGCTCATCGTCTTTGCGATGAAAATAGTACCGCTTCTTTTCCTTCCCCATCGTCTTCCATTCATAAAAGCCCGACGCAGGCACTAAGCAGCGTTGGAAGCGGAATGGCTTTTTGTATGACGCAAGCGTTGCAACAGTTTCAGCACGAGCATTAATCATTTTGTACCCTATCTTTGCTTCTTTCGCCCAAAAAGGAATAAGCCCCCAGCGCATTATTTCTAGTGTTGTATGTTCCTTGTTGATGATAACAGGCAGTTCTTGCGACGGTCGTATATCGTACTGTGGAAGCACGTCAATATCGTTTTCTGTATCGAAACGGAAACGAAGTTGCTTAGGTTTATCCAGTGAATAGCGACCACACATAGTCAGGATTATAGCAACAGTTTGTAACAGCTTCGTAAGAAATACTAGCGGTCATTGACAAACTACTCATTACAGCATAGTATCAAATCATTGAACAAGTGTTCAATGATTTGATATGATTGAAGCTATTGGTGAGAAGATCGCAGTAATTACGGTGTATGACCCGGCAAAAAAAGGCACCATGCCCTGGCGTTTGAAGTGGCGTGGGAAAGTTTATCATGTCCTCAAACTTGGCTATCATCATCGGGTGAGGCAGGGAAGAGTATTAGTACACATCTTTACCGTTTCTACGAGCACTCTTTCGTTTAAACTGCGCTTTGATACCGAATCACTCTTGTGGACATTAGAGGAAATCGCTGACGGACAGCCCTAACCTATGCACTTACCGATCAATAAAAATAAACCACTTGTGATGCACATTGACCTCAACTCCTGTTTTGCGACAGTGGAACAGCAGGCAAACCCATTGTTACGCAGAAAGCCAATAGCTGTCGCAGCCTATACCACCCCCAACGGCTGTATTGTGAGTCCCTCCATTGAGGCAAAAACGTATGGGGTGAAAGTTGGTATGCCAGTCCGCGAGGGAAAATTATTGTGTCCGCAGCTTATTATTCTCGCTCCTGATCCGCCCAAATACCGAGAAGTGCATACGCAATTCAGCAAGATTTTTCGTGAGTTTTCCCCTGATGTGGTGCCAAAGTCCATTGATGAAGCAGTCATTGATTTTAGCAGTACTGTGTCGCTTTACCATGAGGATGTAACTGGCATTGCTAAACGCATTAAACAACGGATGCGCGAGGAAATAGGGGAATGGATTAGTTGCTCAATTGGTATTGGCACCAACCGCTTTTTAGCAAAGTTAGCAGCAGGACTGAAAAAACCCGATGGGTTAGAAGTCATTACCCACGAGAACCTTGTCGCTACCTATGAGAAATTAAAACTGATTGATTTGTGTGGTATCAATACTCGCTATCAAGCGCGACTCAATGCCTATGGTATCTATACGCCACTCGATTTTTACCATGCTTCAATCATGAAACTGCAAAAGCAGGTATTTCGGGCCATCACTGGACATTATTGGTACTTGCGCCTCAGAGGATGGGAAATTGATGCAGTAGATTTTTCTCGCAAAAGTTACGGGCAAAGCTATTCAATGCAAAAACATACCGCCGAACCAAGAGCATTAGGAGCTTTACTCATGAAGTTGACGGAAAAAATGGGAAGACGACTTCGGAAAGCAGGATATACCGCACATGGTATCCATGTTGCTGTAGTATATCGAGACTGGACACATTGGCATACTGGTAAAACATTTGATACCGAGCTATATACAACACAGGAATTATTTCAAAAAGTATTGCTTGTCTTTAATCGCCAGCCAGTACAAAAAGTTGTGAGTAAATTAGCTGTTTCTTGTTTTGACCTTGCCCCACTTACCGGAGTGCAAGAAAGTTTATTTGATACCGACCATCAGAAACGCCGCGACGTTGCTAAGGCAGTTGATGCGATGAATGATAGATACGGTGAGTATGTTATTACGCCTGCCTTAATGATGGGACTGGACAAGGAGATTATAGACCGCATCGCCTTTGGTGGAGTGAAGGAACTGGAAGAGGTGTATCTTACATAGAGCACCATTAACCTAAAAGTCCCAATCACTATAGAAAGCTCAAGTGGTTTGATATAATCGCAGCATGGATGAAGGAATACTAGCATTATTTGAATATATTCAACAAGACTTTTTGGTTCTCTCCCTAGAGGATTTTACCAAAAAAGCAATTAATGAGTCTGCAACATTAGATGTTTATTCGGCAATTGGTGCTACGCCATTGATAAGTGAATGGACACCCTATTGGAATGCAAGGACATCTGCAACTCGTGAAGGCTATCCTCTTAAAATGAGAGAAGACGCATATAAAAAGCTTAAGTATATCGTTGATGATATCATCACAAGAATCAAAAGCGGTGCGGTTTCTATACCTAAAAAGAGGATTGTTATTGAGGTAGTCAATGCCATCAGTGATGCTAAAATCAAACAAATTTGTATAGAGCTTAATAATACCCCCGATCAGAATGTGTTGTCTCTAGCTCAGAGTCTAGGGGAAGCATTACAGTGGACTCTTTGGTATCAGGCTCAAAAGGTAGGAACATCAATAAAAGATGTTCGTAATATGAAGTTTAGTGTGCTATTGGACGAAGCTATTAATCTTCCCTATTATTCAGGTAACAACGCTAACGCAGCAGATAAATTCTTGAAGGACTTCAAGTACAACTTTCTAAAGACAGGTTATGACCTCGTTCGTCATGATCCAACCTATATCCCAGATATCAAAATATTAAATCCTGCAATTGAAGCCCTTGAACACGTTCTTAGAGCAACTTTTCCTTAGTAACCAAACTGTATTGTAGTAAAATTATTGGGCTATTACGAAATAGGTTTAGTGTACTGAAATACAACATTAGTTGTGTTATTTCCTCATTTCCTTCAAAGAAAAGGCAAATCGGAGGGCTGAGCTATTTCTTGCAAATACATTTCACAATATCTATAATAATCACCTATGAAGGATGGAAGGGAAAACACACGAATGGTTTTGACACTTCAGCAAATATTAGCCCTAGTTGGTAAGCTTGATGACTATGGTATCCCCCAATGTCAAGACACAAAATGCCTGTAAGTAAGAGAGAACTCAACAATTCATGGTTGCATGGTTTCAGTGGTTGTAATAGACAGCAGCAGGAGTCAAATAACCCAATGATTGGT
>JAABUJ010001306.1_pt1 | contig 37689 bp, 37 predicted proteins | sample 5559131 | NCBI WGS metagenome assembly JAABUJ01 (sample SAMN10711875, study PRJNA513366) | rock metagenome | isolation source: Antarctica rocks | place: Antarctica: Victoria Land, Mt New Zealand nord | collected 2016-01-07 | reverse complement strand
TCGTGGTGCGCGACACGATGGACGGCCACCGGCCGGCCGTGTGGCTCTCGGACCGCTACGGCGCGCAACAGAACCATGCCGACCGGCAGCAGACCTGCCTGGCGCATCTCGCGCGCGACGTCGCTTACGCGCTCGACGCCAGCGACGGGCGCAGCCTCGCCGGAGAGGGCATGACCCTTCTTAGCTGGCAGCCTACAAAATACTCCCTACTCTATAGCGGCTCATTCTGACCAGATATCCACTGACCGAGCCATCCAGTACCTCCGATCACAGGGCGTCCTTTTGCCTGACGAACTACCTATTATCTTTTTTTGCCGCCTCTATGATTAGACTTATTAATTGCGGAAAATTCCTGACGTACATTGAGATCCCTTTAAAAATCTCTCTCCTGCCGAGCTCTCCCTTTATAAGACTATACGCAAAATCTCTTACCGCAAATGGATGCCCACCTTTAGCGGCTATAACCAGTAAATCTTTCCAGCTGTCGTCGTTTACGAGCTTTAACGCGGGATATGCTAGAGCTGCGCACTCAACGCGTCCGCTTAATCCGGCTGTCTTATACCACATTAGTGCTTCTTTTTTCCTTCCAGCTTCATGTAAAACGCCACCAAGAGCGTGCTGAGCTACGGCATCACCCTCCTGCGCTGCTTTTTCATAGTATTCCACGGCGCGATCCACATCGTAAAATCCGCTCTCTTTTCTCGAATAGATAAAACCTAATAATCTAGAAAGTTCATTTTCGAGATAGCCACTGTGGATTTCGTTGCTATTTTGCATCTTTGATATTAATAATAAGGCATTTTCATAGTTACCCGCTTTGAAGAGCTGTCTAACTGATGTTAATTCGTCGTTGAGATCTGACATTGCGGCGCCAACTTCTACGGGTTCAGTCCATCCGAAATTGCAGACCTTGTGGGGTTGGGGACAAATTTGGGCTCTATGATTTCCACAGGTTCTGGAGACCATTGATATACCTTAGAGTTGGGGTCTGATGTTAAAAGATTACATATCATCGTCAGATATATACGAAGCTTACTAGCTGCAGGATCTATGGACGTTCCATCCGGTGACACAGCGCCCCGCTGAGTGCTAGGCCTCGTCCCCGGCGACTTGCCAAGACCCTGACTTGCTTCGCCCGGTATTAATCCCGAGGGGTCGCGCAGGTCGGTCGGATCCGCGTTGGCATAGGCATAGACGTTGACTCCGCCCCGCAGCCCCACGGGGTCCTCGGAGAAAGCGGCCCCAAGCCGGATTGTAGTACCGGGCGCGGTAGTTCAGCAAGCCGGTGCCGTCGTTCTCGCGCCCCGTGAACTGGAACGTGTTGGTCGAGGCCGTGCCGGTGGTCTGCGACACCCCGTAGGGGTCGTAGCCGTAGTTCGTCTTCACGGCTCCCGAAGCCGCCAGCCCCAGCGTTGAGCCGAGCGCGTCCACGAGGTAGGTGGCGCCGGCGCGGGCGAAGCGCTGGTCGTAACCCGGCCCGATGATCAGGTCGGCGCTGCTCCTGCCGCTCTGCTGCTCCTGAGCCACCTCCCAGTCGCTGTAGAGGAACGCCGTCGCGGTGCCACTACGCGTGGCGCTCACGCGACGCCCGAGGCGGCCTTCCGCAAGATGGCGGATGCGAACGGCTGGGCAGATGGCAAGGCCGCCTGGCCTGCGGTCGAGCGGGCGGTGCTCCCGCATGTCGTTCAAGTGCCGCTCGGCAAAGTCGGCAGCACGGACGACATCGCTCATGCCGTTGCGTTCCTGTGCAGCCCGTTGGCCGGCTACATCACTGGCGTCAACCTTCGGGTCGATGGCGGGGTGCTGCCGACCTTGTGAGCATGGCATGCCGCCCAGCGCCCCGTGGACGTCTCAACAGCCCCTGTGCTTCTCCTTGTGTCGATCCGTCTCAAACCTGCGTCGGGCTGCAGTTAGGACCTTACCGCAAATCTCCGCACGGATGCTGCCAGTGGGCCAGCATGGACTTCCAAGTGCTGGTCGATGCGCCTGTTGACCGTGGCACCTTCGATGTAATGGACAGAGACGCTCACCGTCATCATTGCCTTCATATCGGACATCGGATGCACTCGATTCAGAGGTCGATCTCGGCGGCCTTCCCGATGCTCTCGTGAGACGTCAGGCATGGGACGGACGCGAGGCGGGGAGGTGGGGGCGTACCCGCCCCGACCCGTCGTCGTCTTCTGCCATCCGAGCACGCGGGCTGCCGGGTCTGTGTCGAAGGCGAGCTATGCAGGAAACTGGGTGACGACGACGGATTGAAGGCGGCGTATCGAGGCGGGTGTCCAGCCTGCCAGAACCTCTCAGAGAGAGCGATACGCCTATGGAAGAGAGATTACCAACATCGTCCGCCTTCGTCAGCCCGATGACGTCGACGACCCCCTGACGGATGTGCTGCGCGCCGGCGCCCGGCGGCTGCTCGCGCAAGCTGTGGACCTGGAGGTGGAGGCGTTCCTGGCCGACCGGGAGGATCTGAAGCTCCCCGATGGGCGCGCCCGGTTCGTGCGGCACGGGCACGGCCCTGAGCGCCCCATCCAGACGGGGATCGGCCCTGTCGGCGTAACGCTTCTTGTCCGGCAGGGCTCGTGGGCCTTGCCGAATGATCCGACTCTCGTAGCATTGCGATTCTTGGAACTGAGCCCGGTCCAGCTTCGTCGACCTTGACCTTCTTCAACCACTCACGCAGCGTCTGCGGCACGCAGCCGATCTTCTCGGCTATCGAAACCACGGCCGCCCAACGCGAAGGATGGTCCCCTGCGTACTCCAGCACCATCCGCACTGCCCGGGCGCGCACCTCGGGAGAAAATTTGTTCGTCGTCTTGCTCGTCATGGCCCCCGTCCTCTCAGGAATTGGGGCCTCCGGCAAACCCGGGCGGTTCATTTCGAGGGAGAGGCCGGGTTTAGGTGAGACGCGAATCAGGTCGTGTCCCGTTTTCCGAAATGCTCTTCGTGGTGCCGTGCCGGCGCTTCTCGCAAACCAGCGTTTCTGACGATCCCGGGCGCGTGCTGCCCGGGGCCGCGCATCGAGGCATTTTCCTTTCTCATAACCGTTCTTGATTGCTCTGTTCCGAAACGCTGCCAGTCGGATGGGTTTCGAGAACAAGGACGCGGGATGCGGGTCGGGTACGCCAGAGTCAGCACCACCGACCAGTCGCCCGAGCTGCAGCTCGACGCGCTCAGGCGTGCCGGCTGCGAGAAGATCCATACCGAGAAGGCGTCCGGCGCCAAGGCGGACTGGCCTGCATTGGCACGCGTCCAAGGGCGACGTGCTGGTGGTGTGGAAACTCGACCGGCTCGCCCGCTCGCTGAATAAGCTGATCACGACGGCCGAGGACCTCGAGGAGGGCGGCATCGGGCTGGTGTCACTGGCCGAGAGCATCGACACCACCACGCCGGGAGGCGTGCTCGTGTTCCATGTGTTCGGGGCTATCGCGCAGTTCGAACGCGCGCTGATCCGCGAACGCACCGCGCTTTCTGTTCAACGCCATGGCCCCGAAACCCGAGGCCGAGTTGCCGTTCCAGGGCATCCCGGCCGCGATCTACATGGACAACGGACCCTTCAGCCGCTCGAGGGCGCCCTCCTCGCACGCTGCAGAAGGCCTGGTCAGTTTCCGCTGTCGTGCCCAACCGCCTCCGGCGTCCAGTTGCGGCGGCGTCGTGCAAGCCGCTCCTCCGTTGTCTCGCCCTCGAAGTCGGTGGCTGTCTGGGCAAGCTGCGAACTTTCCACGCCGTCGAAGGTAGTGGCGTTGACCACGGCAAATCGACTTCCCTCCATCATGCATGTCACGATCGGCACGACGCCACACGTCGAGCACACGTGGAATTCCGCGGTTCCTGTCCCGAGCCGGTATGACGTCACCCGAGAAGCATCGGTGATCCGCAGGTAGAAGCGGCCGTTTGGGTGAGATGTCCAAGCGGCTCTGTGTTTCTTGCAAAAGCCGCAGCCACAGGCACGGACTGGGATGGTCGGCCTGGGATCGGGGTCTGGCCAGTCGATTGCTATGCGGATGTTTCCACAGTGACAGCTTCCTCGAAGGCGATGGTGGCTCAGCTCGTTCGTGCTTTGCAAAGTGGGCATAGGATGTCTTCTCTGGTTCAAGCCATGACGGCTTCGGCTGCGGCCTCGGCGCCCCGGCGGGGTGACTGGAAGTAGCTGCCGCTGGGGATGACGTGGGCGTGCGCTAGCGGTGAGACGCGGGCGAGATCCTCGTCGCGCACCTCGTGGCCGGCGGCGCGGAGCTGGTCGACGATGCGGGCGATAGGATGGTGTTCCAGACCAGGACGGCGTTGGACAGCAGGCTGAGGCAACTAGCTAGCCTTGTTCATCACCTCCTCGTAGTCGCCGAAGCGGAAGCTGCCCCGGTTGGCAAAGAACAGTGACTTGGCGAGGATGTGGCGGAACTCGCCACGGTTGAGCTGCAGCTGGAAGGCGTCGCGCAGCGGCGCCTCGTGGATGTAGCGCAGGATGTGGACGGTCTTCATCAGGCGCCCGAGCTGGGTGAGGGCGCCGGCGAGGCGGTTGGACGCATTGGCGTTGGCGAGGCGCTGCATGACGACATGGGCCGGGGGGATCCTCCCCCGTGTCCGCGGAACCGGCTCTTGCTCACTTTGCGTGGATCGCGCGGCGAGGACCATGCGTCGGCGGAGGAGATCGAGGCCCGCTCGTCCGTAGCTCTGGCGCTTGATCAGCTTGAGCCGGTTGATCTGGCCTTCGGCCGGACCGCTGCTCCAGGGCTCGGTCAAGGCAGCCCTGACGGCACTGGCGTCTCCATTCAGCCCGGCGGCGAAGCTGGCGATCGCGGAAGCGTCGCAGGCCTTCGCTTCCGCGACCCAGGCGTCGAGATCCGCGACGGCCGCTCGGCCCTCGGCGGTCCTTTTGCCCACACCCGAGGCGCGGACGAGGGCCGTGAAGCGGCGGGCCAGCTGCGTCACCGCCCGGGCGGTCGGGTCCTGCTCGACGTGAGCCACCACGGCTGCTGCGAGGGCGTCCAGGGCTGAGATCGGCTGGACGAGCAGCCGGGCGAGCTGCCGCGATGTCGGCAACGGCGGTCCCGCCGTCGGCCGCTCGAGTGTCGCTGCCTGCCGAGGCTTTCGGCCCGACCGGGTAGGCTTCGTCCGGCGCTCGGCGACGAAGCGATGCACCTGCCTATGAATAAGCGCCGAAGTTTGACCCCCGTCAGTCCCTTGCTTAACTAGCTGTTCTGTTCCGCAATTCAGCGTTTTCGGTGGGGTCACGATCGGCGCCAATCATGACCCCACCTCAAGATGAAGTTAGGCAGCTAATACAAGTACTTGCTCCAGGTAAGGGGTGGGGTCAAACTTCGGCGCTAATGGACAGTGCCGGACCACACGACCCTTTGCCGCCGCGGCTTGGCAGAAAGCGTCCGGCTACACGAGGCGGGCTCGGGCCGAGGCGGCCCTCGGTAGGTTCAAGCAGGTGATCGGCGACGGGCTGCGCTCGCGCACGGACCGGCGCCGGGCGACCGAGGTGGACGTCGCCGGCCATGCGCTCAACCGTATGCTGGAGCTGGGACGCCCGATCTCCGTCCGTGTCGCCTGAACCACAGCCGGGGTTGGGGCAACTGCGCCCACTCCCTGGTCCGTGCAACACGGCTGCCGGCGTAGCTGGGAACGGCGCACGTTGTCATGTCGCCCGCCTACCTGGCTCAGCTCCCTCCCACAAGCCAGCCAGCCCCCAAGTTGACGGTGCCCTCGAGGGGCGACCTGGTTCGCAAGGGAGACCGGCGCCGTGTCGTCGGGCTCTTTGAATTCATGAGCGCGGACCAGGCTCTTTTCCCCGTGTCGGTCATGGCACGCGTGCTCGACGTGTCGAAAGCCGGGTTTTATGCCTGGCGTGGTCGACCTGCGTCCGCCCACAGCACGGCGGACGAGATGCGCTGCTCGGACGCGTGCGAGCCATTCATGACGCCTCGCACCGCACCTATGGGGTGCCCCGCACTCATGCCGAGTTGCAGCTCCAAGGCGAACGGCATGGCCGCAAGCGCATCACCAGACTGATGCGCGGGGGAGCCGGGCTCGCCGGAGCCTGTCACCGCAAGGGCGGGGCCAGTGACGACGCGGCGCGATCAGCAGGCCATGCCAGCCCTGGATCTGGTCGACCGCAACTTTAAGGCCGATGCGCCGGATCAACTTTGGGTGGCCGATATCACGTACATACCAACCCTGAGCGGGTTCCTGTATCTCGCGATCGTGCTCGACGTCTTCAGCCGCAAGATCGTCGGCTGGTCGATGGCCGACCATCTTCGGACCACGCTGATCCTGGACGCCCTGACCATGGCCATCGGCCAGCGCCGACCCAAGGCGGTGATCCATCATTCTGACAGAGGCAGTCAATATACGTCTCTGGCGTTTGGCAATCGCTGCAAAGAAGTCGGTGTACGGCTATCGATGGGAAGCGTCGGCGACGCCTATGATAACGCCATGGCCGAGAGCTTCTTCTCGACCCTGGCATGCGAACTCTTGAGCCGGCACTCGTTCAACTTGCAGGCCGACGCCCGCACGGCTTGTTTCACTTATATCGAGAGCTTCTATAATCCAACACGGTTGCACTCAGGCCTCGGCTATCGCTCTCCGGTCGACTTCGAAAAGAGGTATCATCAGAGCCAAACCGTCCCTATGATCCTGCAACCCGAGCAAGTCCCCCTAACAGTCCACTCAGCCGGGTCAATCCCAGAGAACAGATGACCCAGGCACCTCGCTCCCTAATTGTGCAATCTGAAGCCATCCAAAGAAAGTCGTGGCGCATGTTGTCAAGCGTTGCTCCACCCTCTCTGTGCGATGCACTTGGCATTCGTGCCAAAGTTTCTGGGTCAACGCTATACCAAGGTGCACTGAAAGTTCCTGGAGCGCAATTCAGTAAAATATTCTCCTTCGGATTGGACGGCCCTACATCGTCAGAGGCGATGGAGTCGGCAGAGGAATGGTTGCGTGAACACTGTCCCAAGAATTCTCTGATGATGGTCCCACCTAATGAGTGGAATAATGAACTAGAGAGTATGATCTTGAACCATGGATTCCAACGCTACCCGCTCGACATCACCATATTTCACATGGATGCAGATGCGGCTCCTGAGTCCACGCGATCATCTGAGATCGATGTACGTCCGGTGTCGTCCGAAGGGGCAGAGTCATTTGGTAGAGTATTGGCCGAAGGGCTCGGATGTTCAGTGGCTGAACTATGGCTTGGTGCATACGCCATCGGCCAACCTGGCTTGACGGCTTATCTCGCATATCATGGATCGACGCCCGTTGGAGCGGCGGCACTGCTTGTCGATGGTGATTGGGGATGGCTGTTCATTGCTGCGGTCAGGCCTACTTTTAGGAACCGTGGCGCTCAGACAGCGCTGCTTGCACGTCGCATCGCTGATGGCAAGAAAGCGGGTGTTCGCACATTCAACATTGGCGCCCTTCGTCCTGCTCCAGGACATACGGACGTCTTTGCATCATATCGCAATATCGAACGGTTCGGGTTCAAAACTGCATATCACAGGAAAAATTATGTTCTCTCAGATTGAATTATAAAAACAAACCCCCAGCATTATTCTGTTCCAGTGTAAAAGATCATGTGGTCACATATCTTTTATCAAACATAGCTCAGTGTTAATTCGTCCGGGAGCGCACGCACGCCGGTCTGAAGGCCGCCGAGGCGCGGGGCCGAAAGGACGGCCGCAAGCCGCCTGCCACGCCCTATAAGCTTGCCCGCGGGCACCGTCAACTTGGGGGCTGGCTGGCTTGTGGGAGGGAGCTGAGCCAGGTAGGCGGGCGACATGACATCGAGGCCGAAGGCTTTCGGGACGCGGTCTCGCACCATGGCCACGATCTTGGCCACGGCCTGTTCGGGGTCGGCCGCCTCCATGACGTAGAAGTCGGAGCGTTCGGCATGGCCCACGCCGATCTCCGGCATCTCGCCCCGGTTGATGCGGTGGGCGTTGACGATGACGCGGTTGGTCGCGGCCTGACGGAACACCTCGATCAGGCGCACCACTGGCACGGCACCCGAGCCGATTACGTCGGCCAGCACCTGCCCGGGACGGACCGAGGGCAGCTGGTCGACACCGCCGACGAGCAGCAGGGCGGCCCGGGTCGGCAGGGCGCGCACCAGCGCCTTCATCAGCAGCACGTCGACCATCGAGGTTTCGTCGACGACGAGCAGGTCGCACGCGAGCGGGTGGCTTTCGTCCCGCTTGAAGCCGCCGTTCTTCGGGTCTGTCTCGAGCGGGCGGTGGATAGTTTTGGCCTCGACGCCGGTGGTCTCGGTCAGGCGCTTGGCGGCGCGGCCCGTGGGGGCGCAGAGGGCCACGCTGACGCTCTTGGCGACGAGCGCCTTCAGGATCGAGTTGACCAGCGTCGTCTTGCCGACGCCGGGGCCGCCGGTGATCACCAGGGCCTTGCTCGACAAGGCGAGCCGCAGCGCCTCGCGCTGACTCGCCGCGAGCGTGACGCCGCCTCGCGCCTCCAGCCAGGGGATCGCCCTGTCGACGTCGATTACGGGCCAAGGGGGCTCGCCGGCAGCTAGGCTGCGCAATCGCTCCGCGATGATGGTGGAACTCAACCTACATGACCGATGCTGTGGCCCACCTGCGCGCCGTGGGCGAGAGTGCGCCTGATGACCTCCTCGCCCACACTTCCCCGGTCAGCTGGGAGCACATCGCCTTTTCGGGTGACTTCCTCTGGGATCGTGCCTCTGCCGTCCCACCCGAGCGAAGGGCTCAAACTCGGCCGAAGCGCACGCCGAGCTGCCTGAAGGAGGTCGTTCTTGTTGCGTTCGCCCTCAGACTAGCGTTGCTCAGCGAGCAACCGTTGCGCTGCCCTCAATCGCTTCAATCCAAAGAGCTTCGTCTTTCCTTAGCGTACAAGGCTGCAGAGAATCCCTCGGAACTTCTGCTACGGTTGATCCTTAGGAATGCCGAGTACGGTCTAGGCACCGTTCCAACGATATCGGCTTCTTACGAAGCTGTTTGCACCAGCGTGCGGTACGAGAACTGCAGTTCCTGGCAACCAATCTCGATCGTCTAATAGGCAGCTACTAGCATGGGCAAAGACTTGATATCTAGAGACTAGCCGGAGGAAGCCGGAAGCGGCTGCACTCAGCGAACTATGCCATTCTTTATCGAGGGCACGTAGATCTTTCTCGAAGGACGCCTCAGGATCAGTCGTTTGCTCCCGCGGTTTGCCCTCAATGAGCCAGCCTACCACCCCGTAGTCCAGTGCGCTCCTGGCCACGGCATTGAGGATCTGCCCCTCGCTCACTGCAAAGTTCCAACTTTGCCATCTGTCGAAGGCCTTATGCCAGAGTACCCGTCTCCGTCCGGTTCCCGCCCGTGCTCGAAATTCCATCAGACAACGGGTGACGCAATCGCGAGTTTCGATGTCAAATACATTTAGTGATATGCTGTCCACGTAGACCTCAGATGCTTTCCCTCCGCTGCGAGCAAGAGCACGACCTAGAGCAGCCTGTATGTGAGGCTGACGTACTGGATACTCGTTGCAGATCGACAGCCAGCTCGGCCAGTCATCCTCATTTCTAGATAGTACGATGAGGAGATTTCGAAGATCTGTTTCCTCTCGCGGCGACAGACTGCGTATTTCGCGGTTAGCGACTCGTTCCATCGCAGCGAAACGGATATGGCTACTCCTGCTGGCATTCGCGAGGCGCAAGGCGTCCGCGAGTGGAAGTGATCCCAACAGAAGATGGCCGTGCATCCAGCTTTTAACCTCATTGGCAAGGCGTACCAGACACGGCCAATCCAGTTGTACGAGCGCCAAGGCCGCTTGTAGTGCACAGACATCAAGGTGAGGAAGCCGTCTGAAAGCTTGTGCCCGCTCACCTAATCGCTTCCAATCACTTGCCCGCTCAGCTTCCTGAAGAGCATGCCAGTGCTCGCGCTCCCAAATAGGGGCGTCATCGGGGATATTCGCCCGAGGCTCTCGGTGGCGCAGCACAATCTCAAACGCCTTCACCGTCACACGACACTTCTCAAGGCGAAATCGCACTGCTTTCCAGAAACTTCCGGCCTCATCCCACGCCGAGGCAGAAGCGAGCGCGGCTTCAATCCGCATCCCGGACGTGTCTTCGCGCGGATCCCAATCGATAAGGGTGGTCACGGTCCAACCGAGACGCCTTGCAAGATGGTGCGTTTCCGTGCTTGTCGGGCCGGGCTGAATGACAAGTGCACGCGGGATGTCGCCAAGATCTGCACCTGCGGCTGCCCATAGACGCTCGACCCTCGTATTAGGATCCGATGATGCTGCAGCCTCCGTGATTACTTTTCCAAGAGCGGCTAATGGTACTACATTACCATCCCAGACGCCGAGAAGATGCGTGAGCGTCGCCTCGTCCGCCATTACCATGATCTCCAGATGAGGTGTAGCGGCTCGTCGAGCTCTGTCCATAGATCCTCGAACGCACCAGCTATTAACGCGGGGTTCGATACTCGCTGCAGAATGTGATGAGCCAATCCGAGGCTATTGACGGATGTCCCGAGCGACCAAGCTTTTGGACCATCGCGCCCATTCGGGAAGATAAGAAATCGATCGTGAAAGCCCCAGCCCTTTGGACCCTGACGTGTTCGATACTCAAGGCGTAGGCCTTGACAGTTGCCTTTGCTCCGCTCGAGGTCAGCTTTCTGCCGCTCCTGAAAGGATGGCCTGGGTGCGACGGGTCCCAACAGGGCTGATTGCTCCGTTGAACTACTCGGGGGAGTGCGGCCGTCCGTCAACGCTCGTAATGGCGCGCCGCTGTGGGAGCACCAGAACAGTGTTTGAAGGAGATCCACACCGGTGAGGTACGGATCCCAGAGATCTACCCCCGTCATACCATGCTTGTTGATGAGGGTGCGGATGTCATCTAGGGCTCGAGCTCGCTCAGAAGATGATCCGGCCTGAGGGCGGTACTGGACAAAATCTCGTGTCTGCTGAAGTCTGCTACTCTCTTCAAGCTCCTGACGCTGGCCAAGCCAATGGTTAGCATCTTGGTTGGCCGCCTCACCGATCACGCTGGTATTTGTCGTTGTGAGACCTGCTCGCTCGGCTACCGGCCTTCCCCCAATGTCTGGCGCGGTGAACAACCGTGGTTCGTGCTGGAGCACGTGTACCCCGAGCTCAATCCGCTTGAGAATTGATGTTGGTGCCGTTGCGCCGACTAGAATACCCAAATCTGCGTCCCAGATCTCCGTTTCTATCGGTTGGTAATGATTTCCGATAGCCAAGCAAATGCTTTCCTGAAAGCGCTCACTCACTGCTGCTCCGGTCAGAAGTTCATCCCATCGGGTCCGAGCAGCGATTGTCAGGGGGCGTGGCGTCGAGCCTTGACGCCAAGCCACCGCCACATCCGAATGGTCCGCATCGCGGGACGCGGTAACGCTCGGCGTCAGGATGGTGATTGGAACCTGGATTAGTACATCGCCAAGCAGATCCGCAAGGCCAGCAAACGCGATCGGCACCGCAGTCGAAACGCCGTCAGACAGCGCTTGCAGTCGCCGTCGGTCGGCAAAGAAGGGTGCGAAGGGCCTCTTGTCTTGATCTGTGAGACGGAACATGTGAGAGCCCGCCCAGAAGTTGTTTTTTAAAACTTTATTCAGGGGAACGTGGACCGTTCCGTCTGGCGGCACGAACATCCCTTGTTCCGGTCGTAGCCTACCCGTCCCTATCGGTTTTCCGCTCAAGGTCCACTGCCCTGTTGCGGCGAGCGAGGCTAGCGCTTGATCAAGTGCGGCGATAGGCCGGAAAGTGCGCATGACACTGAACGACCAGCCTTTGAAGCCATCAACCTGGATGCGTCCAGTGAGAGACTTCATCTTCTCGGCATTGCCAACATCGGGGCGTCCTTCCGCGAGCACGGCAATAGACAAGACGTTGATGGTCGCACCCTTGTGTGGCGTGCCGATCACCTCCAGCAGCTCGATATGGTCGAAGTCGCCGACGCGACCCGGGCTAAGGAGGAAACGCAATTTATCGCGCAGCTGGCCGAGGACCACAGTCGTAGCTGCTCCTGCTTTGCCTGAGATCAAGGATGGTAGGCTTCGGCGCTTCCGTTGTCACCTAAATGCCTTGGGTTGGTGACGCTTGAAAGTTCCGGCGGTCAGCCGCGGCCGCGGGATGCCCGGTCCCGCTCAGAGGGTGCAACCGTCCCCGCTTGCGTCAACGCCACCTGACGCTCGAGAACGCCTCGAAGCACGTCTCGCTCCTGTTGCGTCATGGTTTTCAGCACCTCGCGGATACCAGGGCCAGGATCAGCAGCCACCGTCACGCTCGACTCCACGGCGCTGCGCTCCTCGAACCGCTCGGGCCGACGCGCCTTCAACAACGTCACCATTAGATCTCATTATGTCACGATGGTGTGTGCCGCGGAGGCTCGTCGGCCTGCCTGCGGAACAGGGCCGGGTTATCAGGCTACCTGCAACGCCCGTTCCACGGCCTGGGGCTCGCGATCGATCACGATGAGGAGTGTTCGCGCGGCAGCGTCCGGCCGTCGCCGCCGTTGTTCCCAATCCCGGATAGCTGCGGCCGAGAACCCGAAACGCTTGGCGAACCGTTCCTGAGACAGGCCGGACCTCTTGCGGATCGCCGCGACGTCGACCTCGGGCGGAGTGAAGGCCTGGGCAGGCTCGGCCTCGCCGCTGGCAATGGCCAGGCCTTCGCGAGCGCTCTCGATGAGTTCCTGTCCGAACGTCGACATTACTTCCTCCTCAACTCGACCACGCGCCGCGCAACGCCGGCGCGGTAGGCATCCGCGATCCGCGGCAGCAGGTCCGCGAGCTCGTTCCGCTCCGCCTTGGACAGGTTAGCCCGCTGGCCCTTGTCGACGATGGCGAGCAGGAACACCGGCACGTCATCGCCGCCAAAATAGTGGATGGTCCGATACCCGCCCGACTTGCCGGCGCCCTGTCGCGCGAAACGCAGCTTGCGGGCACCACCCGTACCCGGGATCAGGTCGCCCGAGAGCGGATCGGCGCCGATCTCAGCCGCCATCGCCGCGACCTCATCGTCGGTCAGCCCGGCGGCGCGCGCCTGACGATCGAAGGTGGAGGTGGTGAGCACCGTCTGCATCACACGCTTATACGGCACTGCCGTATGTCTGGCAAGCATGGCACCGTCACGTCCTCGCGTTGCCACGTGGTCGCGTGATCACATGCCGAGGAACCGCACTGCCCCGTCGCTCGGCCGGGCGCGTGCAGGTATTTCGAGGTCGTCACCACGCTGGCGTGCCCTAAGCCTTGCTGCACCAGCGACAGCGGCGCCCCGCGGTCCAGGCTGTGCGAGGCGTGCGGGTGCCGGAGCCAGTGTGGCGAGATCCCTTTGGGCAGGTCCGCCCGCGCCGCCGCGGCCTTGAACCACGCGCCACGCCGCCGAGGGGTCCAGGTGCCCGCCCTTGCGGGACAGGAACACGGGGCCCGCCGGATCGGCGCCGGTGCGGAGCTCGGCCAACAGCGCCCATGCCAGCCCGTATAGCATTACGGCCCGCGTCTTGCCGCCCTTCCCGAAGACCGTAGCCTGGCCGCGGTCGGGGCGCCTGGCCGCGTGATTGGCCGGGCTCGGCCTGGCGAGACGGCGGACGGGTTCAAGATCCGGCAGCGGGTCGAGAAGCCCACGTCTCGCTCTATGCGCATCCCCGCGTCCTCAAGAAGGTTCGGGAGATCGCCGCTGCCGAAGGCTGCAAAGCTCATGACGTTAACGTCGAGGGGCTCCGGCTCGTGCTCGCGAAATACGGCCTCGACTATGACCGTCTCGACCGGGGCGAGGGTTGATTCGTAAGGCCGGCCGAGCACCGGGCGTCGAGCGCCTCGGCGAACCCGACCCGCCCCGGCCGTGCCGAGCTTGCCGTACGCACGCTTGGCCGGGCCCGCGTGGACCTGCTCAAGGTCGCCGAACAGGTCGGCCTGGGCGAGGGTGGCTGACGTCATAAGGTTCGATCCTGACCCAACTCCGGGCTTCCCTCAAGAGGCGATGAATCAACCGAATGGCGTATGGGACCACGCGCCCTCTCGGCGCGCTGCGCCCCGCCTTCTGCACTGCGGCTCCCTTACTGCTCCAATCGACGCCCTGGAAGGTGTCGATCAGGGTGAATCGCGGCACCTTGAATGGTGCACCGCTTGTAGAAGGGCGTACTGGTATGAGTGTTAGGGAGCCGGAGCAGGCCTGATTGTGATCGAACATCGCTGCTCCTTCCCGGCTTTCTGCGCGGAATCGAAGCAGGTTTTGAGTTCGCCATCCGTAGCACGCACCATCGTGTAATTCGCGACGAAGCCATTCCACTTCTCCGGGTTGGCCCGGCTCATTAGGCCCATGCCGGCATTCCAACGATCCTCGCCGAGCGCGGAGGCCGCGAGGCTGTCCGGCAGGTTCCCGAATGGCACCATGCGCGCGATCGGAAACACTACCAGCGGAAACGCCAGCAAGCCCACCGCGGCGCCGATCGCGGCGGTGCGGATGATCCAAGCCCGCTGCTCCTCGCGCGTGCGGGCCTGCCGCAGCGTCCCATGCAGGGCGTGCGCGGCGTCGAGCACCTCGCGTGACGCCGTCGAGCCCGACTGCGTGGGCCACGATGGCCGCGGTCGCCGGCGCGTCGCCTGTCACCATGACGGTGCGCACGCCCAGCCGACGGAGTTCGGCGACGAGCGGCGCCGAGTCGTCCCGCGGCGGGTCGCTGAGCGCGACGAGCCCCAACAGCTTCATCGCCCCGTTCGGCCCCGTCGCGACGGCCAGCACCCGGAAGCCCTGGCCCTGCAGCTCCCTCGCGGCCGCTTCCGCCGTCGGTACCGACGGGGCAAGGTCACTGACTTGCGCAAACGCGCCCTTGACGACGCGCTGCGTGTCGCCGCCCCCCGACGCCACCGTGGCCTCCGACATCTTGGTCGCGGGGTCGAACGGCACGAACCGAACCCGATGCGGGGCGTCGGCCGCCACGTCCTTGCCTTTGGCCGCGACCCTGATCGCCCCGTCGACAGGATCCAGGCCGCCATGCGAACTGGCCAGCGCTGCAAGCGTGAGGACCTGGGACTCGTCGACGCCCGGCAGCGCCCACACGTGGGCGACGGTCAGTGCGTTGCGGGTCAGCGTGCCCGTCTTATCGACGCAGAGGACGTCCATGGTGGCGGCTTCGTCGACTGCGGATAGCCGCGTCGGCAGCACGCCCAACTTCGCCAGAGCGCGGGCACCGAGCGCTGAGGCCAGGGTGAAAGTGGCGGGCAGCGCGACGGGGATCGACGCCAGCACGGCGGTGAGGATGAGGGCAACGATTTCGGTGAGCGGCAGGCCCAGGGCATAGGCATAAGCCAGCGTCGCCGCGATGGCCACGCCGCAGAACGCGGCGAGGTTGCGCACGACCCCCAGAACGGCCTTCTGCTGCGAACTGACGACATGGGCGGTACGGACCAGCTCCGCGGTGCGGCCGAACTTCGTGCGCGGGCCGGTCGCCGTCACCTCGGCTTCCGCCTCGCCTTCGCCGCACCAGCGTTCCGGCAAAGGTTTGCAGCCCCGCTCCAGCCTCGATCGGCACGGACTCGCCCGTGATGGTGGATTGATCGAGAAGGACGTTCCCGGCCGTGAGCTTCACGTCCGCCGCGACCACGCCGCCGAGGGTCAGCTTGACGATGTCGCCCGGCACCAGCTCGGCGGCCGGCACAGTGGCCCACGCGCCATCGCGGCACACCGACGCGTTCAGGGCCAAGCGTGACCTCAAGGCCGCGAGCGTGGCCTGGGCGCGGCTTTCCTGGAACAGCGCCAGTGCCGCGTTGAACACGAGCAGGCCGGCGATGACCGCGGCCTCGGGATAGTCACCAAGTGCGACCTGGAGCGCGATCGCGGCTTCGAGCATCCACGGAACCGGAGCCCAGAGCTTGCCGATCGCGTTCCGCCACGGATGCACGGCGGTGTCGGGCATCGTGTTGGGGCCGATGGTCTTCAGTAGACGGCCCGCCTCATCTCGCGACAGGCCGAGGGTGGCGGCGCCACGAGCGTTCGCGGCAGATGATACGACGGCAGTCATGTTCCTGCTTTGTACGCTTGCAGGATCGCGTGGGCTTCCTCCGCGATCACCTGTTCCTCGTCGGTCGGGACGACCAGCACGGCGATCCTGCTGCCGTCGGAATCGATCCGCATCGCGTTCCGCGCATTGGCGTCCGGCAGAATCGCGACGCCGAGCCAAGCGAGGCGCTCGCAGACGGCCGCGCGGATGTCAGGCTGGTGCTCCCCGATGCCCGCCGTGAAGACAAGCCCGTCGATCCCGCCCAGCGTGTTGGCGGTCGCCGCCACCTCGCGGGCGATGCGGAAGGCGAAGAGGTCCAGCGCCTCTCTGGCCGCGGGTTCGGGGCTGGCGAGAAGTTCGCGGGTGTCGGCGCTGAGCCCCGACACCCCGAGCAGGCCGGACCGGTGGTAGAGCATGTCCTCGACGGCGTCGATCGTCATGCCGCGCTGCTTGACGAGGTGGATGATCACGCCGGGATCGAGCGCGCCGCAGCGCGTCGCCATGGGGATGCCGTCGAGCGTCGAGAAGCCCATGCTGGCGTCCCGGCTGACTCCCGCGTCTAGGCCGCAAAGGCTGGCGCCGCTACCGAGGTGCGCCACCACGACCCGCCCCGCCGCGAGCTCCGGCGCGAGCCGTCGAAGCCGCGCCGCGATGAACTTGAACGAGAGGCCGTGGAAGCCGTAGCGCTTGACGCCCGCGTCGAAGAGGGCGCGCGGTAGCGCGAAGCGGCGCACGAGGTGGTTCTGGCTGCGGTGAAACGCCGTGTCGAACGAGGCGACCTGCGGCAGGCCCGGACGCAGGTGGCGGACCGCCCGGATGAGGCGGACGCTCTGCGGTTGGTGGAGCGGCGCCAGGGGTACCAGGGCCTCAATGGCGGCGAGCGTCTCGTCCGTGATCGCGGCCGGCCCCGCGAAATGGTCGCCGCCGTGGACGACGCGGTGCCCGACGGCCGTCAACTCATCCGCAGCGAAATGGCGCGACACCCAGCCGAGCGTCTCCTCGATCACCTGGTGAAGGTCGTCCGTGACGGCCGCCCGCAAGGGGATGTCGGCGGCGCGGTCGCCCTCGGCCAAGTTGAGCGTCAGGGGAGCATGGCGTAGGTCGACGGTTCCCCTGCCGACGGCGAGCGGCGCATCCCCGGCGGGGGAGAACACGCCGAGCTTGATCGACGACGATCCGGGATTGAACGTCAGGAGGATTTGGCCGGCCATGTCAGCATTCGTATCCCAAGGGAATGCGACGAGGCTGCATAGAGCCGGGCTCGTCGCGGCGCGCGCTTCACGCCTGAGGTCCAGCCGGCCAGCGCCAGTCGAGGACTTCCGGCATGTCGATGCCGTGCCGGTCGATGTAGCGCTTGTGCTCGACCAGCTTGTCGCGGATCGCCTGCTTGGCGTAGGCCGCACCGGGTCCGAGCCGCGACACGCGGTCGATGACGTCTATGACGAGGTGGAAGCGGTCGAGGCGGTTGAGCACCACCATGTCGAAGGGCGTGGTGGTGGTTCCCTCCTCCTGGAAGCCGTGGACGTGGAAGTTGCCATGGTTCGTGCGGTTGTAGACGAGCCGGTGGATCAGCGTCGGGTAGCCGTGGAACGCGAAGATTACCGGCTTGTCGGTCGTGAACAGCGCGTCGAACTCGGCCTCGTCGAGGCCGTGGGGGTGGTCCGTCTTCGGCTGCAGCGTCATCAGGTCGACCACGTTGACGACCCGCACCTTGAGGTTGGGGAACTGCCGCCGCAGCAGGTCCACGGCGGCCAGGCATTCGAGCGTCGGCACGTCGCCCGCGCAGGCCATCACCACGTCGGGTTCGCCGCCCCGGTCGTTGCTGGCGAAGTCCCAGATGCCGAGTCCCCGGTCGCAATGCTTGATGGCCGCGTCCATGTCGAGCCACTGCGGCTCCGGCTGCTTGCCCGCCACGATGACGTTGATGCGGTCCCAACTGCGCAGGCAGTGATCGGTGACCCAGAGCAGCGTATTGGCGTCCGGCGGCAGATAGATACGCGCCGTATCGGCTTTCTTGTTGGCCACGAGATCCATGAAGCCTGGGTCCTGGTGGCTGGAGCCGTTGTGGTCCTGCCGCCAGACGTGGGATGTGAGGAGGTAGTTGAGCGAGGCGATCGGGCTGCGCCACTCCACGTCGCGGCTCGTTTTCAGCCATTTGGCGTGCTGGTTGAGCATCGAGTCCACAAGGTGGATGAAGGCCTCGTAGCAGGAGAACAGCCCGTGGCGGCCGGTCAGCAGGTAGCCTTCCAGCCAACCCTGGCAGGTGTGCTCGCTCAGGATCTCCATGACGCGGCCGTCGGGGCTCAGGTGCTCGTCATCGTCCGGCGTAGTTGCGGCGTCCCAGTCCCGGCCCGTGACCTCGAACAAGGCCTGCAGGCGGTTCGACGCCGTCTCGTCCGGGCCGACGACGCGGAAGTTCCTGGTATCGACGTTGAGCCGCATGACGTCGCGGAGGAACCCGCCCATCACCCGCGTTGCCTCCCCATCGGTCTGCCCGGGACTGGTCACGGGGACCGCATGGGCCGTGAAGTCGGGCATGCGCAGCGGGCGCATAAGGGCGCCGCCGTTGCTGTGCGGGTTGGCGCCCATGCGCCGCTCGCCCTCGGGCGCCAGTGCGGCGATCTCGGGGCGAAGCGATCCCTTGCCGTCGAACAGCTCCTCGGGCCGGTAGCTGCGCATCCAAGCTTCCAGAGCCCGGAGGTGGCCTGGCTTGTCGATGTCGGCGATCGGTACCTGATGCGACCGCCACGACCCTTCCGTCTTGAGCCCGTCGACTGATTTAGGTCCCGTCCAACCCTTGGGGCTGCGCAGCACGATCATCGGCCAGCGCGGGCGGCCCTCCGACTTGCCCGAGCGGGCCGCGGCCTGGATAGCCTGGATCTCCGTCATGGCCCTGTCGAGCGCGGCCGCCATGGCCTGGTGCATGAGGGCCGGATCGTCGCCCTCGACGAAGATCGGCGCGTGACCGTAGCCTCGGAGCAGGCTCGCCAGTTCATCGCCCGTGATCCGCGCCAGCACGGTCGGGTTGGCGATCTTGAAGCCATTGAGGTGCAGGATGGGCAGCACAGCACCATCGCGGGCGGGATCGATGAACTTGTTGGAATGCCAGGAGGCCGCGAGCGGCCCGGTCTCGGCCTCACCATCGCCGACCACACAGGCCGCGATCAGGTCCGGGTTGTCGAGCACGGCACCGTAGGCGTGCGACAGGGAATAGCCGAGTTCCCCTCCCTCGTGGATCGAGCCCGGCGTCTGCGGGGCGGCGTGGCTCGGAATACCCCCCGGAAACGAGAACTGGCGGAACAGCCGCCGCATGCCGTCCTCGTCCCGCGCGATCTCAGGGTAGGTTTCGCTATAGGTGCCCTCGAGATAGGTGCTGGCGACCACGCCGGGCGCGCCGTGGCCCGGCCCGGCGATGAAGAGAATGCTGAGGTCCCGCGCCTTGATGACCCGGTTGAGATGGAGGTAGATGAAGTTGAGGCCCGGCGTCGTGCCGAAATGGCCGAGCAGGCGCGGCTTCACATGCGCCATCGTGAGCGGCTCGCGCAGCATCGGGTTGTCGAGCAGGTACACCTGCCCGACCGACAGATAGTTGGCGGCCCGCCACCACTCCTGCATCCGCTCCAGTTCGTCGGGGGCCAGCGGCTGCGTTGCGTCACGGACGGGACTGTGGCTGTTCATCGGATTGATCCTTGGTGCTGGCCTGCGCCAGGAGGAGGTGCGCCGGGCGCGGCTCAAGCGTGGATGTCGTGCAAGGCTTTGAAGGCCTTGGCGAGGACGCGAGGGTCGAGGCGTCCCCGGTAGACCGGCGGCGGCTCGCGCTTCAGGCCGAGCAGAGCGTAGGTGGCCGTCTGCGCAGACCGGATCGAGTATTCGACGGTGAACACCACGTCGTCCGGGAGTTCGCAGAACTGGCCCATGAAGGCGAGGTTCGTCGCACCTTCCGGGATGATCTGCGGGCGGTCGCCTTTCTCGCGCCGGAGGAACTGGCTCGTGATGAAGGGCATCATGCAGGGGATGCAGATTGAGGTCGCGAGAATCTCGGTCTGCGCCTCCGGCGCGACCCGTAGGTGGCCCATCACCTCCGTCATGATCTCCCGGCCCGTGCAGGCCAACATCGGCTTCGCGACGAAGTCTCCCGGCTTGTCGACCGCGAGGCCGTAGCCCCAGAAAACGCTCACGTCCACCGGCTGGCCAATGAAATGCGGTTGGTGCGGGATGACGATCGAAGCGAGCCAGTTCGACTCGGGGAAGGTTATGAGGCCGCCCTCACCCGGCACATTGCCCGTGATGTCGCGAACGATGCGCAAGAAGGTCTCGTCGTGCAGGGTCGTGGTGAACGAGACCCAGTTCGACTCGTTGATATGTCCGTCGAAGGTCGAGGGGCGCCCGAACTGCGGGCGTCCGTCCGCGATGGTCTCCCAAAGGCTCCAGGCACCTCCGTCGTCGCGTCCCTTGAGCACCGGAGCCTTGTCCATGCCCCCCAAGCTCGACGCCTCGGTCATGGAGCCCAGGGTCACGAGCACGAGGTCTTTCGCGCGGACCGCGACATCGTCGAGCCGGGACCCTCTCCGGCACACGATGGTGTCCACCGTCTCGGCACCGCTCGAAGCGCTGAAGCGGAGGTCGGTGACCTCAGTGTCGAGCGCGAAGACCACGCCGCGCTCGTCGAGCCACCTGTGAAGCGGCCGGACCAGCGAGTCGTACTGATTGTAGACCGTCCGCATGATGCCTTCGAGGCGGCTGAAGCCCGACACCATATGGACGAAGCGTACGAGGTAGCGCTTGAATTCCACGGCGCTGTGCCAGGGCTGGAATGCGAAGGTCGTGCACCACATGAACCAGAAATCGGTCTTGAAGAACGCCGGGTCGAACTGGTCCGCGATGGTGCCGCGGCCGAGCATGCCCTCGGGTTCGATCGCCAGGCGTTCGATGGTGAGGATGTGCCGCTCGCTGAGGCCGAAGTCGGGCGCGGTCTGCCGCCGGCCGTCGCGGACGAGGCGCGACTTCGACGATGTCTTCATCGTCTCGTTCCAGGCGAAGATCTCGTCCGTAACCGTCCTCGTCCCGTCGAGGGCCGGGATCGAGGAGAACAGGTCATATGTACACAGGTACTTGCGCTCGAGCATGCGGCCGCCGCGCAGGACGTAGCCGTCCCGAGCCGACCCGGCGCCGTCGAGGCTGCCGCCGATCTTGTCGGATTCCTCGAAGATGGTGATCTCCCGGCCGAGAATGTCGCCGTCGCGGATCATGAAGGCTGCGGCTGCCAGGGACGCGATACCGCCTCCCACGAGATAGACCTTTGCATCGCCCCGGCGGGAGTTCCGGCCCGTCGGAGCCGGGACGGTAACGTTGCGATCGACGAGGTCCATGCCATGCTCCTGGAGTCGGCTGCGCGGGACGGGCGTCAAGGCGACAGAACCGACCCGCGAGCCGGCACGACCTGCCAGCCCACGACCTCGGGAGTGTTCAGGCGGCGAGCGAAGCGGCGGTCTTCCCATACGCGTGCAGCATGAGATCGGTCGGGCCGCTGGCGTGCGGCACCGTCCTGGCGCTCGATGTCGTCCGTAACCGTCCTCGTCCCGTCGAGGGTAGGGATCGAGGAGAACAGGTCATATGTACACAGGTACTTGCGCTCGAGCATGCGGCCGCCGCGCAGGACGTAGCCGTCCCGAGGCGACCCAGCGCCGTCGAGGCTGCCGCCGATCTTGTCGGATTCCTCGATGATGGTGATGTCCCGGCCGAGAATGTCGCCGTCGCGGATCATGAAGGCTGCGGCTGCCAGGGACGCGATACCGCCTCCCACGAGATAGACCTTTGCATCGCCCCGGCGGGAGTTCCGGCCCATCGGAGCCGGGACGGTAACGTTGCGATCGACGAGGTCCATGCCATGCTCCTGGAGTCCGCTGCGCGGGACGGCGTCAAGGCGAGAGAACCGACCCGCGAGCCGGCACGACCTGCCAGCCGACGACCTGCCAGCCCACGTCCTCGGGAGTGTTCAGGCGGCGAGCGAAGCGGGGTCTTCCCGGACGCGTGCAGCATGAGATCGGTCGGGCCGCTAGCGCGTGCCACGCGAGGCGGTCCAGAGCCGCTTTCGCGATCTCGTCATCGTCGCGCTCATGACCGAAGGCCAAGCGGACCCCTATGCCTTCGACCACGGCCTTCACACCTTTGACCCGGCGCGTGGCGACCTCGATCGCGTGTTTCTCACCGAAGCTGCCGACATGGCCCGAGAGGGAAACGACGCCCTCGTTGGCCGTTGCGCCAATATGGGCGGCCGTCACGCTCGGCTCCCAACTGAGCTCGGCGAGGACGGACTTTTGAAGTTGTGAATCGCCGTGCATGGCGGGGCTCCTGCTTTTCGGGTTGCCGTTCACTGGCACGGCGCTCGGGCAAGCACGCCCGATCACGTTACGAGCGGAGCGGTCGGCATAGCGGGGCTCGCTTCCAAGCAGGCCGGCTAGCCTGCGCTGAGGTGCTCGCTCAGGGGACGCGATGGCGTTGTCGACGTTCGTCACGCCGGGCGCCGCCCAAGCGGTCCAGGCCGCGACCTGCTTGTCATGCGGCGAGTAGACGGTGCCGGTGAGCCGCACCCTCCCGCCCGTTGCACTGACCGAGATCTTGTCCCGATCGAATTGCCACGTGCGATGCAGCGCATGCTCGATGTCATGCGTGACGTCGACGACATCGACGCGGGGCTTGATGGTGATCTGATCGGAGACCCCGAGCACGCCGAAGAGCCGGCGGAGGTCCTGATTGGCAGCGTCCTTCTGGAAGTTCCAATCGACCTGCCCGGTCAGCGTGATCCAGCCCTTCTCCACCCGCACCTTCACGGCGTCCTTTGGCACGAACACGTCCCAAGCTAGGCGGTCGATCGCCGAGGCGGCGATCTCCTCGTCGGTCCGCTTCGTTTCGTAGGGGAGCCGGACCTCGATTTCCTCGGCAACGGCTTTCACGCCCTTGACCCTGCTGGCCGCGGCCTCGGCGGCATGCTTCTCTGCATAGCTGCCGACGTGACCGGTCAGAGTCACCACGCCGTCCTTCGCGGCGACCCCGATATGGGCGGCGGTGACGCTCGGCTCCCAGCCCAGTTCTGCCTGGACAAACTTCTGCAGCTGCCTATCGTCGTTCATGATCTGACCTCGTGTTGTCGATGTGATGGCGCAGCGAGCAACTGAGCGGTGCCTGTCGGAGCACCCGTTTGCGCAACCGCAAGTCGCGAAATCTGAGCCCGAAGAATGAGCGCGCGGCCTGCGTGACCGACCAAGGGCCTCGCCGGTGTCTCTCGTGGGACGCGTCTGCGCATGGTGAGCGACCTCATCCGGGCAGTCCCCTTCATAACCGAACTATAAGGGATAAAGTCGGCCCGCATAGGAAACCGTGTTCGCGAACCAACTATGCGATTACGTATAAGTAGAGGGCGTGCAAGTCGGCCGGGATCGCGCTCGCGTCCGAATGACGCTTTGGGCACGTGAGTGGTGGCCAGTGATGAACCGGACCCCACAGTGTTTTCGCATTGCCGGTCACCAAATTTGGTTCTCATACCGGGCCTAGAGACGCCTTACACTGACGTTGTCATAATGTTCGCCGAGGCCGTTCACCAGCACCGCGACGACGTCTGACCTTCACGAATAGAGGCCCCGTCCGGGGGACGCTCGTTCTCGTTTGGTGTTGAGCTTTTCATGACCGGCGCAGGTCAGACCAACGATGGCCCTCCGCGGTCAGGCATCCCATGAACGATGTTGTTTCATCAGGTTCGGTGGTGTCGGTCCGCGGGGCCGTGGTCGAGGTCAGCTTCGCCGGCCAAACTCTTCCATCGATCGACAGCGCCCTGGTGGTGCAGTGGGACCGGCCTGAACCGCTGATCCTGGAAGTGCATAGCCACGTCGACAGCGGCACCGTCCGCGCCATCGCGCTGCAGGCCACCACCGGTCTCGCCCGCAGCACGGAGGTGCAGGCGACCGGGGCGCCCATCTCGGTTCCGGTCGGGGAAGCCGTCCTGGGACGTCTGCTGGATGTGATCGGAACGCCCCGGGACCGCGGGCCGGCCCTGCCTCCGGACACCCCCACCCGAAGCATCCACGAGCCGCCGCCGGCGCTCGCGGACGAGACCTCGGCCACGGCCGTGTTCGAGACCGGCATCAAGGTGATCGACCTGCTCGCCCCGTTGGCGCGGGGCGGCAAGGCCGCGATGTTCGGCGGCGCGGGCGTCGGCAAGACCGTGCTGGTCATGGAGCTGATCCACGCCATGGTCGAGAAATACCAGGGCATCTCGGTCTTCGCCGGCGTCGGCGAACGCTCCCGCGAGGGGCACGAACTGCTGACCGACATGCAAGAGTCGGGCGTGCTTGCCCGCACCGTGCTGGTTTATGGCCAGATGAACGAACCGCCGGGCGCGCGCTGGCGGGTGCCGCTGACGGCGCTGACGATCGCCGAATATTTCCGCGATCAGAAGCATCAGAACGTGCTCCTGATGATGGACAACGTGTTCCGCTTCGTCCAGGCCGGCAGCGAGCTGTCGAGCCTCTTGGGCCGCCTGCCGTCACGGGTCGGCTATCAGCCGACCCTGGCGACCGAGGTCGCGGCCCTCGAGGAGCGCATCGCGTCCGTGGCCGGTGCCGCCGTCACGGCCATCCAGGCCGTGTACGTCCCGGCCGACGACTTCACCGACCCGGCCGTCACGGCGATCTCGGCCCACATGGACAGCATGATCGTGTTGTCGCGCAAACTCGCGGCCGACGGCTTCTACCCGGCCATCGACCCGCTGGCCTCGTCGTCCTCGCTGCTCGATCCTCTGGTGGTCGGCGAGGAGCACTACCGGCTGGCCGAACGCGCCCGGGAGGCCATGGCTCATTTCAAGGATCTCGAGGACATCATCGCGTTGCTGGGTGTGGAGGAACTCGGCGCGAGCGACCGCGCGATCGTCAAGCGGGCGCGGCGTCTGCAGCGCTTCCTCAGCCAGCCCTTCGTCGTGACGCAGGCCTTCACGGGCCTGCGGGGCCGCAGCGTGAGCCGCGCCGACACGCTCGCGGGCTGCAAGGCTATCCTGGACGGGGAGGCCGACGATTGGGCGGAAAGCTCCCTCTACATGGTGGGCACGCTCGACGAGGCGCGGCAGAAGGAGGCCGCGGCGGAGAAGCGGGACAAGCCGTCGTGAAGCTGCTCATCACCACGCCGCTCGCGGCCGTCATCGAGGAGGACGGCGTCGAGGTCGTGTCGGCGGAAGACGCCAGCGGAGCGTTCGGCATCCAGCCGCATCATGCCGACTTCCTCACCAGCCTCGCCGTGGCTGTCGTGAGCTGGAAGAGCCGTGACGGGGCACGGCACCATTGTGCCGTGAAGGGCGGCGTGCTGACCGTGTCGGGCGGGACGGTCGCCATAGCGACGCGCGAGGCGATCCCGGGCGACGATCTCGCGACGCTCGACGAGGTGATCCTCGCCCGCTTCCATGCCGACGCCGAGGCGGAACGGGCCGAACGCGTGGACAGCACGCGGCTGCAGCTGCAGGCCATCCGCCAGATCGTGAGCCATCTTCGACCGGGCGTCGGCGGCGTGGGATCGGGGTCGTGACGGCGCCGGCCGATCAGGACCCGCTCGTCGAAGGCGTCAGGCTGCGCGGGGCGCGCCATCGGCGCTGGCTGCGGGACGGCGAACCTTCGGTGGCGCGTCACCTGGCCCAGATCGGCGTGCTCGGCTGGATCATCGTCGTGCCCATGCTGCTCGGCGTCTTCGCCGGCCGCTGGCTCGACGACAGGCTCCACTCCGGGCTGTTCTGGACGGCTCCGCTGCTTATGATCGGCGCCGCCCTGGGCTGCTGGTCAGCCTGGAAGTGGATGAAGGGCGCATGAAAGCCATGACATTCACCCCCTTGCCCGACTGGGCGCTAGTCGTCGGCCTCGCGGCCCATCTCGCGGGCGGCCTCGGCCTGGGCGTCCTCTACTTCGGCAGCCTCTGGTGGAATGCCCGGATGCTCGCCGGGTCCGGCCGCCTCGGCACCGTCATGGCGTTCACGGTGGCCCGCTTCACCCTGCTCGGGGGTATTTTGACGCTCGTGAGCCTCGAAGGCGCCATGCCGCTCCTGATGACGATGCTCGGCGTCCTCGTGGCCCGGAGTGCAGTACTTCGCCGCGCCCGGGAGGTGGCCTCTTGATATCGCCTCTCGCCAACATCCCGGTGTTCCATGTCGGTGCGGTGCCGATCACCGAGCCCGTGGTCGCGACCTGGGCCATCATGGCGATGCTGACGCTCGGCAGCATGGCGGCCACCCGCCGGATGTCGCTCGACCCCTCGAAGCTCCAGTCGGTATGCGAACTGATCGTCGACACGGTCGATGGCCAGATCCGCGACACCATGCAGGCCGAGCCCGCCCCGTATCGCGCCTTCATCGGCACGCTGTTCGCGTTCATCTTCGTAGCCAACTGGTCTTCGCTGGTGCCGGGCGTGACGCCGCCGACCGCGCATCTCGAGACGGATGCGGCCCTGGCCCTCATCGTGTTCCTGGCCATCATCTGGTTCGGCATCCGAGTGGGCGGCGTCGGCGGCTATCTCGCCACCTTCGCGACGCCGACCGTCTTCATGATTCCGCTCAACTTCATCGAGACCATCACGCGCACGTTCTCGCTGCTAGTGCGCCTGTTCGGCAACGTCATGAGCGGCGTCTTCGTGGTCGGCATCGTGCTGTCCCTGGCCGGCCTGCTCGTGCCAATCCCGCTCATGGCCCTCGACCTGCTGACCGGGGCCGTGCAGGCCTACATCTTCGCGATCCTGGCCATGGTGTTCATCGCGGGCGCCATCGCCGACCCGAACGCCAAGGCGATCACCCCCGGCAAGAGGACGACGCCATGAACTGGCTCGCATTCATCAGTATCATTTCGGCCGCCATGGCGGTGTCGTTCGGCGCGATCGGTCCGGCGTTGGGCGAGGGCCGCGCCGTGGCGGCCGCCATGGATGCTATAGCCCGGCAGCCGGAATCCGCCGGCACCATCTCGCGCACCCTGTTCGTCGGCCTCGCCATGATCGAGACGATGGCGATCTACTGCCTGGTGATCGCGCTGCTGCTGCTGTTCGCCAATCCGCTGCTGAAGTGACGCCATGACGATCGATCTTTGGACGCTGGGCTTCCAGACCGTCAATGTCGTCATTTTGGTCTGGCTCCTGCAACATTTCTTCTGGCGCCCGGTCTCGGCCCTGATGGCCGAGCGCCGCAGCGCGACCGAACGGGTCCTGGCGGAAGCCAGGGCCACGCAGGACAAGGCCGCGGCCGCACTGGCCGACATCGCCCGGACACGCGCCGGCTTCGGCAAGGAGCGCGACGATATCCTGGCCGCGGCTCAAAGGGAGGCCGACCATGCCCGGGCAGCGACGCTGGATGATGCCGCCAAGCAGGCTGCGTCCCTCGCTGCTGCCGCCAAAGCCTCGATCGAAAAGGACAGGGCCGATGCCGAGACGGCGTGGATGGACCACGCGAGCCAGCTCGCCGTCGACATCGCCGGACGCCTGGCGGGGCGGCTGAACGGACCGGCAGTCAGCACGGCCTTCCTCGACTGGTTGCTGTCGGGCATCCGGGCCCTGCCGGACCCCGCGCGACGGGCTGCGGCGACCGATGGCGCAGCACTCGAGGCCGTCAGCGCCAGCCAGCTCGCCCCGGCCGAGCAGGACCGCTACCGAAGCCTGATCACCGAAGCCTTCGGCGCCCATCCGCAGGTCACTTTCAGGGCGGACCCGGCGCTCATCGCCGGCATCGAACTGCATGGTCCCCATTTCTCGGTCGAGAACAGCTGGCGGGCGGACCTCGGCCGGATCCGCCAGGATATCCGTCATGCCGCCGGACGCTAGAGCCCGGCAGGCTCGAGCGGGAGCGGAGCTGCCGCGTGAGCCTGTGACCGTCCCGGCTTCTCCCGAGGCGCAGCATGGCGGCGGCAGCCCGGCATGCTCCAGCGCCGACGCCTGGCTGGCGGGCGCCCGCGCCAAGGTCGCGACCGCGGCGCTTGGCCCGCGGGCCGAAGGGATCGGCAGGGTCGAGGAGATCGGCGACGGTGTGGCGCTCGTGTCCGGGCTGCCCGACGTGCGCCTCGACGAACTGCTGCGGTTCGACAAGGGCCAGTTCGGCTTCGCGCAGGTGCTCGAGCGCGACCGCGTCGGCTGCGTCCTGCTCGACGACGTGGACGGGGTCGACGCCGGGGACGCCGTCCGTGGCACGGGCGATGTGGTGCGGGTGCCGGTAGGGCCGGGCCTGCTCGGCCGAGTCGTGGACCCGCTCGGCCGCCCGCTCGACGGCAAGGGCCCTATCGCGGCCGGGTCCCTGGAGCCGATCGAACGTCCCGCCCCCGCCATCATCGATCGCGACCTCGTGGTCCAGCCGGTGCAAACCGGGCTGCTCGTGGTGGACACGCTGTTCGCCCTCGGCCGCGGCCAACGGGAGTTGATCATCGGCGACCGCGCCGTCGGCAAGACCACGATCGGCGTCGACACGATCATCAACCAGAAGCAGAGCGACATGGTCTGCGTCTACGTGGCGGTCGGCCAGAAGAGTTCGAGCGTGCGCCGGGCCATCGACGCGATCGCGTCGGACGGCGGGCTCGGCCGCTGCATCGTCGTGGTGGCGGAGGCGGCGGGTTCGCCCGGCCTTCAGTGGATCGCGCCCTTCGCCGCGATGACCATGGCGGAATATTTCCGGGACCGCGGCCAGCACGCGCTGATCGTCATCGACGATTTGACGAAACACGCGGCCACACATCGCGAGATCGCGCTGCTGACGCGGCAGTCGCCGGGCCGCGAAGCCTACCCAGGCGACGTGTTCTACGTGCATGCGCGGCTGCTGGAACGAGCCGCGAAGCTGTCGAAGGAGAAGGGCGGCGGCTCGCTGACTGCGCTCCCGATCGCCGAGACCGATGCGGGCAACCTCAGCGCCTACATCCCGACGAACCTCATCTCGATCACGGACGGCCAGATCGTGCTGGACGCCAAGCTGTTCCACCAGGGCCAGAAGCCGGCCGTGGACGTCGGTACCAGCGTGAGCCGCGTCGGCGGCAAGACCCAGGCGGTCGCGCTGCGGAGAGCCGCCAAGACGGTGCGGCTCGACTTCAGCCAGTTCCTGGAACTCGAAACCTTCACCCGCTTCGGCGGCATGCCGGACGCGCGGGTGCGGGACCAGCTCACGCGCGGCGCTCGGATCCGCGCGATCCTGAACCAACTGCAGCATGCGCCCCTGCGGCTCGCCGACGAGGTCGCCCTCGTGCTCGCGGTCCAGTCCGGCCTGCTCGACCCGTTGCCGCTGCCGGCCGTCATCGCGTTCCGGCTTGGCCTGCGCGATGCCATCAATAGGAATGCCGCTGCCGCCGTCCACCAGATCGAGGCGACGGGCAAGCTGGACGATGGGCATGAACAGTCACTCCTCGACGCGCTGAAGCGCTACGTCGGGACGATCATGCCGACCACGCCGCCCGACGAAGCGTCCGAAAGGCCCGGAGCCACCGCCCCGGCGCAGGGCGATGGAGCTGCCGTTCCGACGGTCCGGCCCGCATGACGGAACGGCTCGCCGATATCGGGGCTCACATCACCGGCATCCGCCAGCTCGGCGCGGTGGTGAACGCCATGCGCGGCATCGCGGCCGCTCGCGCCCTTCAGGCCCGCGGCCAACTTGCGGCCGTCGACCGTTACGCGGCGACGATCGCGGCCGTCATCGCCCGGGTCCTGTCTCTCGCCCCGATCGCCGCCCCCGGCGCAACTCACCGGCCGGGTCGGCTGGCGCTCGCCCTGTTCTGCGCCGAGCAGGGATTCGCCGGCGCTTTCAGCGAGCGCGTCCTCGACGCGGTCGGGCCGGACCTTGCGACATCCGAGCTGTTCCTGGTTGGCACGAGGGGTCGCGTGGCTCTGGCCGAACGGGGCATCACGGCCGGCTGGACTTCCGCGTTCCCGTCGCATTCTCCGGGTGTACCCAGACTCGCCGACGATATCGTGACGGCGCTGTACACCCGTATCGCGACGGGAGAAATCGACCGGCTCGACGCCGTTTTCTGCCACTGGCAGCCCGGCCACGCTATGCATGTCGAACGCAGACACCTGTTCCCCTTCGACACCGCAGCCTTCCCCGTGCCGAAAGATGCCGATGCCCCGCTCCTCAACCTGGAGCCTGTGGCTCTCCTGCGCACGCTGACAGCGGATTATCTGCACGCGCTGCTCTGCGAAGCAGCCCTCAACGGCTTTGCGGCTGAGAACCAGGCCCGCATGGAGGCGATGGCCGCAGCGCATAGCCAGATCGAACGCCAGCTCGGCGTCCTGCAGGCGACGGAGAGGATCATGCGGCAGGACCAGATCACGGAGGAGATCATCGAGCTCGCGGCGGGCGAGACCGCAAGCCGGGCGGGCCGCAGGTGATCGAACTTCGAATGATCTTGGTCAGCAAGCCGGAGATGAACACCACCACCGTGCCGGCCTGTGTCGTGCCGCCGACGACCCAACAAGTACGGGACTTCCTGTGAGTCGTCCTATTCGGCCGGTCCGTTTGGGGCGCCGTCGTGCGCGTCCTTCGGATCGAGCTTGGGGCCGAGCGCGCCGACCCACTGGGAGATATGGTTCAGGGCGACCCTCATGCGCGGGGTTTGACGGTTATCCTTGTGCACCACCAGCCAGATGCCGGCGCTCGGGATCGGGCTCGGCAGGGGCGGAACTTCCACCCGGACCAGCCCATTCTCGCGGTCCGCTCGGAAGCGGATGAGGGAGGCCAGGCCCGCGCCCTGGACGGCTGCCGCCAGCGCCGCTTCATGGCTGCTGGTCTGCAGGGCGATGCGGGCGCGCGGCGCCAGTTCCGCGAGCCAATCCGTCTGGGTCGCGTCCTGGAGGCCGTCCAGCTGCGTGATGAGATGGTGGCCGGGGCAGCCTCCGCCATAATCCGGCTCACCATGGCGCGCGAGATAGTCGGGGCTGGCGTAGAGCCCGAACGCAACGGTGCCGATCCGGCGGACCACGAGGTCGTGCTGTTCTGGCTGCTTCAGGCGAACCGAGATGTCCGCCTCCCGCATGGCGAGGCTCAGTTCTGCGAGGTGGGGAATCAACTCGATCATGATGTCGGGATGCTTCAGGTGGAGGGTCCCGAAACAGGGCGCCACGAGGTTGCTGGCGATCGTCTCGGAGCAGGTGACCCGGACGAGGCCGGCGAGGCGCGTGTCGCGGCCGATGACCTGGCGTTCAAGCGACAAGGCTTCGGCCTCGACCCGTTCCGCCTGCCGGCGCACGTCCTCGCCCGACAGGGTCGGCAGGTATCCGTCCGGCGTGCGGTTCAGTAGCCGGACGCCCAGGCTTGCCTCCAGCGACGCCAGCCGGCGCCCCACGGTGGATTGGGCGACATGCAGCGATTTGGCGGCGCTCGACAGGCTACCAAGGCGGCTGATCGCGAGGAAGAACCGAAGATCGTCCCAATCGAGCATGAGCGATGTCCAATCGGTTCCGCGTCCAGCGCACGGTCGTGCTACTGAGCTGGCTGTAACATAGGATCTCGCTCGGATCAGGTTCATCGATTCCTTCACTGCGCGGCTCGACACGTTCCTGAGGTTGACCGGCACCATCGTGACGCCGGGGTGATTGCGCGCGGGAGGGCCCGAGGCCATCGGCTCAATGCGTGCGTTTCCGCATAGTTGGTCTCCGATCTCGCTCGGAGACCCCCGACCTTCGGTGGGCTAGCATGATGGCGATAGGCAGCTTCGGACCGCCGTTCTCCGGTTGAACCGGAGATAACCCGGCTACCTGGGTTGGCTGGGCCGAGCGCGCGATGCCAGCGGCACTCCGGGCGACGAAAGCCAAATTCTTGGATCACTTGCGGCAGCAGACCACCCTGGCGCGGCTCGGAGGACTCGCGCTGCGGTCCGATGACCTCAATGAGATCTTTTCGACGCTTGCCGCTTGGCGGCCGCAGCCCTGAAGACGGAACTGGCCAAGGTCGTCGAGTATCGGAAAGACGACCGCACCCTTCGGGTGCGGGCCGGCGTCGGTTGGGGCAGGGGCTCATTGGCTGGCGACCCGGACGGCCGGTGACGACACTTCGGCGGCACGTGTACTCTTGTGCAACCGTCTCCTGACATGCCCACGGCCGCGATTCCGAGGATGGTCTGGCTGGGAAGCGCCTCGCAGCCTGACCCTCTTCACACGTCGGGCCCAAGCTCGATCGATGCAGCCCCAGGACTTCGACGATGACCTATTCGACCGTGATGGTTCATATGGACGTAGGCTCGGCCAACGACGCCGTGCTACGGGTGGCGGCCGCCTTCGCCGAGCGCTTCAAGGCGAGCGTCATCGGCATCGCCGCATGCCAGCCTGTGCCGATCATGTACAGCGATGGCTGCACATCCGGCGACATGATCCACGCGGATCTCGTCGAACTCGCCAAGGAGACGGCCGAGGCGGAAGCGAGCTTCCGGGCCGCCCTGCACGGGACGGCCGTGGGGCTGACGTGGCGCTCGATCACCGGTCGCGTGCCATTGGCCGACTACATCGTGCAAGAGGCCCGCGCGGCCGACATCATCATCACGGGGCCAGACCTGGGATGGTCGGCCCTCGATGCGTCCCGGCGCGTCGCTGTCAGCGACGTAGTCCTGCATGCCGGACGGCCCGTTCTGATCGTTCCTCCCAAGGCAGAGGAATTGAGCCTGGAGAGTGTGGTCGTGGGATGGACGGATACGCGGGAAGCGCGTCGTGCCATCACGGACGCACTGCCACTGCTGAAGCGGGCGGCCCGCGTGTCCGTCGTCGAGATAGAGGCCGCGGATGCGGACGATGTCGCTGCCGCCCAAGGGCGCCTCGTCGATGTAGTCGCATGGCTCGGGCGTCACGGCGTCGTCTCGGAGCCCATCGCGGCGGTCTCGATCGGGGACGACGCCGCGCAACTTCAGGCGATCGCCGAAGACAAGCGGGCCGGCGTGATGGTGGCGGGTGCCTATGGGCACAACCGGCTTCGGGAGTGGGTGCTCGGCGGCGTGACGCGGGACATCCTCGTGCGCCCCGCCCGTTGCTCGCTCGTCTCGCACTGAGTACGCAACGGCCTGACCGTCATGGCGCCCCTGTGGCTGGCGACAGCCTTGGCGTGCTGGATCATCGGACGGCTCCGCTCTCCGAAGCCCGACCGTGTTCGACCGTCTATCCGACCCCAAGCGCGGCGCCAGCTTCCACGGGCCCGCGTGGCGGGCAGCCTTGCGTCCCTCGAGGATGGTCCGAGCGTGCGCGTCCTGGTTCGGCTGAAAGCCGACGCGCCGCGCAAACTGCTCGAAGTGCTCGTCGAGCACGCGACCCTATGGTCGCCCGTCGCCAATACGCTGCACGACCCCATGCGCCTGGATGTGATCCTGGCATGAGCCGAACTGAGATCACCCCAATGGCAAGACGTACCGAAGCAGTAACCCGAGTTGCTGGGATCCGATCGTGCCGTTAGCTCGAAGACGACAGGACATCTTCGTCACCGCGAAGTGCCGCCGCACCGATCAGGGTTGCGCTCCCTCCTGCCGATGCGAACTCGAATAGCTTTTCGTGCGAGGTCTGGAGGCGATCCAGCGGATGCTGATATTAATCGATTGAAAGTCGCGCTGGTGTGGCTATTGAGGTGGTCATCTCGCGAGCGGTTTAGTCCTACCGCGTCACAAACGTTGGGGGACGCTGGTCGCGTATCGTGGCACATGGCAGCACGGACACCGATCGAGGCTCTTGGCGAGAGCAACGGTCAGCGAAGGCCTGTGCCAATTCGGCATCGTGGCCCGACGACATTGCGTCTGGTACCGGACCCCTGCCATCATCCACTCCAAGCCGGCGATCCCTCTTGGTGTGCCCTGATGCCATGCTCGCCTGAGCCCGATGCGGGCGCGATCCGGGCGTACAAGAACCGCTTCGCCAGTTAGGTGGCGACCAGGAAGGTCGCTACGATGGCCACCAGGAACACGTAATACGCGGCGGGCGGGTGCACGAAGGCGAACCATGCGCCGATCCCCGGCAGGAACGGGAGGGCGAGGGTCAAGGCCACGGTCCCGAACGCGAGGAGGGCCACGATGCGATGGGGCCGGCTTGAGAATAGATGACGGCGGGTTCGCACGGAGAAGATCATCAGGATCTGAGTCACCAGCGACTCGATGAACCATCCCGTTCGGAAAAAATCCTCGCCTGCGTGGAAGATCAGCAACAGAACCGCGAAGGTCGCGACGTCGAATAAAGTGCTGATCGGGCCTATGACGATCATGAACCGTTCGATCAGGCCGACATTCCAATGGATCGGCTTCTCGATCGCCTCGGGATCCACCTCGTCGAGCGGCAATCCTATCTGGGCGACGTCGTAGACCAAGTTGGTCAGAAGGACCTGGATGGGTAGCAGCGGCTGGATGGGTAGCAGCGGCAGGAAAGGCAGGACCAGCCCGGCCAGGACCATGCTGCGGATGTTTCCGAGATTCGCGCTGCCGGCCATCAACATGTATTTGCCGGTGTTGACGACCGTGCGCCGTCCCTCCAACATGCCCTCTTGCACTACCCCCAAGTCCTGATCTAGCAGGATGATCTCCGCGGCAGCCTTGGCGACATCCGCGGCGCTATCGACTATCGACCGAAATCCCAACATCCGCCGCGTGCAGCGCCGGGGCGTCGTTGATGCCGCCGCCCATGTATCCGACCGTCTGGCCCTTGGCCTTCAGGGCCAGGATGAGGCGCAGCTTCTGCTGCGGCGTCACGCGGCAAAACAGGCGCGCTCCGCCGAGGCATTCGCCGGAGATGGACCGCGTACGCTACCCGTCGGTCTCCGACCAGATCGACGGCGCGTCGCAAACAATATCGTTGACCACCGATTGCACGCCGGCAACGTTTTCGGCGAGCACGCGCGCGGCGTCGCGCTGATCCTCGTCGAGGGCCCTCCCTCGCAGTTCGACGTGACCGCGGTCCACGCGGACAACGACGTGCGAGTTCAGCGCCCATGGTTGAACCCTGAGATCATCGTGGATGCGTTCCGCGATCTCCAGGTCGGAGGTCGCCTGTTCCTCATAGGATGGGGCGACGAGAGCGGCCAGGGCGCGAACGAAGTCGGCGCGTGTCAGAATGCCGATCAGCTTGCCGCCGTCGAGCACGGGAAGGCGTTTGATGCGGTGGCGTTGCATCAGGCTCACCGCATCCTCCAGCCGGGCGCCCGCGACTGTCGTCACGGGCGTGTGGCTCATCACGTCGCCGACCCTCAAGCCGCGGGTCAAGATGAAGTCCTTCGCCGATTCGCCGCCGCGAAGCGCGTCGGGCAGCCACTGCATAGGCCGACGCCACGTGCCGAGCTCGACGCGGCGCAGGAAGTCGCCTTCGCTGAGCATGCCGACCAATTCGCCAGTGTCGTCGACAACCGGCAGGCCGCTCACACGGCGGGCCAGCATGAGCCGGGTCGCCTCGGCAATGGTGGTGCGCGACGACACCGTGACGACGGCCGTCGTCATCAGATCCTTGACTTGCATAGGAGACCCTCACTTTCGGTATCGAAGCGCTCCAATCGTCATCTTGGCTCCGCCGGCGCGTGGTCGGACAATGGGTCCACGGCGACGCGCTTGCGAAACGTTATAATCATACGCTCAAGTCGCAGGCAGCAGTGGAGCAAGTTTTGCGACCGACTATGCGAAAACGAATTCTCCAGACGGAACACGATGCTTCCTCGCAAGACGCTCGCGAAGCACGACCCAGAGCCGCGTCGAGTGTTGTTTCCGGATGGCGCCGACGTCGGCGGGGCGCCTGCCCTGTGACCGCAGCTCTCAAGCGACCCCCGACAGCCAGGCGACAAGATCATTCGCGGTCAGCCAAAGATCCGCACGGCGAGCGCGCGGCGAAGCGTTTCAGCCTGTGGCCCGCCCCTGGCGGGCGGACGACGGTGGGCAGGCTTTCCACGGCGAGATGCTGCCCAAAGGCTTGTTCGCGCTCGTTATGCCGATCAGCGGCGCGATCAGGTCTGGCTGAGAGCGCTCGCGGCCTCGTCGCCGACCTGAGCACGGTTCCACTCGAAATCCAGCGCCGCGTCAGGCTCTAATAAGCGGCAAGCCGCCCGCAGATTTTGCACGAGAATCTGTACGAGTTCGGATCGGCGACAGGCCTTATCACTTTCATTGTAGCAAGATCCCTGCTTCATAGAAGAGATGCCATGGACCGGACCGTGCCCCCCAAACTCCGGCAAGCCGTGCTCCAGGGACCGTTGGTACGGGTCGAGGATTAGAGTCGACCTTGCTCGCTGCGACGGCGCGTCGGCTAATGTGAGGCTTGTCGCCGACAGCCCTGAAGAGAGTTCCGGCTGTCCGCGATGGCCTGGAGACATGTGGACCTCCGCGGCTTACAAACAGAGGTCGACGGTGTTGGAAACCTATAGGCGACGATTTTGGGTCAGAGCGCTCCCGAGCGTTTTCGCATTCCCGGTCACCGCCTTTGGTTCTTTCACCCGCCCGAAGGCCGCTTATACTTCCCTACTGACTACATCGCACGTCGGGCATGCGACAGGCTGCCTCGACGGTTTCGCACACCGGGGAAACGGCTCCGCGGAAGCACGTGTCACAGCCGAGGCGTCGGCGCATTCACGTGGTGAAGAACCTGGAAGGTCAGCCAATGCCCAACCGTTCCATTCAGGCCGACGCCAAAGCATCGGCGCCCGCGGCCAAGGCAGAGATCGACGCGTTGATTGTGAAGGGCAAGGCTGACCCGACGGTTGTCCGCACACTTCGTTGCCGTACGGTCGCGGAAGGGCGCTTCCGTCAGATCAACTACATCCGAAACCTGCCGCCCCAGCCGGTGATGGAGGAAGCACCCGAAAGTCTGCTGGCCGAGGTGATCGCGCCGAACGCTTCGGAGGCGCTGCTGGCGGCTTTCGGATCATGCCTCGCGGTCGGCATCCACGCCAATGCGGTCGCGCAGGGCATACCGATCCGGAGCCTTGAGGTGGACCTGGAAGCCGACATCAATACCACTGCAGTGTGGGGAGCTGGCGATCTCAATCCCAAGACGATCGGGTTCGAAACCGTGCGCGCGTTGGTCCGGATCGAAGCGGAAGCCCCGCGTCGAATCCTCGAAGCGCTCGTCGAGCACGCGACGTTATGGTCTCCCGTCGCGAACACGCTGCACAACCCGGTGCACCTCGACGTGACGCTCGCGCCGGGCTCAACGATGATATCCGTTGCGGCCGTCGCGATCGAGCCTCGGCCAGCTCTTCCAGCCGCCCTGCTGCCGTAAACAGAGGACCATGCGATGAAGCTCTGGCTAGAGGACCTGAAGCGCGAGGCCGAGACCTTTCGGGAGTAACTGCTCCTCAGTGTCGAGCGGCGACGTACGAGGTCCGCCGACGCGAGCCATGCGGAAGCATTGGCCCTGACCGCGGACGAAGCGGAACTGCAGACCGACCGTGACATCGAGCGGCGTTGTGAGAGCGCCCTGCCACAAGCGACGCTGTGCCCCCGATGCTTCTACGGATCGGGCGTCATTCGGCAATGAAAGAGGTAAGGCCAGTCGCCGATCCAAACTCGAACAGCTTTTCTTGCGAGACCTGCGGACGAGCCACCCGCTGTCAATCGGCATGGAAAGGAGGCTCTGGCGCACTTTTGGTGCAGCGGCCGATGAATCCTGAGTGACTCCAGCGGCGTAGGCGATCTGGCCTTGGAGGGCCAGATCGCATGAGCTTTCACACAGCGCCGCTCAAGCTCGTCCCGACCGGATTGATCGTCGATCATCACGAGATCGGC
>JAABUJ010001305.1_pt1 | contig 37720 bp, 37 predicted proteins | sample 5559131 | NCBI WGS metagenome assembly JAABUJ01 (sample SAMN10711875, study PRJNA513366) | rock metagenome | isolation source: Antarctica rocks | place: Antarctica: Victoria Land, Mt New Zealand nord | collected 2016-01-07 | reverse complement strand
CGATCGCGGACCACATCCGCACCGAGCTCGTCGTCGACGCTCTGCAGATGGCCCAATGGCAACGCCGGCCCGCCGGAACCATCGTGCACTCCGACCGCGGATCGCAGTTCACGTCCTGGACATTCGGGCACCGCCTGCGCGAGGCCGGGCTTCTCGGCTCGATGGGCCGGGTCGCCAGCTCCGTCGACAACGGGCTCATGGAGTCGTTCTGGTCCACGATGCAACGCGAACTGCTGGACCGGCGCACCTGGGCCACCAGACTCGAACCGGGCTCGGCGATCTTCGAGTGGATCGAAGGCTTCTACAACCCCACCCGCCGCCACTCCGCCCTCAGCTACCACTCCCCAGCCGACTACGAGACCACGAACCCGACCGCGGCACTCACCACCGCGGCCTGACAACCCACCCGAACCGTCCGGGAAACCGGGTCAAGCTCCGGGGTCACCGACGGTGGCGGGGTCGGGGCCGTGGTCACGGCAGATCGCCCGCACCCGCTCCGCGTTCACCCCCAACACCGCCGACAGGGCCGCCACCCCGGACCCCCCAGGCACGGGCCCGCACCAGCGAGGCGGCCAGCCGCGTCCAGTCCCGGCTCCGCCGGGCCTCAGCGAACTGCGCGACCAGCTCATCCCGGTCCCGGACGCTCAGCTCACCCGGCCGCGGCCCGCTCGACCCGACCGACCCGTTCGGCTTGATCGGCGGTCATCGCCGGTCGAAAACTCCGGCGCCCCGCCCCGGCCACCCGGCCGCCGGCCGCGGCCGGTTGCCGTGCTGAGCAGCCGTGAACACCTGCAGCGGCAGGCAGTCGATGATCGACGCGCGCCGCCCGGACCGGACCGCGTCCCGCCGCAACACCGCCGCATCCGCGCGTGCGGTGCTCTCCGCCGCGTACACCCCGACCAGGTCCTCCTCGTCCCACACCGCCCACACCGCCACCGGCACCCGCGCGGCCTGCGCCGGCCGGGACTCGTCCACGTCCCGGGTCGGCACCAACCGCCGCGGCCGCGACTCCCCCAAGCCCTCCCCCGGCGCCCGGCCACGCCGCGGGGTGCGGGCGGCGGCGAGCTCGGCGACCTGCTCAGCGAGCTCGCCGATGGTGGGTATCCCGGGCAGGTCCAGGCTCAGCTGCCCCGGCAACGGCGGCACCACCCGCAACCGGCGCCCAGCGGTCGTGGTCATCGCTGGTCTCCCGTGTCGTCGGCGGCGCGCAGGTTGCGGGCGACGGTGGACTTGGTCAGCCCCAGCTCGGTGGCGATTGCGCCCAGGCTCATCGGCGGGGTCTGTGCGCGCATCGCCCGCGCGAGGCGCAGCTTCGCCTCGGTCATCGTCCGGGGCCGGCCGCCGACCCGACCCCGGGCCCGCGCCGCCGCGAGGCCGGCCAGGGTCCGGTCCCGGATCAGCTGCCGCTCGAACTCCGCCAACGCCCCGAACAGGTGGAACACCAACCGCCCACCCGCGGTCGTGGTGTCGATCGCCTCCGTCACCGACCGGAACCCCACCTTCCGGTCGGCGAGCGCCGTGACCGTGTCGATCAGGTGCGGCAGGGACCGGCCCAACCGGTCCAACCGCCACACCACCAGGGTGTCCCCCGACCGCACGTGATCCAACGCCGCCGCCAGCTGCGGCCGGTCCTCCCGGCTCCCGGACGCGTGATCGGTGAACACCCGCGCACACCCCGCCAGCTCGAGAGCGTCCAGCTGCAACGCCGGATCCTGCTCCGCCGTCGACACCCGCGCGTACCCCACCAGATGCCCGCTCGGCTTGGGCTTGCGCGCCGACGACCGTTTGGCGGCAGTCGTCCTGGCGGCCTTGGTGGTTGCCGCGGTGGCCATACCGGGACCGTACCGAAACCGCGGCGGAAGCTTCCGGTACGAGCGGCTGCCTGGTGTGGCGGGTCGCGGACGACGGTTGGGACGGGTGGGGTTTCAGTCCCGGGTCGGGTGGTCGGCAGCGCCCAGGGTCGCGGTGAGCTGGTCGACGCGGGCGGCGATGTCGTCGCGGACCAGGCGCATCCGTTCGATGCCGTCGATCCCGCGGTCGGCGGGCTCGTCGGTGTCCCAGTTCTGGAACCGGGGCCCGGGGACGGGGTCGACCTTCGCGTCCCGGCGAGGGTGACCACGACGGTCGCCGCCGCGACCATCTCCGGTGTCAGGGCCTTGGGCGTCTCGTGGGTGATGTCGATCCCCACCTCCTGCAGGGACTCGGCCGACAGGGCGTTGACCGCCGTCCCGGGTCTGGTCCCGGCGGAGGTGACGGTGACCGTGTCACCGGCGGCTTCTTCATCAGGCCGGCGGCCATCTGGGACTTCCCGCCGTTCTTCACGCAGACGAACAGCACGGTGGGTCGCTGAGTCATCGGGGTCCTCCGGGGGTGCCGGCCAGGGCCGGTTCGGCAGTGAGGGCGCGGAGCAGGTCCGGGCCGGTGGGTGCCTCCGGTGTCCGAGGCAGCACGACCACCCGGTCGCTGAGCCCGGTGGTGACCTCGTCGAGGTAGCGGCCCTCACGGGTCGCGCGGGCGGCCAGGACGGGGTCGGTCGGGCCGGCCGCGGCCAGGCTCTGGTTCAGCACCCAGCCGGTCGGGGTGATCCCGGTCCGGGCGAGGTCGGCCTGCAGCCGGGCTGCTTCGTGGACCGGGGTCGCCTCGGGCACCGCGACGATCAGCACGTGGGTGTGGTCCGGGTCGCGGAGCCGGTCCAGCAGCCCGGTGACGCTGTCGGGCAGCTGGCCGGACTGGCGGGCGAGTTCCTGGTGGTAGGTGCGGGCGGCGTCCAGCAGCAGCAGGGTGTGCCCGGTGGGGGCGGTGTCCAGGACGACGAACCCGTCCTGGGCGGCGGCGACGGTCCGGGCGAACGCCTGGAACACGGCGATCTCCTCGGTGCACGGCGACGCGAGGTCCTCGGCGAGCACGGCGCGGGCCTCCTCGTCCAGGCCGCCGCCGGCGGTGGCGAGGACTTGCGCTGTGTAGGCGGCGGTCTCCGCGACCGGGTCGATCCGGGACACGGTGACCCCGGGGACATCGCCGCCGAGCGCGGCCGCGACGTGAGCGGCCGGGTCGGTGGTGGTCAGCCGGACCGGGTGGCCCCGGTCGGCCAGCGCGACGGCGACGGCCGCGGCGACGGTGGTCTTGCCGACCCCGCCCTTGCCCATCGTCATGACCAGTCCTGAGCCGGCCGCGGTGACGGTGTCGATCAGCTGGTGGAACGACGCGGTGCCCAGCGGGCCAACCGGCCCGTAGGCGTCCGGGTTCGAGGCGTCCGGGCCCGGGCCGGGTTGTCCGTCGGTGGGGGCGTTGTCCTGGCCGGCGGGGGCGTTGTCGTGGCCGGCGGTGAACCGGCGCAACTCGGTGACCGCGAGCGGGCTGACCGTCCGCAGCGGGAGCGTGGTCCGGGGCAGCGTGGCCAGCGCCGCGGGCAGGTCCTGCAGGGCGCGGCGGGCGTGGGTGTGCAGGGCATCGGCGAGCGGGTCGCCGCCGCCGGGTGCGGCCGTGAAGACGCCGTTGACGATCAGCTGCTGGTGGGTCATGCCGATGGCGCGCAGCTCGGTCCCGGCCCGGCCGGCCTCCTCCAGCGCGGCCGTCTCCCACCGCCTCGAAATCCTCGTCGACGCCGGCCTGCTGACCAGCGAGAAGCGCGGTGCGGGCCTACTTCACCCTCGTGCCCGGCGCCCTGGACTCCCTGGCTGCGGTCCTGACCACCCCACAGGCGGTGCCGGACACGGCCTCCCTACACTGAGGCGCTCCCCATCCGGGCCGGGCCCACGGCATGGGTCCTGGGCACGGTCGGGACCCCCGCTTCCTGGACGAGCAGCGCCGCGGGTCAGCGGGACACCTGGTGCAGCAGCGCGCGAGCAGCGGCGCGTCCGGGGGTGCCGGCGATGCCGCCGACTGGGTGCGTCCCGGCACCGGAGATCACCATGCCGGGGACCGGCGTCAGGTGACGGGCCAGGGCCGGCGTCGGCCGTAGCGGGCCGGACTGGTGCAACCCCAGGTCGAGGTACATCGGGTGTGCTCCGGGCCAGCGCAGCTCCCGCTGCATCAGCTCAGGGGTCCGCACCGACCGCCCGACCACCGAGGCCGTGAAGCCCGGGGCGCGAGCCTCCACGGTGGCGACCATGCGGTCGGCGAAGCCCTCGGCCGCCTGCTCCCAGCCACCCTCCAGCACCGCGGGGGCGCAGGGGCACGCCAGGTACACCGTGTGCTGGCCCGCCGGAGCCAGGGAGTCCTCCAAGGCGCTGGGGGTGAAGGAGTACGTGGGCACGCGGCCCTGCGGCAGACGGCGGGCCTGGGCCTGGGCGAAGCCGTCAGCCAGGTCGTCCAGAGTGTCGACGTATGACTGCAGGCCGTTCCAGTCACCGGGGCGGGCTGTGGGGTAGGCGGGCAGCTGGTTCACGGCGAGGTGGACGACCATCTGCACGGCGTTACTACGGGAGACCGCGCGCAGCTGCCGGGCGGGCTCGCCACCGAGCGGGGGGTCGAGCAGGTCCAGCAGGGCCACGGCTGGGTCCACGGCGCTCAGGACGGAGTCTGCGTGCAGCCGCTCCCCGGACTCCAGTTCCACCCCAGTGACCGGATCGGTCTCTGCGCGCCCCGCGCGGGTGATGCGGGCCACCGGGGCGTTGACACGCCAGGATCCGCCGAGCTGTTCCAACCGGGCGGTCAGCGCCGTGACGAGCGCGCCGGAGCCACCGACGGCGTGCCACTGGCCAACCTGGTGGTAGAAGGCCTGCCAGAGGGCGAACATTGCCCCGCCGGGCGCCTCCGGTGATGCCGAGGCGTGCGCGGCGAACGCGGAGACCGGCGCGCGGACCAGGTCGGTGGCGAACCGCTCCCTCAGCATCCTGCCGTACGGCAGGAGGAGGGTCCGCCCGAGCCCGGCCGGTCCTCCGCCGCGGACCAGGGCCTGGGCGGCTCCCCAGGTGACCCTTGGCGCGGTGCGCAGCCGTCGCCGGTGCCCAGCTCCGGCCTCCAGGCCCCACCGGGCTGCGCTGACGACCGGCATCGCCTCGCGCATCCACGCCGCGTAGCGGTCGGCCTCGGCCCGGTCGACCTCGGCGAGGGAGTCCACCGTCGCCTCGACGCTGCGGTGGAAGCGCACGATCCGCCCGTCGGAGAACACCGCCACCGAGAAGGGGTCCATCTCTCGATAACGCAGGCCGACCTCGTGCAGGCGCAGCTCGCCGGCGATGTCGGTGGCGTTGAGGATGTTGTGCGCGGCGGAGTGGGTGTTGAAGCGGAACCCGGGGATCAGCTCCTCGGTGCGCGAGCCGCCACCCAGCCGGTCGGACTGCTCGAGGACCTGCACGCGGACGCCGGCGCGCGCGAGGTAGCAGGCGGCCACCAGGCCGTTGTGCCCGCCGCCGACCACGAGCACCTGATGCGCCACCAGCTGACCGTATGCGCTCGGTGGACCTCTCCTGGTTGTGCGCGCACGGGGTGGGAGTGGTGCCATGGGGCGTGGCCGGAGGCTGGGGCGGCTCGCGCGACGGCGCAGTCCAGCAGGTACGGGCCGAGCCTGACAGCCGCGCAGCGACGGACGCGCTACTCGGGGTGCTGCGCCGGGGGAACTTCGGACCTCGGGCCTGGTGGGCCTTCACCGCGGCGACCAGCGCCCGCTCAGCGGCGCAGGCCGCGCGCCACCGCCGCCCGGTCGTGGAGGCGGTCGCCCTGCACCTGCTCCTGGGGCTGCTCGCCCGGCCGCGGCGCCGGTTGTGGGTGGCCTCCAGCGGGGCTTACGTGTTGCTCCACCTCGGCATGCTGGAGGGGCGCCGGTCCCTGGGCGTGCCGAACGCCCTGACCATCGTGCGGGCCAACCTGCCGGCTCTGGCCGAGCGGGTGGGCCCGGCGATGGTGCTGGTCGCTCTGCTCACCGACGTCGCCGACGGCCGTCTCTCGCGCGGGACCGGGTGGCAGACCCGCTTCGGCGCCCAGGCGGACTTCCTCGCCGACACCGCCTTCTGGACCCACCACGTAGCAGCTCCGGGGACCCCCCGGGTGCTGCGGGTCGCCTCGCTGGCGGCGTGGGCGGTGCCGGTCGCGGCCGTCACCGCCACCAGCGTGGCCCGCGGGCGGATGGTCGACGTCCCACGGCGGCCGTGGTTCCGGCCCGCCATGACTGTCCAGCTGGTTCTGGGCGCCGACGTCCTGCTCGACGCCATCCGGTCCGCCGCACGCCGCCGCCCTCGACCGGGGAGCTCCTGACCGGTCCGGGACAGGTCGGTCGATCCGGCCGGGGCTCAGACGGCGCAGTGGATGGGGTGGGGCAGGCTGCCGTCGGCCAGGCGGGCCCCGAAGAAGCGTTCGACGACCATCCGGCGGCCCTCGGCCAGGGGCGTGCCCGGCGGGGCTAGCCACAGGTCGGGGCTGGAGCCCAGGTCAGCTCCCGCGGGGTGCCAGTGCAGCCCGTCCGCGGTGACCGTCAGCTCCGGGATGCTCGTGGACTCCTCGATGTCCAGGCCGGTCTTGGAGAACCCCCGGCGCAGGAGGGGGCGGACGGCGAAGTGGTCCTCAGGCACTCCCAGACCGAGCAGGAGGGCACCGACGTCCGCGACCTCCGCGCTGTTCTCCGGGGTCTCGGTCAGCGCCACCCGGGGCACGAGCCCCAGGTCGACGAGCGCGGTGATGCCCTCGACGGTGCGCCGGAAAGACCCCGCTCCGCGGTGGGCGTCGTGAGTGGCCGCTCGGGCCCCGTCCAGGGAGGTCTGCACCGTCAGGGGCAGGTCAGCCAGTCCGGCGAGGGCCTGGCGTCGTCGTCCCCGCACCAGCATCGCGTTGCTGAGCACGGTGGTGGGCAGGCGGGTGGCGGCCGCGCGCAGGACCTCCCCGATGCGCGGGTGCATCATCGGCTCCCCGCCGGTGAGGAAGACCTCGGTGAAACCTTCGGCGACCGCCTCGTCCAGACGCCTCTCGACCTCCTCCAACTCCAGAAGGCGCGCCGGGGCCTGCGGGGAGGAGGCGACCGCGCAGTAGTCACAGGCGAGGTTGCAGTGGAAATTGGTGTACAGCCACAACCGGGAGGGGAAGTACGCCGACCCGAACAGCGGGACCACCGGGCGCTGGGCGCCTCCCGAGTCCTCCGCTGGCGCGGCTCCGTCGCCCCAGCCGGCATCGGCGGGGCTAAAGGACGTCGGCAGGGTGCTGCGGTACAGCTGGTAGCGCCCGCGGGAGCGCTCCAGCGGGGGCAGCACCTCCAGGCAGGTGGTCCACCACCCCGTCTCGACGGTCTCCACGAACGCCTCGGGCAGCCCGGCGGCGCGCATGGACGCCGCGTGCGCCTGCCAGTCGTAGGCCAGAGGCACCAGCTCGGCACTGCTCCGCCCGTCCTCGCAGTCCAGAACGGCGTACCAGACGTCGGGGGTGCCGTCGTTGGCCGGCTTGCCCAGGACGCCCACGTTGACCACGAGCGTGCCGGCGACCCGCCGCTGCCAGGGCAGCCCGGAGTGGGTGCACAGGACGACGTCGGCGCCGCTGGCGGCGACCCGGAGGCGGTGCTCGTCTTCTCCCAGCGACTCCCACCAGAAGTCGTTCAACGTCAGCGGTGAGCCGTGGACCATGTGCACGTCGACGCCGTCGACCCGCTCACGGCGTTCAGTGGGCTGCGCGCCCATCCATGCCGCGAAGCCCCGGTCGGTGGTGGCCAGGGTGTGGTCGTAGATGAGCTGGGCGAAGGCGTTGTCGGTGGCGTCGCGGTAGCCGCACCCGCAGTCGGGGTCCGCTCGGGCCAGGGCGACGTCGTAGTTGCCGGCGATGCAGCTCACGCCCGCCTCCTCCAGCAGCGGGCGCAGGGCGTCCACGTCAGGCCCGAAGCCCCCCAGGTCTCCCAAGCAGTAGAGCCGCTCACAGCCCCGCGCGCGGGCGTCGATGATGAAGGCCTCCAGTGCGCCGGGGTTGCCGTAGGGGCCGCCGCAGACCCCGATCCGGGTCATGCCGCGCTCCCCGCGGCCCCTGCCCGCCGGGGGGTGCGCCCTCGGGTGGTGGACAGCGCCTCCAGGGGACGTCGGGCGGCCTCCTGCCCGCCGAGGCGTCGGTGGGCGAGGACCACGCCGGCCCCGAGCAGCCAGAAGGCCACCACGAGCAGGTAGGACGCGGTGGCGCCCACCGCCGTGGCCAGCGAGGGAAGCGCCAGAGTGCCCACGATCGCCCCGACCCGCCCGACGCCGACCGAGGCACCCACCCCCACCCCGCGCAGGTGAGTGGGGAACAGCTCGGTGAACGTCGGGTAGGCCGACACCCACGCCGCGGTCGCGAAACCGTTGGCGATCACGAAGGCAACGGTCACCCACGCGGCGCTGCCGCTGGCGGTGGCCCAGGCGAGCAGCCCCACCCCGACGGCGGACGCGGCGTAGGTTCCCGCCACCGTCACCGTGCGCCCCCAGCGGTCCAGGCGGGTGCTGACGAGCAGTCCACCGGCCAGCGCCCCGATGTTGCCGACGATGTAGAACAGCGGCACTCGGGCCTGGCTGATGTGCACCTCGGGCAGCACGACGACGGACAGCAGCGCGAAGAGCCCGTAGTAGCCGAACGCCTCCGCCAGGTCCAGGCCGGCTCCCAGCGCCAGGCGGCCGGGGTACTCGGTCACCAGCTCCCGCAGCGCTGCGCCCAGCGGCAGGGGGCTCGTGCCGGTGGAGACAGCGGCCGCACCCGGGTCCCCGGAGACGCCGGCGACACCCCCGCGCTCTCGTCCGGGACCGCAGGCGTCCTCGAGGTCGGCGACGATCCGATCGGCCTCGGCGCCGCGGCCCTGGGCGACCAGCCAGCGCGGGGACTCCGGGATACGGCGGCGGAAGGCGAGCACCACGAGGGCGATCAGTCCGCCCAGGACGAACATCGCGCGCCAGGACGTCTGCGCTGAGATCGCCGCCCAGTTCAACAGGGCGTAGGCGAGCACGGCGGCGGCGATCGCGCCGGCGGGCCAGAACGCCATCACCGCGGCGTTGGCCTTCCCGCGCACCCGCGCGGGCATGAACTCCGCGATCGCGGAGTTCACGATCGCGTACTCAGCGCCGACGCCGAGGGCCGCGGCAAAACGCAGCGCGTAGACGGCCGCCAGGTCTGGTGACAGCCCGGTCAGCACCGTGAAGACGGAGTACCACAGCAGGGTCACCACGAACAGGCGCCGACGTCCGAAGCGGTCGCTGAGCCGCCCGCCCAGGACGGCACCGACCAGGATTCCTCCCAGCCACACCCCCAGCACACCGTCGCGGGCGGACACCGAGGCACCGAAGGTGTCCCCGAGCGGGCCGATCGCGCTGCTGAACAGCTGCACTTCGAAGGAGTCGAACAGCCAGCCGGCCCCCAGCGCCAGCAGGATGGTCGTGTGGCGCCGGCTCCACGCCAGCCCGTCCAGGCGCGCGCCGACACCCGTGGGCGTGTCAGGGCCGCTGGTCGAGGTCTCACCGGGTGTGCTCATGCGCGGGCTCCTGGACGGGGGTGGTCAGGGAGGGGCGGACGGCCCCGACGGCGCCGGCGGGGTGCGGCAGTGCTGTAGCGGCGGGCGAGGTCCTCGGGGTCGGTGCCGGCGAAGTACCGGGCCTTGAGGACCTGCATGAGCAGGATGGTGCGCCAGGTGCCGCGCTCGTCGAAGCGGCGGGTGGAAGCCGTGGACGTCGCGGGCAGCACCACTAGGCGCCCGCGTCTGCGCAGCCGCCTCGACAGCTCCAGGTCCTCCATCAGGGGGATGTCGGGGAAGCCCCCGACCGCGGTGAAGGCGCTGCGGCGCACGAACAGCGCCTGGTCGCCGAAGACCCACCCGAGGTGGCGGGCACGCAGGTTGGAGGCGCGGCGCAGGTGGTCCAGCGCCAGGGAGCGGCGAGCGAAGGCCAGGGTCAGCCCCCCGCCGACGATGCTCGGGTCGGCCAGTGCCGCCCGCAGCTGGGCCAGGGCGTCGCCGGCGATGACCGTGTCGGCGTGCACGAACCACAGCACCTGTCCCCTCGCGGCGTGGGCCCCGGCGTTCAGCTGCGCCCCCCGCCCGCGCCGTGAGACCACCAGGCGCGCGGGGCGCGCCACGAGGGCGGGGGTGCCGTCGCTGCTGCCCCCGTCGACGACAACGACCTCCGTGCCCGGGAAGGCTCCGTGCAGGCGCGCGAGGGCGGCCTCGATGGTTGCCACCTCGTTCAGCACCGGAACGACGATCGAGACGCACAGCGCCCGGGTCTCCTCCTCGGCCGCTGGTCCGCGGGCAACGGCGCGCTCCGGCTCCGGGGCGGGGGTGCGGCTCATGGCTGGAAGCGGTAGACCACGCCGGGCGCAGCCAGGTCCAGGCCCCGCAGCTCGGGCACCGAGCGGGCCACGAGGGCGGCGAACGCCGCGGGGCTGGCCGCCATCCTGGCCAGCAGCGCCTCCACGGGCTCCGGCGCCCCGACGCCGTTGGCGCGGTCGGTGAGGTAGCCGACCAGGGCCAGCGGCAGCTCGGCCTCTCCGGCGAGCACCACTTCTGGCCCGGCGGTTTGGCTGACCGCGGTCACCCCCAGGGCGGTGAGCTGGCGGATCTCGGTGCGGGTGTTGAACCTCGGGCCCTCCACGTGGCCGTAGCAGCCGCCGTCGACCACCGGGAGGCCCTCCGTGGTCCCGGCGGCGACGAGCGCGGTGCGCAGCGGCTGGCAGAACGGGAAGGCTGCGATCCAGTGGCCCCGCCGCGGGTCGCCGGGCTCGGCGTACCAGGTGCACGCCGACCCGTCGGGCAGCCGGTTGAGCGGGAAGTGCAGGTCGTCGAAGACCACGAGCGAGCCCAGCGGGACGTCCTCGTCGACGGCGCCGCACACCGTCAGGGAGACGACCGCGTCGACCTCGCTGGCCAGCAGCGCGGCGAGGTTGGCCCGGTGGGTGACCTGGTGGGGCAGGCGGACATGGCCGGGGCCGTGGCGCGAGACGTGCACCACCTCGATCTCCACCTCCACTCCGGCATCGCGGCTGCCGAGGCGCCCGAGCGTCACGTCCACGTCGCCGTGCCCGGTGGTCACCACCTGCTCGCACGGGTCGAGCAGCCCGGGCCAGGTGTGGCTGCCTGAACCGCTGATGATGCCCAGCTTCACGCGGGGGTTCCGACCGAGGCGGCCGCGCGGGAGGTGGTGCGCACGATCGGCAGCAGCGTGCGCAGCGCCGCGTTCTCCGCGGGGTCCAGAACGCCGTGCTGGACGCAGGCGGGGACCAGGGTGCCGTCCTCGGGATGAGCCATCGCGTAGTGGCAGGCCCCCAGGCGCTCCTGCACCGAGCGCAGGTGCGGGTCGGCGGCCGTCTCCCCGCGCTGCATGAGCTCCCAGGCCGGAGCGACGTCGGCGGCGTCCATGAACTGGTGCAGGACGAAACTCACCGGCCGCACACGGGTGCGGTGGCGCACCAGTTCACCAACCCCCACCCGCCGCACCAGGCGCCCCGCCCACCGAACCGCCACCAGCAGGGTCCCGGGGTGGCAGGCGACGATGCGGCCCAGCTGAGCCGCCAGGACCTTCCCCGGGGTCCCGGTGAACGCGATCGGACCGAACCGGGCGAAGAAGGTGTCGCGGGCGGCGAGGTCGGCCGGGTCGGCGCCGTCGAGCAGCGGGTGCCAGCGGTCCCCGACGTAGACACCGAAGGCGGTGCGGTTGCACCGCACGTCCCCGTGCTCGAGCACGTGGTGGTCGACCTTCCGGCCGACCCCCCGCTCGATCTCGGCCCACACCGAGTCCGGCGTGATCTCGCGGTAGGCCTCCTTCCACCGTCGCTCGTCGCCGAGGAACGCAGCCGGCTGGAAGGAGAACATCCCCCAACCGTCACCGCAGCTGGTGCGAATGACGTCGGCGACCTCGTCGAGGTTGGCTGGGGTCACAGTCATGTTGTGCGCCAGGAACGAGCGCACGCCGTGCTCGCGGCGCAACCGGGCGAACTTCTCCGTGAACGCTCGGCGGTACGGCGCCAGTGAGGCCTCGTCCGGTGGCCGCTCGATGCCGCGCCGGCCGTACATGAGCTTGTCGAAGTGGGCGGCGAAGGACACCCGGTCGAACCGGCGGTGACCGTCGGGGCCCAGCACGACCGCGCGCAGGTACTCCTCGTCGACGTCGCCGTGGGTGAAGCTCATCGGCTCGCGTCCAGCAGCGCGCATGACGGCCAGCGCCTCGGCGTGATCCTCCGCGGGCAGCAGGCTGACCTCACCACCGATCAGCTGGGCGTGGGCACGCGGTCCGCGCAGCCGCCGCAGCAGCTGCATCTGGGAGCTGACCTCGCGCACGGTGTGCCCGCCATCGACCCGGACCTGGTTGGCGTCGCGGGAGTGGTAGCAGGGGGTGCAGGCGAAGTCGCACTTCGGGAACACCCCACGGGTGCCTTCACACCCGACGTTGTGACGGCCCAGCGACTGCCCCGGCGTGCGCGCGGACTCCGGCAGGCCGGCCCACCGCCGCGCCAGGGCCGCGACCAACTCGGGATCGGGCCGCGACGCCCGCTCCCACCGACGCGCCCACGACCCCACACGTCGCACCTGCTCGATCCACATCACCCAGCCACCCCAATCTGCCGCTCCGTCTGCCCGCACCCGCCGGTACCGGACACCGCTCCCCGCCGGCTCGCGCACCACCCACCCTGCTCGGAGACTCCCCGACCTCGACGCGCCCGGCGTACTGCCCGGCGTGGCCTGGGGGTGCGCCCGGGCCCACCACATCCTGCGCACCACCAAGCAAGAGAGCGCCGACCACCGCGCGCGCACAAGGCCGCAGCCGAGCGGGATGGGACGCCGACGCAGGGGTCGGCGAGCGCACACAGGGGGAACCCGGTGAGACCGTCCCCCGCATCCCGCGGACGAGGGAAGGATTCGTGACCCGCCGCGGGTCCCGGGGCGGACGGCACGGCAGTGACCAGGCCAGGCGAGGCAGGAGGCGGGATGGCGGCGTTCCGAGCAACCGTGAGGCTGAGGTGCGCGCCGAGGGCGGGCCGCGGCGCGGACTGCGTCGGGGTGACGAGGTCCGGGGCATCGTCGGGCGGCCGGGGCAGCTGACCCGCCAGCTCATCCGGCCCGGCCGTACCCGAACGGTCCGGGCGTACCGGACCAGCCGGCGATTTCACCCCTTGTCGTATCGACGAGACTGGACAGGTCGAGTCCGGCCATCCCGAGGAGAGCTCACGCCCGCGCCGCTACCCCGCCAGCCCGCCCCCCCACTCGACCTGCCGCTCGTCGGCGGCGGGCGCCTCGACCTGGCCGCTGCCACTCCCGACCAGTTCACGCTCGTCGTGGCCTACCGCGGCGTGCACTGCCCGCAGTGCAGAAAGCAGCTGTCGGAGCTCGATGGCCGGCTCGGCGAGCTGCGCGACGTCGGCGTGGACGAGGTCGTCGCGGTGAGCGGCGACGATCAGGAGCGGGCCCAGCGGGCCGTTCGCGAGTGGGAGCTGAAGGACCTGCGGGTGGCGTACGGCATGGACGAGGCGACGATGCGCGCGTGGGGCCTCTACGTCAGCACGGGCCTGACCGACAGCGAGCCAGCGCTGTTCGGCGAGCCGGGGCTGTTCCTGGTGCGCCCCGACGCCAGCCTGTACTCCGCGCATCTGCAGTCGATGCCGTTCGCCCGCCCGCGCCTGGACGACCTGCTCAAGGCCCTCGCCTTCGTCCGCGAGAAGGACTACCCGGCCCGCGGCGAGACCTGAGCACCGCCCGCCCACCCCGACCGCCCAAGGAGCCCAGTGCCGCACCGCCGTCCGTCGTCGTCTTCGACGTCAACGAGACCCTGTCCGACCTGTCCCCGCTGGCGGACCGCTTCACCGACCTGGGTGTGCCGGCCTCGATGGCCAAGCAGTGGTTCGCCGCACTGCTGCGCGACGGCTTCGCGCTGACCGCCGCCGGCACAACGGAGACCTTCTCCGTGATCGGGGAGGGCGTGCTCCGCACCCTGCTGGCGCCCGAGGACCTCGACGGCGACCTCGACGAGGCCGTGCAGCACGTCATGAGCGGGTTCACGGCCCTGCCCGTCCACCCGGACGTGCCGGACGGGGTCCGGGCGCTGCGCGCTCTGGGCCTGCGCCTGATCACCCTCACCAACGGCTCCACCGCCGTCAGCGAGAAACTGTTCGGGCAGGCCGGCATCCGGGACGCCTTCGAGGCGCTGCTGTCGGTCGAGGACGCTGGGGCGTGGAAGCCCGACCCCGCGTCGTACGCCTACGCCGCTCGCACCTGCCGGGTCGAGTCCGCCGAGATGCTGCTGGTCGCGGTACACCCGTGGGACATCGACGGTGCCTCGCGAGCCGGGCTGTCCACGGCGTGGGTGTCGCGCGCCGGCAGGGACTACCCCGGCTACTTCCGACCCCCGACGTACGCGGTCCGGGCCCTGCCCGAGCTGGCCGCCCTGCTGGCCACGTGACCGACCCCAGGGTCGTCGACCTCGTCCGGCAGGAGCTCGAGGTCGACGGCACAACGCTGTCCTGCCTGACCGCGGGCGACCTGTCCGCGCCCCCGCTGCTCCTGCTGCACGGCACCTTCTGGAGCCGGGTGTGGCAGCCCGTCCTGCCGGCCTTGGGGACCCGGCACCGCTGTGTCGCACTCGACCTCCCGGGCTTCGGGCGCAGCGCAGGCGAGCTCGACGTCGAGCAGGCCACCGTGCCCGCGCTCGCCGGCGTCGTCGCCCGAGCCGCCGACGTGCTCGGCTGGGACCGCTTCGACCTCGCCGCCCACGACATCGGTGGCGGCATGGCCCAGCACCTGGCCGCCACCACCGGCCGGGTCGCTCGGATGGTGCTCATGAACGCCGTGATGCTCGACTCCTGGCCGGTCCCGGCGGTCGAGCGTTTCCGCGATCCCGAGGTCCGAGCCGCGACGACCACCGCCGACGTCCTCGAGGGCCGCCGCCGTGCCACCCGTAACGCGGTGGCCCGACAGCTGTCCGACGCCGAGGTCGAGGACTACGTCTCGCCCTGGCACGAGGCTGCCCGCGCACGGTCGTGGACCGCTGTGGCCGCGGCCGCCGATGCCCGGTACACCCAAGTCTTGGTCCCGGCACTGGTCGAGGCTGCCGTCCCGACCCGCCTGGTCTGGGTCCGCGACGACGTGTTCAGAAGATCGAGTACGCCAAGTGCTACGTGCAGACGGTGCCCGGCAGCGACCTCGTCGAGGTCGCTGGGCTGCACATCGCGACCGAGGACTCCGCGGCCGACGTCGTCCGGGCCGTGCTGGAGCACCTGACCGGCTGACCCCCCGGGTCGACCCGAGCGTTGCGGCAACGACGCCACCTACGCCCACAGCCGCCCGGCCGCTACGGCGGCGTCTCGCCGACGATCGCGTACGAGACGCGCTGGACCGGACAAGAGCTTCTGAAGCGCAGCGCTCAGTGGCCTGGTTCTTGCGGCGCTATGGGCCACTCGGGGTTGGCGCGTTCGTGTCGGGGACGCGAAGGGATGCCGCGTTGGTGACGCGCTGGGCCACCAGGTGCGCTTCCGGCGCCGCAGCAGCACAGCGAAGGCCGCTGAGGTGACCAGTGAGATGCCGGCCGCGGCGAGTGGCGCGCTGCCGGCCGCGGCGACGGCTCCGGCTGCGAGGGTTCGGCGGCGAGCGCGAGCAGGGCGGCGTGGCCGACGCAGCACACGACCGGCAGCGCCACCAGCGCCGGTCAGCCCGCGCCGGCTTGGTCCTTGGGGCTCGTCGTCATGCGCAGCAGCTGGTCGGCTTGTCGCTGCGGAACAGCCCGGCCGTGATCCGCAGCGCCTCGCTCATCGTCAGGTACGGCGCCCAGGTGTCGGCGAGGTCATCGACGGTCAGCCCGAACTTGATCGCGTAGGTGGCGGCGAGGATGACGTCGCCGGCGCCGTCGAGCACGGCGTGGACCCCGAGGATCTTCCCGGTGCCCGCGTCCGCGACGATCTTGAGCGCGCTGCGGGTGTCACGGTTCACCAGCGCCCGCGGGATGTCCTGCCCGCCCAGCACCCGGCAGTCGCAGTCGTGGCCGGCGGCCAGCGCCTGCTGTTCGGTGAGTCCGGCCGACGCGATCTGCGGGGTGGTGAAGGTGACGCCGGGCAGGCCCCGGTAGTCGAGGGTCGTCGGCTGGCCGAGCGCGCCGGCGGCGGCGGCGCGGCCGGTCTGGGCGGCGACGTACACGTACTGCGGCGCACCGCAGACGTCACCGGCGGCGAACACCCGGGGGTTGGTGGTGCGCTGCTGGCCGTCGACGGTGACGAATCCCCGCTCGTCGGTGTCGATGCCAGCCGCTGTCAGGCCGAGGCCGTGGGTTTCGGCGGACCGGCCGGTCGCGATCAGCAGCCGCTGCCCGCGCACGTCCGGCCCGCCCTCGGTGCGGACCAAGACGCCGTCGACGGTCCGCGTCACGGCGACGGCGCGGTCCTCGACGACCGCGATACCGTCGTCGGCGAACACACCACGCAGCACCTCGGCGACCTCGGGTTCGCTGTGCGGGGCGAACCGGCCGACGAGGGTGACGCGGGCTTCGAGGTGGGCCCACAGCTGGGCCTGCTCCAGCCCGACGTACCCCGCGCCGACGATGACCATCGACCCGGGCAGGTCCGGCTGCTCCATGGCCGTGGTCGAGGTCAGGAACGCGACCCCATCCAGGCCGGGCAGCTCCGGAACGCGCGGAGCAGCGCCGGTAGCGACCACGTAGGCGGGAGCGCGCAGCAGTTCGCCGTCGACCTCCAGCGTCCGCTCGTCGACGAACCGGGCATGGCCGTAGCGGACCGGGAAGCCGTGCGCGGCGGCGACGTCGGCGTACTTCGCCTCCCGCATCCCGGCGATGAGGTCCCGCTTCTGCGCCATCAGCGCCGAAACGTCCACCCCGTCCGCGCTGGTCGCCACCCCGGGAAAGCGGTTGCTCAGCGCGTGGTGCCGCTGTCCCGCGGCGGCGAGCAGGTTCTTGCTCGGGACGCACCCCACGTTCAGGCACGTCCCGCCCAACGGGCCGTGCTCCACCAGAAGCACGGTCCTGCCGCGCGTACGAGCCTCGATCCCGGCCGCCATGGCTGCTCCGCCGGTCCCGATGACGATCAGGTCGACGGCATCCTCAGTTGTCTGCATGGCCCGGACCGTAAGGGTTCCGGCGCGGTGGAAGGTCAGGTCCCAGGGTCAGGGCCTGCGCATCGGGAGCTCGCCGAGCGGTATGGGCTGGCGGCGAAGGCGCCCGTCGGCACCTCGAGGCCAGACCTCGCCCACCCGAACCCTCTGCGCCCCGCCGAGCCGGATCCGCCGGGAAGACGGACCCGGCCGGGACCAGCCAGGGCGGCGTCCCGGTCCACGTCGAGGACGAACTCGCCCAGCACCCCGGCCAGCTGGGAGGCTGCCGCGGCCTGCTGCTCACCGACTGGGCGTCACGGTGAGGTCGGCGAAGACCACGGTGTTGTTCTCGTAGTGCCCGGCGGCGCTGAGGCTGCCGCCGCAGGTGATCAGTCGTAGTTGGGAGTTGCTCGTCTCGCCGTACACCGTCTGGGTGGGGAAGTGCCGTTTGGCGTAAGAGCGCACGGCCTGGACGGTGAACAGCGCGGTGCTCCCGTCGGCGCGGCTGACCTGGATCTGGTTGCCGGGGCGTAGATCTCCGAGGCGGAAGAACACCGAGGGCCCGTTCGCGGCGGAGTCGACGTGCCCCACGATGACGGACGGCCCCAGCTCCCCCGGTGTCGGTGAGCCGCTGAACCACGCGGGATGGTCATAGTCCGGTCCCGGCTGGGGAACCCCGATGGTTCCGTCCGGCTGCAACGCGACGTCATCAAGCCGGGCGGTGACCCCGATCGCGGGGATGCGCAGCTCGCGGGGCACAGACCAGCCCAAGGCCGCCGGTCCGGTCCCGGTTGGCGGTGTCGGCGCGGGGCTGGTCCGGGCCGGTCGGGTCGGCGCGGGGCTGGCCGACCGTGCGCCCGCACGTGCGGTGGGGACCAGGGGGAGCAGTCCGTCGATCCGACCGGCGGCGCTCGCCGGGGGCTGCGGTGCGTGGTGCTGGCCGGTGACGGCGACGCCGATCGCGAAGGACCCCCCGGCGAGCAGGATCGCCGCCCCGGCCAGCGCGACCGTCCCGATCCGACCGCCGCGGGTGAGGTGGTGCCGGGCGCTCACCGCGGGTGGTCCGGCCAGACTGCTTCGGTGACCTCACCCCCGGTGACCGGCACGGAGAGGCGGACCGGGCCGTCGGGTCGCAGCCGCAAGTCGTAGGTCCCGGCGTGCAGCTCGGGGAACACCGCTGCCCACCGGGGCCCGCTGGCGCCGGGGCGCTGATGCACCCCGACGTGCAGCAGGTGGGGCCGGTGGTGGCGCCCGCCGAAACCGGCACCACCAGTCCCGGCAGCATCCGCGGCCGGGCCGTGGGCGTGGCCGTGGGACCAGCCGTCCGGGTCGGCGTGCGGGGTCGCCCCGGTCGGCACGATCTCGATCTCCGCGCCGTCCAGGGCCGCCGACGTCGACACGACAAGAGCGCCGATGTCGCCGCCGATGTCGAGCAGCACGGTGCCCTCGCCGACACCCGCGTGGTCCTCGGTGCCCACGTCGTCGCTCCCAGAGATGAACGGTGTCCGGTAGGGGGTCAGGAGGCCGACGTCTCGGCCGGGGTGTCCAAGCGGTCGCGTCCCGCGGCCCGGTGACGCACCGCGAGCAAACCCCCGGCCCCGGCCAAAGCAGCCGCACCGGCCACTGCCAGCGCGGTGTCCTGGGTGCCGGCGGTCGACCCGCCGCCGGTGGCCGCGCCACCGATCGGCATCCCGGACATCTGGGCGCCCGTCGACGCGGGACCGGGACTGTAGGCGTAGCCGCTGTTGGGGGTCGCCAGGTACGGGAAGGTCGAGGGGTAGGCCCCGTTGGTGTTCGACGTCCCGTCGGTCAACCCACCGGCGGCCTTGTCCGGGGTGAACGTCGGGTCCACCAGCGGGATCAGCGCGCCGGCCAGGGCCCGCAGCTCGATGGCCACGACGTCGTCGGCGACCCGACGGCCGTTGGGAAACCCGGCCGCGTCCCCGCCCACAAGGCCCAGGGGGCTGGGTTTGGCCGAGGGGGGGATCGCGGTGTTCAGCCGGATGACGTCGGCCTGACGCGGTCCGGTGAAGTTCTGGAAGCCGGGGATGACGCCGCTGGGGATCCCGGTCAGGATGACGGCGGCGAGGTCGGCCCGCGGCTTCTTGTACGCGGCCAGGTTGGGGAACACCCCGGGATACAGGCCGGGGAGCAGTCCCACCAGCTCCGGGTGCAGAACCCGTGCGGCGAACTGGGCGTCCCCGCTGGGCGCCTGCCCGTTCCAGTAGTCCTTGCGGGCCATCGGCACCAGCAGCTCGTTGAACAGCGGGAACGCCAGCCGGGACACCTGCTGCCAAGGGCCCGTCGCGGAGACGGTCCCGCTGCGCGCGTCATACATCCGGCTCTTCTGCCGTTCGGCGGTGGCCCAGACCCCGATCACCGACCTCGGGTCGGACGCCTTGGTGGAGCCGTAGCCGCCGCGGGTCAGCTCAGTGGTCTTGACCTGCAAGACGATGCTGGACACGTTCAATCCCTGCAGGCCGTTCACCCCGGGCATCACCCGTTCCTTGATCAGGTGCAGGTCGTTGAACGGACGCAGCCCGGCGAGGTCGAACACGCTGCCGATGTCGACGTGGAAGGGGTCCGCGCGGGGTCCGGCGAACACCTTCGCGCCGCCGGGCAGGGAGTGGATGGCCTGCGCGGCCAGCGCCGGGTAGTCCGGGGTGCTGCGGATCCCGACGTTGACCGGGGGGACCAGCAGCCCGCCGGCGAGCTCGGTGCGGTGCCCGTCATGGGTCACCTTTGTGACCGTGTAGGTCTGCGGCCGGTTCCAGGTGCTGTCGGTGATCTTGGTGATCGGGCCGGTGTTGTACAGGAAAGACTCGGCGCGGACCCGGGTGGTGAATCGGAACTCGAAGGCGACGTCGGCCTCGATGTCCGGGGTGTTGCTGACCTTGATCGTGTACCTCACGTCGTCGGCGAACTCGTAGAAGTTCGGTCCGCCGTCCGGCTTCTGGAACGGGTTGAAGTTGGCGATCAGCGTGGTCGTGTCGGGGCGGTCCGGGCTGACGAAGGCGTAGACGTCGGTATTGTCCGCGGCCGGGTCCTTGGAGGTCTCCGGCGCTTCACGGTGCGAGGACATGGGTGGTCCTTCCGGGAGCAGGGCGATAAGTAGGGGTCGCGCCAGGTGAAAAGGGCGTGCAGCGGAGGTCAGGCGCGCGCGGCGGCCCGGACCAGTGCCGCGACCACACCCGGATCCCGAACAGTCACGGCGGTCTCCCCGACCATGACCGAGATCTCCCCGGTACGGACGTCCTCGATGTGCGCGACGATCGGGCCCGCGACAGCAGCCGTCCTCGGTGCGGCGCCCGCCACGTCGGGGCTCAGCAGGCCGATGCCGCCCGCGACGGCCCCGGCCCCCCCGGCAACGAGGAAGCGGCGGCGCGTGGTCTCCGACATCTGGGTCTCCTCCTGCCGCGCAGCGGCATCACCAACGCCGGACGGCGGGTCCCACGCCTACGAGACACACCGATCCCCGTGCGCTCCCGGGCTCGGACATCACCAGCCGGCGACCCCCCACCGAGGTGACTGAACGTAGCGATCATCTGACGCCGAGTCAACACCCCTGACGGGGCTGGGTCGTCAGTAACCCTCCGCACCCACACGGCACCCTCGCCGGTGTGAGTCCCGGAGGCGGCGAGCCTCAGAGCTGATGACGGTGGTAGTCTTGGTGGTGGGACTGGTCAGCGGCCCCGCATCCCGGCGGTGGAGTACCGGCCGATCCAGGTCGCGTCGGGCGCTCGTTGTCGTTGGGGGAGCGGTTGGGGATCGTTACCCTCCAGCGAGGCGCGGGGTGGTGCGCCGGCGGCGGCAGGCAATCCACGATCTGCGCCCGCAACCCGCCCGTGCCGCGTCGCGTCGGAGCACGGCGGCGTCCGCGCGGGCAGTGCTCTCCTCGGCGTACACCCCGACCAGGTCCTCCCCGTCCCACACCGCCCACACCGCCACCGGCGGCCCGCCGGTGTTGTCCAGGTCGCGGGTCGGCACCAACCGGCCCGCCCGCGGCCGCTCCCCCGCACCCCGGCCATGGACCGCCGCCGCGCCCGCGACAGCGGCGCGGCGGGCCGCGGCCAGCGCGGCGACCTCCGCGACAGTCGGGACGCCGGGCAGCTCCAGGCACAGCTGGTCCACCGGCAACGGCGGCACCACCCGCAACCGCCGCCCGGTGGGGTGCTGGTCCACGGTCACCGGCGGACCCTCCTACTCGTCCCCGTCCTCGACTTCGTGCTGGCGCCCTGTTGCTGCCCGTCGTGGTCGTCGACCACCGTGATCCCGGTGTCCGGGGCGAGGCCGGCGAGGTTGCGGGCGACCGTGGACTTGCTCAGCCCCAGCTCGACCGCGATCGCGCCCAGGCTCATCGGCGGTCTTAGGCGCGCATCGCCCGCCCGAGGCGCAACTTCGCGTCGGTCATCGTCCGCGGCCTCCCCCCGACCCGACCCCGCGCCCGCGCCGCCGCCAGCCCCGCCAGGGTCCGGTCACGGATCAGCTGCCGCTCGAACTCCGCCAACGCCCCGAACAGGTGGAACACCAACCTCCCCCCGGCGGTCGTGGTGTCGACCGACTCCGTCACCGAACGAAACCCCACCCCCCGCCCCTGCAGCCCGGTGACCGTGTCGATCAGATGCTGCAGGGACCGGCCCAACCGGTCCAACCGCCATACCACCAGGGTGTCCCCCGGCCGCAGGCTGTCCAACACGGCGGCGAGCTCCGGCCGGTCCTCCCGCGACCCACTGGCGTGGTCGGTGAACACCCGCCAGCACCCCGCGGCGTTCAGCGCGTCCAGCTGCAACGCGGGGTCCTGCTCCGCCGTCGACACCCTGGCGTACCCGACCAGATGCCCAACAGGCTTGGGTTTCCGCGCGCCGGTCCGCTTCCGCGCGGGTACGGCCGTGGCACTCGCCGCCGCGCGGGCGGACGGCTTCGCGGGATCGGCGACCGGGGTCCGGGTCGCGCGGCGGGCCCGCTCCGCCCCGGTCGCTGCCACCACCTGGGACCGTACCGAAAACTAGACGAGCTTCCGTGGGACGCGCGGTGGCGGGGTCAGGCCGAGGGGTCAGCCGTGGCGCGGGGGCGGGTGCTTCCGCCCGTCGAGATGCTCAGCCGGGCACGGCTTCCTGCAGAGGGACGGCCCGCTGGCTGGTTCGGCGTCCGCCGGGCTCCGCGCTCCCGGCAACCCCGTGATGCCATAACGTCGGAACGTCTCTTCAAACGAGAGGACTCCGGTGGACGTTGTCGAGGTCGACGCGTGCGCGGTGCGCCTGGTCGACGCGGGCAAGGTCGCGGACGTGCGGGCGGCGATGCCGGCCGAGGTCGACGTGGTCGACGCCGCGGACGTGTTCGGCCTGCTCGCCGACCCGGGTCGGCTGCGGTTGCTGGTCGCGCTGCTGGAGGCCGGGGAGCTGTGTGTGTGCGACCTGGCCGTGTCGACCGGGCTGTCGGAGAGCTCGGTCAGTCACGCGCTGCGGCTGCTGCGCGCGCACCGGGTCGTGTCGGTGTCCCGGCGCGGGCGGATGGCCTACTACCGGCTCGACGACGCGCACGTGCGGATGCTGCTGGACCTTGCGCTGGCCCACACCCAGCACAGCGACGCGATCCACCCGGAACGGGACACCCGGTGACCGCCCCCACGGGGCACGATCACCGCGGTCACGGCCACCGCGGGGACGAGCCCACCGCGCCGGGATCCGGTGGGCGCGGCGGGTCCGGGCACGACCACGGGATCGCGGTGAATGCGGATCGCCGCTACCTGGTGACCGCGCTGGCCCTGCTGGCGGGGTTCATGGCCCTGGAGGTCGTGGTGGCGTTCGTGTCCGGGTCGCTGGCGCTGCTGTCCGACGCCGGGCACATGCTCTCCGACGTCGGCGCGATCGCCGGGTCCCTGTGGGCGATGAGCCTGGCTGCCCGCCCCGCGACGGGCGCGTGGACGTTCGGGTGGAAACGCGCGGAGATCCTCTCCGCCGCCGGCAACGGGATCACCCTGCTGGTCGTCGCCGGGATCGTCGCAGTCGAGGCCATCCGGCGCCTGATCCACCCCCCGGCCGTGTCCGGGCTGCCGGTCCTGGTGGTCGCACTGGCCGGGGTCGCGGTGAACATCGCGGCCGCCGCGGTCCTGGCCCGGGCGAACCGGTCGAGCCTGAACGTGGCGGGCTCCTACCAGCACATCCTCACCGACCTGTACGGGTTCATCGGGACGGTGGTCGCCGGGGTCGTCATCCTGCTCACCGGGTTCACCCGCGCGGACTCCATCGCCTCCCTGGTGGTGGTCGCCCTGATGGTTCACGCCGCCTGGGGACTGCTACGGGACTCCGGGCGGATCCTGCTCGAGGGCGCCCCGGAGGGCATCGACCTCGGATCGGTCCGGGACCACCTGCTGGGCACCGACCACGTCCAGGACGTCCACGACCTGCACGTGTGGACCGTGACCTCCGACCTGCCCACCCTGTCCGCGCACGTCGTGGTACGCGACGACTGCTTCAGCGACGGCCACGCCCCCCGCGTCCTGGACCAGCTGCAGGACTGCCTGCTGGGCCACTTCGACGTCGAGCACTCCACCTTCCAGCTCGAACCCGCCGGCCACGGCGCCCACGAGGACGGAACCCACTGATGCCCGACACCCGGCCCCGACCGGTCACCGTCACCGCCGACCCCGGCTGTGCGGGCGGGTGTCACACCCCGGCACCGGTTGGGACAGGCGACCCGGTCGGGGCACCCGCCCGGTCAGCGGGCTGGCACCGCGCCGCCCGCCGGGCCCGTCAGCTGTCCTGGGTGTCCCTGGCCTGGATGACGGGCGAGGGTGTCCTGGGCCTGGTCGCCGGGCTGCGCGCCGGGTCGGTGTCCCTGGTCGGCTGGGCACTGGGATCGGTCATCGAAGGACTCGCCGCGGTCATCGTGATCTGGCGGTTCACCAGCACCCGGACCCTGTCCGACACAGCCGAGGGCCACGCCCGGCGAGCGGTCGCCGTGTCCTTCCTCCTGCTCGCCCCCTACATCGCCGTCGCGGCCGTCCGGGACCTGCTCACCGGGCACGGCTCGGAGACCACCGTGCTCGGCATCGCCGTCACCTCGGTCAGCCTGCTCGGCATGCCCGCCCTCGGGATCGCGAAACGACGCCTCGGCGCGGCCCTCGGGTCCGGGGCCACCGCCGGCGAGGGCGGACAGAACCTGCTCTGCGCCGCCCAGGCCGGCGCGGTCCTGCTCGGCCTGGCCGCCACCGCCGCCCTCGGCTGGACCTGGGTCGATCCCGTCATCGCCCTGCTGCTGGCCGCATGGGCTGTCCGCGAAGGCCGCGAAGCCTGGCACGGCCAGGACTGCTGCTGACCCACCGACGGCCTACCCCGACGTCGAAGGTGTCCGGGTCGGTGGCGGTCCGGGGGCCGCCTCACGGCGGGTCGGCAGCGCCCGTATGTCAGTATCTGTTCATGCATGCAGGCACTGAGGACAGCGTCGGTCAGCCGGCGCGGGAACAGCTGGAGCTGGCGGTGGAGACCTTCCGGATGCTGGCCGACGTGACCCGGCTCCAGCTGCTGTGGGCGCTGCGGGAAGACGAACTGGCGGTCAACGAGCTCGCTGCGATGGTGGGACGGCCGGCGGCGGCGGTATCCCAGCACCTGGCGAAGATGCGCCTGGCACGGTTGGTCAGCACCCGCCGGGACCGCACCCGGGTGTTCTACCGCCTGGACAACCCCCACATTCGTCAGCTGGTACAGGACGCGGTGTTCAACGCCGAACACACCGGGACCGACCTCCCGGCCCACCACCGCGCGGACCCCGCGCTTGCCACTCTCACCCGGACGCGGGACACGGCGGCCGGGGCATGAGCGACCACCCGCACGGCCACCACGAGCACCCGCACCCGCACCCGCACCCGCACCCGCACCCGCACCCGCACCCGCACGAAAACCACGACCACGGGCACGACCACGGGCACGACCACCCGCACGAGGGCAACGGGCACGACCACGAGCACCCGGGTGGGGTGTGGGGTGCGATCCGGTCGGTGTTCGCCCCCCACTCCCACAACGCCGCCGACTCGGTCGACACCGCACTGGAAGGCAGCGCCGAGGGGACCCAGGCGGTCAAGACCAGCCTGGTGGTCCTGGGGGTCACCGCCGCCGCCCAGCTGGTGGTGGTCCTGTTCACCGGGTCCGTGGCCCTACTGGCCGACACCATCCACAACTTCTCCGACGCGCTCACCGCCCTGCCCCTGTGGGCAGCGTTCGTCCTGGGCCGCCGCGCCCCGACCCGCCGGTTCACCTACGGCTACGGCCGCGCCGAGGACCTCGCCGGGGTCTTCATCGTCGCGATGATCGCCCTCTCCGCGCTGCTCGCCGGGTACGAGTCGGTGCGCCGCCTCATCGACCCCCGACCTATCACCCACATCGGGATCGTCATCGCGGCCGGGCTCATCGGGTTCGCCGGCAACGAACTCGTCGCCCTCCACCGGATCCGGGTCGGCCGGCGGATCGGGTCCGCTGCGCTCGTCGCTGACGGCCTGCACGCCCGCACCGACGGGTTCACCTCCCTGGCCGTCGTCGCCGGCGCTCTCGGGGTCCTGGCCGGGTTCCCCCTGGCCGACCCCCTCATCGGCCTGGCCATCACCGCCGCGATCCTGCTGGTCCTGCGCGGAGCGGTCACCGACATCGGCCGCCGACTGATGGACGCCGTCGACCCCGGGCTCGTCAACACCGCCGAGACCAGCCTGAACGCCGTGCCCGGCGTCGCCGGGGTCGAAACGGTCAAGCTGCGCTGGGTCGGCCACCGCGTCCGCGCCGAGGCCGCACTGCTCGTGAACCCCGCCCTGTCCGTCGTCGACGGCCACCAGATCGCCGTCGCCGCCCACCACCAACTCCTCCACGACATACCCCGCCTGGTCGACGCCACCGTGCACGTCAGCCCCACCGGCTCCCAAGGCGACCGGCAACACCAGACGCTGGCCCACCACCACTGAGCACGCCCGCGCACGGACACCAGGCCGGTTCGCGGGCCGGTTCCAGGGGCTGTCCAGCGGGTGGACGGCCGGTCGGGTCCGTTCGTGCTGGGCTCCGGACCGGACGCACCCGCGGTGGGAGTCTGGACCCGTGACCGCCGGGCAGGACGACCCCCCCGGCAGACGGGGTCCTGCATGACATGGCCGACCGGGCTGGTCACCGCCATCCCGAGCCCGGCGCAGGGAGTGTGGCACCTGGGCCCGTTCCCGGTCCGGGCGTACGCCCTGTGCATCCTGGCCGGGATCGTGGTCGCCGTCGGGTGGGCCAACCGGCGGTGGGTCGCCCGCGGCGGCCGTGCCGGCGCGATCGCCGACATGGCGATTTGGGCGGTCCCCGCCGGGATCGTCGGCGCCCGGCTGTACAACGTGATCACCGACCCGGAGCTGTACTTCGCCCCCGGGCGCAACCCCTGGGACGCGTTCGCCGTCTGGCACGGGGGGTTCGGCATCTGGGGTGGAGTCGCCGGCGGAGCCCTCGGCGCCCGGTACGCCTGCCGCCGCTACCTGCTGCGGTTCTCCGACCTCGCCTGGACGGTCGCGCCCACGCTGCCGGTCGCGCAGGCGATCGGCCGGCTCGGGAACTGGTTCAACCAGGAGCTGTACGGCCGACCCTCCACCCTGCCCTGGGCGTTGCTGATCGACCCCGCGCACCGCCCGGCGGCCACCCCGCTGGCCACGACCTACCAGCCCACGTTCCTGTACGAACTGTTGTGGGATCTCGGGGTGGCCGCGCTGGTGGTCTGGGTCCAGCGGCGGTTCCGACTGTCCGGGTGGGCCTCCTTCGCGCTGTACGTCGCGGCCTACACCGCCGGCCGCGGCTGGATCGAAGCACTCCGCGACGACTACGCCCACCGCATCCTCGGGCTGCGGATCAACGACTGGACCTCGATCCTGCTGTTCCTGGCCGCCGCCGTCGCCCTCGCCGTCCTACGCCGCCAACCGCCCCCCGGGAACTTCGGCCCAGCGCCGACCGCGGTCACCGCGGCGGCAACCGAGCCGGCCGTGCCGGGCAACACACCGGACGGCGCACCCATGTCGCTGGAACGGCCCGCGGGGCCGCCCCCACCGCCTCCCGGGTAACGACGGTCCGCGCAGCGTCGTCACGTACTTCTACCCGACTGACCAGCAGGATGTTGTTTCCGGGATCGAGCTCGTGACCCACGGGGCCATGTCGCCGCCTTCGATGACGCGGTCACCGTGCCCGCGACCCCGGGGACCGCGGTGCTGGGACCGCGTGCGGGTGGTCGACGCGCGATGGCAGGGGTGTGGGTCCTCAGCTGGTTTCGGCGGTGCGGCCGCTGTCGGGTTCGACCCGGTCAGGGGCGACTGGGTCAGGGGCGACTGGGTCAGGGGCGGCGAGGCGGAGGTGCTCGGCGTGCCAGACGGCCTCGTCGAGCAGGGCTGCGACGTGGTCGTCGTACAGGGAGTACAGGATGCGTCGGCCCCGGCGTTCGGTGGTGACCAGTCCCATCGTGCGCAGCAGGCGCAGCTGGTGGGAGACCGCGGACTGTTCCATCGCGACGGCCGCGGTGAGCTCCCCGACCGACGCGGAACCCTGTCGCAGCTGGGAGAGCAGCAGGAGTCGGCTGGGTGTGGTGAGGGCCTGGAGGGTCGCTGCCACGGCGGTAGCGCTGGCAGCGGTCAGCCGCGCGGGCGGGGTGAGCCGCTCATCCATCCCGTGACCCATCGGACCAGCGTAACCGGGAGCCCATGAACACCTGTTCATGTCCTCCATTACCGTGGGGGTGCGTCGGCTGACCGGCGTTCCCCGTCGCGCCTCCGGAGTGTGTGCATGTCCCCGACGCTGTCCGCACCGCCCAGCACGGCCGTGACCGATCACCGCCGCCCAACGACCCGGGGCCGCGCGGCCGGGCTGTGGACGGTCCCCGAGCTGCGGTGGGCGGCGGTGGCGACTGCGCTGTTCGCGGTCGGGGCGGTCCTGCAGGTGTCCGGGGCCCCGGCGTGGTCGTGGTGGACCGTCTACCTGGCCTGCTACGCCAGTGGGGGCTGGGAACCCGGCCTGGCCGGGCTCCGCGCAGCACGGGGCCGCAAACTCGACGTGGACCTGCTGATGATCGTTGCCGCGGTCGTGGCCGCCGCGATCGGGCAGGTCTTCGACGGGGCCCTGCTCATCGTGATCTTCGCGACGTCCGGGGCGTTGGAGTCGGTCGCGACGAAGCGGACCGCCGACTCCGTGCGAGCACTGCTCGACCTCGCCCCGGAACAGGCCACCCGTCTCGGGGATGGCGGGGTCGAGAAGCTCATCAACACCGCCGACCTGGTCCCCGGCGACGTGGTGCTGGTCCACCCCGGGGAGATGGTCGGCGCCGACGCCGTCGTCCTCGACGGGGCGAGCGAGGTCGACCAGGCCTCGATCACCGGTGAACCCCTGCCCGTGCTAAAGGAACCGGGTACGGAGGTGTTCGCCGGGACGATGAACGGCACCGGTGCCCTGCGGGTCACCGTGTCCCGCCCCGCGTCGGACTCCGTCGTCGCACGGATCGTCACCCTCGTCGAGGAGGCCTCGGCGACCAAGGCCCGGACGCAGCTGTTCATCGACAAGATCGAGCAGAGGTACTCCACCGGCGTCGTCGCCGCGACCGTCGCGCTGTTCCTGATCCCGCTGGCGTTCGGCGCGGACCTGCGGACCACCCTGCTGCGGGCGATGACATTCATGATCGTCGCCTCCCCGTGTGCGGTGGTGCTCGCGACGATGCCGCCGCTGCTGTCAGCGATCGCCAACGCCGGCCGCCACGGGGTCCTGGTGAAGTCCGCGGTCGTGATGGAGCAGCTCGCCACGGTCGACCTCGTCGCGTTCGACAAGACCGGCACCCTCACCGAAGGCACCCCCCGGGTCGCGGAGATCCACCCCCTGCCCGGGTCCGGGCTCAGCGACGACGAGCTGCTCGCCCTCGCCGCCGCCGCGGAACGGCCCAGCGGACACCCCCTTGCCGTCGCGATCGCCGCGGCCGCCCGCGACCGCGACCTGGACGTGACCGAGGTGGCGGACTTCACCTCGACCCCGGGCCGCGGGGTGACCGCCCGGGTCGCCGGCCACCAGGTGCGGGTCGGGTCCCCGGGCCTGCTCGCCGAGGCCACCGACCCAACTCCTGCCGCCGACGCGGCTGCGGTCACAGCCGCCGCCGAGGCGGCTGCGGTGATCGCCGCCGCCGAGGCAGCGGGTCGCACCGCCGTCCTGGTGGTCCTCGACGGGCGCCCCGCCGGGATCCTCGCCCTGGCCGACCGGGTCCGCCCCGCCGCCGCCCACGCGGTCACGGCGCTGACCGCGCTCACCGGCCACGCCCCGGTCCTGCTGACCGGGGACAACGCCGGCGCCGCCGGTCGCCTCGCGGAGGAGGTCGCCATCCGCGAGGTCCACGCCGGGCTGCTGCCCGCGGACAAGGTCACCCGGGTCCGGGACCTGCAGGCCGGCGGCCGGCGGGTCCTACTCATCGGGGACGGCGTCAACGACGCCCCCGCCCTCGCGGCCGCCCACCTGGGGCTCGCGATGGGCGGACACGGCTCGGACCTGGCGCTGGAGACCGCCGACGCGGTCCTGGTCCGCGACGACCTCGCCGCGACCGCCAAGGTCATCGACCTGTCCCGGCGCGCCCGACGGGTCGTCACCGCGAACCTGGCCATCGCGGCGACGGTGATCACCGCCCTCGTGATCTGGGACCTCGCCGGCCACCTCCCCCTCCCCCTCGGGGTCGCCGGCCACGAAGGGTCCACCGTCATCGTCGGACTCAACGGCCTCCGGCTCCTGCGGGCGTCCGTGTGGGAGAAGGCCGCCACCCTCGCCCGCCCACCCCGAACCCGGTGAGCGGGACAAGCCCCATCCCCCGAATCGGACCAGGCTGCCGTCACGCCACACCCCCCAGTTCCAACTGCCTCCCGTAACCGTCCCGAAAACGTTGCTGCAACGATCTCTCGATTTAGCGGTTTCGACACGGCTTCCGGTACAGCCGCCGTCAGTGTGTCGCCGTCCCGCGTCCATCGTTCCGTTAACGATCGGATACGAGCCTGTCCGACCTGGTGGCGGGTCGGCTGGGTCCCGGACTCGTAACCCCGCCAGTGCGCCGAGGGCGGATCGTCAAGGTCATGTGTCGGTGAGCTCGGCGAGCCAGGCGTCGAGCCGGGCGCGCAGCGTCGGGCCGTCGAGATCGTGGCGGCCGAGGTCTTGGTAGTTCGGCGCCCAGTCCTCGACCCGGTCCGCCGCGTTCTCTGCGGCGTACCGGTCCCACCAGGGCAGGTCGTGGACGCCAACGCCGGCGCAGTGCTCGTAGGCGGTGACGGGCGCGTCGGCGACCGCTCGCCCGTGGAGCAGGACGAGGTCGAGGCGGCACCAGGACAGGTCCTGTCCGCGGGGGCCGCGCCCGGCCCCGGACCAGTCGACGATCCCGCTCAGCTGTTCATCGACCCACAGGGTGTTGCCGGTCCAGAAGTCGCGGTGGGACAGCACCCGCGGGGTCGCCTGGGCCTGTGCCCATCCGCTGCGAAGCGCGTCCGCCGTCCCCGGAGTTGGCCGCGGGGGGGTGAGCAGGTCCGGCAGCGTCCCCGGGCAGGGGTGGGCGTGAACCCGTGCCAGCGCCCGGCCGAGCTGGCCGCCGGCCTCGAGGGGGTCGGCCGGGAACAGGGTTGCGACGCCCGGGACCAGCGTGGTCACGATGCTCGGCGACCCGGTCTGTGACCCGTCCGGGTCTGCGGCCAGCAGCCGAGGTGCCAGGTCAGACAGGCCGGCGAGGACTTTCCGCTCCCGGACGACGGCGTCGTCACCGGACGCGAACCGGCGCACCACCACCTCGCCGTGACCGTCCACACGACATCGGTGAGGGCATGGGTCCCACCCATCAGACGACGCAACCACCGGGCCCCCGGGACGCGCAGTTCGCCTGCGACCCACCACAGCAGCGCCGGTGAGGGCAAGTCCACTCCACCGGACCCAGTCTCCCGCGCTCGGTGGAGCGTCAGGACCCGCGTCTCCCCGACGGGCTCCCCGCTCGAGTGCGCGGATGACTTCGGCGACGTCGTGCAGTGCCGACGTATCGCGTGGGCGGTGGATCACCCATGCGCAGAACAGCAGATACGCCAGTCGGTAGATCAACCAGCTCAACGACGCAGTGACTAGCAGCGCGGTGGCCATGAGCTCTCCGTCAGCCGTGCGTTTCCGCACTGACGGGGCGGCGGGCCGCAGCAAACCTCTCGGCACCGGAGAACCGGTCGAGAGATGCCCCGGTCTTTCCGACCGACCGGAGGGGGTCCCTGCGCGCTCCCCGCGGTCACGAACCGCGGCACCCCGCTGCCGGGGAAGAGCTGCCTAACGCCAAAAAATATACCGCGGTAGAGGCTGCGGGAGCCGGCTGGCGCGGCCGAGAGGTCCTCACCTACCTGCCCGGGACCGTGCCTGCCTACCCGCTCCCCGACTGGGTCTGGACCGAGCAGATCCTCACCACCACCGCCCGGTGGCTGGCGCAGGTCCACGAGGCCAGCACCGACTTCGACCCCACCGCCGCCACGTGGCAGCTCCCGGCCCACCACCCGGCCGAGGTGATCTGCCTCAACGACGTCGCCCCCTACAACATGGTCTTCGACACCGACCACCAGCTGTCCGGCTGGATCGACGTCGACGTCGCCTCCCCCGGCCCGCGGATCTGGGACCTCGCCTACCTCGCCTACCGGCTCGTCCCGCTGACCGGCGCCGACGACTCCGGCGCCGGCACCCCGGACCTCGACCGCAGCCACGATCGCCTGGCCACCCTCTGCCACGCATACACGACCGCCAGCGGCATCACCACGAACCCGTCGGCCGTTCTCGACACAGCCACCACCCGGCTGGGCGACCTCGCCGAGTTCACCGCCGCCCGCGCAGCCGCCGGCGCCCACCAGGTCGCCCACCACGTCGCCGTCTACCGTTCCGACATCGACTGGATCAGACGACACATCCGACAGCTCACCTAACGCGTCGGGCCGGTCTCGTTCAGCGTCCGCCCGACCAAGCCCAGAAACATCCAGGAAGCAGCTGTTTTAATAGAGACCTTTTCGATACGCCGTCGTTTACGCCGGCGGCCGGAGTATCGACAACGATCCGCGCTGAACCCGGGTCTTCTTTCAGTGGTTGCGGCTGGCGGACGCGGCTGCGGCGTCTCCGCTTCGCCGAAAAATCTGGTCGACGCCGTTCCTGTCGTCGTAGTCGTAGGTGAATCCGTGCCGCTCGTACAGGCGGCGCGCCGGACTGTCGCGCATCATGGCGAGCATGAAAGGCCGCCCGTCCCGGTGGGTCGCCATCGCATGCTGCAAAACTTGGCCACCGATGCCCCTGCCTGCACACGGGGCCAGAGGTAGAAGTGCTCGATCCACCAAGCGTCAGGCTCGGGCCGGACAGTGACGCATCCCACGTCCTCGTTTTCCAAGACGATGATGTAGGTCGTGGAAGGAACGTAGGTTTCGAGGAACCGCGCCCGAGCCCGACCGTGATCCCAACGACCGAGCCGCTCCAGATCCGGGCGCATCGCTGCGGCTTTCAGATCGGCCAGCCACTCGGCGTCCTGCGGCGTGGCCGCTCGCAACGACCAATCACGATCCACGCTCACAGGATCGCCCACTCCTCGCCGACGTTCATCTGGTCGCGACTCGTCTGCTGCGCCACTACCCGCACCGAACCCCTCCTCGGCGGGTCCGGCGGCGAGCTGCCCCCGCGACGCCGTCCGGGGTTGGGGCGATCACGCCCCCGAGGGCTCTCCCGGTTCGGTGCTGACCCGCAGCCCGAGGAACTGCTCCAGGGCCGGGTCGGGGTGGCCGGGTGGACCCAGTCCAGTGCTGTGCTCGCTCGCGGCAGGGTCATCAGGGTCCGGGCCACGGTCCCGGCGCGGAGCTCGTCAGTCGCGGCGAGCTCGGGGACGACGGCGACGTACCCCTGGTGGCTGGCCAGGGCCAGGGCGGTGGTCGCGGGTGAGACGAGGGCGACCCGGCGGCGGTCGACTCCGTGGCCGAGCAGGTCGGCGACCACCGCGTCGCGTCGCTGGCCCAGCGGTGCACCGCGAACCCGGTGGCAGGGTCGCCGGGGTCGGTCCCACGGCGGGCGACGGCGATGGAAGTGTCGAGCAGGTGCCGGCGGCCAAGCCCGACGGGTAGCGGGCCCGGGTGGGCGACGGCGAGGTCCAGGCGGCCGTCGAGGACCGCTGTGCGCAGGTCGCGGCTGTCCCCGGTGCTCACCGTCACCGGCCGCACCCCGGCGGCGGCCGCCTCCAGCAGAAGCGGTGTTAGGGCGGGGGCGTACGAAGCGGGCAGCCCGATCCGCCACGGCGGTGCCGGGGAGTGCGCGGCGGCCGCGCGGCCGCCGTCCTCGAGCAGCCGCAGGCAGCGGCGGACGTAGCCGAGGTAGGCCGTGCCTGCCTCGGTCAGCCGGGTCCCTCGGGGATCCCGGATGAACAGGACCGCGCCGAGTGCGCGTTCCACGCGGGCCACGCGAGCGCTGACCGAGGGCTGGGACATCCGCAGCTGGGCCGCGGCGGCGGTGAAGCTGCCCCGCTCGGCGACCGCGTCGACCAGCCGCAGGTCCGCCACATCCATCAGCGGACGCTATCGCCACCCATCGCCAGTTCACGTCTACCCGAGGGCCCGGTCGTCAGTGAGCGTGGTGGACGTGGTCACCACGGCGAGGACTGGAATCGGGGGACTGCTCCGCCGCCGGGTCCCCGCCCTGGTCTGGGCCGGTCAGGCGACCTCGGCGGCCGGGGACCGGCTCTACGCGGTCGCGCTGGTCTGGGTGGCGGCCGCCGCGACCGGGTCCCCGTCCGCGGTGGCTGCCGTGTCACTCGCCGAGACGGTCCCGTTCCTGCTGGTGGGGATGGTCTCCGGGTGGCTGGCCAACCGGGGCGACGGGCTGCGGCTGGTCCGCCGGGTCGACCTAGCCCGGGCAGCGGTCGTGCTGGCCATCCCGGCTCTGGACCTCACTGGCGGGTTGAATCTGCCGGCCCTGGCCGCGGTCGCCGCCGTCCTCGCCGGACTCGACGCCTTCGTCGTTCCCGCGCTGCAGGCCAGCGTTCCCCGCCTGGTCGAGCCGGCCGCGCGGACCGCGATGGTCTCGCTGCTGGACAGCACCGACCGGCTCGCCCGCGTCGTCGGGCCGGGGCTGGTCGCGCTGCTCGCCGTCCTCCCCGAGATCCACCTGTTCACCCTTGACGCCGCCACGTTTCTGGTGTCCGCGGCGTGCCTCACCGGCGTCCTGACCCGACTTCATCCGGGCCTCGGTGCTAGCCAGCTGCGGACCGTGCCGCGGGCCCGGCCCCGGCGCGGGCGGGCCCTGCTCGGGGACCTGCTCGACGGGTGGCGGCTGACCGTCGCCGCCTTCGGCGCCGGGAACCTGCCCGGGCTGCTGCTCGCCGCCCGGGTCCGCGACCGCTCCCTGATCACCGTGGCCTGCCTGGCCTGGCCTGGGCCGGCGCCGGCGCCGGGTTCACCGCCATGGCCGCCGCCCCCGACTGGGCCGGCTTCCTCGCCGCCGCCGCGGCCACCGGGATCTGCACCCCCCCTGGCCAACGTCACCGTCACCGCCCACATCGCCGCCACCGTGCCCACCGAGCTGCTCGCACGCGTGTTCACCGCCCAACGCGTCACCGTCGTCGCCGCCGCAGCCCTCGGCCTATCCGCCGCCGCCACCCTGACCCACCACCTCGGACCCACCCCGACCCTCACCGCAGCCGGGGTGGCGATCATCGCGCTCGGATTCGGAGCGCTCATCCGCCACCGAACCCGGTAGACCTCGCGTCACCGCCAAGGGCTGCCCGTCACCCACCTCCGGCTCGGCCCGAAACCCGCCCCGATCATCGAGCGCGGCCAACGTCCGACAGCAGAGGGCTGAATTTCAGGACGCAGCCCTCCGTCCCGCCTGGCGCTGGAGCAGGTCAGGTCCGTCGTCGTTGGCGGTATGCGGCGACCTTCGCGCGGTCACCGCATCCGGTCATGTCGCACCAGCGGCGGTTACGGGCTCGTGAGCGGTCGATGAAACCGCGGGTGCACCGGGGGCCGGAGCACCACGTCAGACGATCGAGGTCGGGGCTGTCGAGCAGGCTCAGGCCGTCTTGGGCTAGCGCTGTCAGCGCGGCCGGTAGGCCCCCGGTGCGGGTGAGGCGGCCTGCCTCGTCGAGGTGGAGGACCGGGCCCGGCCGGGCGGCTGCGGCGTTGATCAGGTCGCGGGTGTCCGCGTCTGCTACCGAGCCGGCACTTGCCGTGCGGAGCAGGCGGTAGAGCGCCTCTCTCAGCGCCCGGGCCTCGGTGAGCATGGCCCGGCTCGGCGCTGTGACGTCCTGGACCAGGCCGGCTTCGCCGATCCAGCCCGCCAGGTCGGCCGGGTCGCGGAGCTGTTCGACCTCGGTGGTGCCCCGCTCGGCGAGCGTGGCCGCGAAGTTCAGGCTCGGCCGGTCCGCGACGAACACCCATCCCATGACACCACCTTGACAGGTGACACCGCAGACCGCGACAGTCAACGTCAGGTAACTAGCTCAACAGGTGTCAGCGGTTGGCGAGGGGTTGGCGGCAGTGGCGACGGGAGAGGTCCTCGACCACCACCGAGCGGCGGGAGCCCGGCGTGGCCGGCGTGGCCGGCGACCCGCGGTGCCGGTCCGGTGTGGACTGATCCGCTACCTGGTGGCCGCCCTACTCGTGCGGCTGGCCGACGAGGGCGCCCGGGTCGCCCTGGTGCTGCTCGCCGTTGACCGCGGACTGGGTCCGGCATTCGGGGCGGCGCTGCTTGCGGCGCTGCTGGTCCCCCATGTCATCGCAGCCCCGGTCGTCGGACTACTCACCGACCGCGTCCGGCAACCACGGTGGGTCCTGGCCGCCGGCGCAGCTGGGTTCGCCACCGCGCTTGCCGCGGCGGCCGGCGGCGCCGGCCACCTCCCCGCACTCGCCATCCTGGCCGTGCTCGCCGCGGGCGGCTGCTGCGGACCCGCCCTCACCGGGGCCCTGAGCAGCCAGCTCCCGTCCCTGGTCACCCCCGAGGGGCTTCCGCGTGCGTTCGGGCTGGACTCCCTCACCTACAACGTCGCCGGGATCACCGGGCCCCTGCTCGCCACTCTCGCCGCCACCACCATGAACGCGACCGCGGCCACCGATGTCCTCGCCGTCAGCGCCACCCTCGGCGGCGGCGCACTGACCACCCTGGCCACACCTCTACGGACCACCCCGCGCCGCGCAGCGCGGCCACCGATGCTCGCCGGGGTTCGAGCGCTCGTCCGCCAACCCACCCTGCGGGTCATCACTGCCGCCAGCAGCCTCGGACAACTCGGACCCGGCGCACTCCCCGTGGTCGCCGTCGTCCTCACCGCCCGCGCCCACCATCCCGCCGACGCCGGCTGGCTGCTCTCCGCCCTCGCCGCCGGCGGCCTGCTCGGCTCACTGCTCTGGACCTGGCGGCCCACCCCGGCCACCCAAGCCCACCGCACCGTTCTCATCGCGCTCGCCGGGATCGGTGCCCCCCTGGCAGCCGGCGCCCTCCTACCCGACAGCGTGTCCGTCCTGGCTGCCCTGTTCACCGCGTCCGGTGTCGCACTCGGCCCATTCACCAGCGCCCTGTTCCTGGTCCGGGACCACCACGCCCCCGACGGGCTGCGCGCCCAGGTCTTCGCCATCGGCGCAGGCCTGAAGACCACCGCCACCGCCGCCGGCGCCGCGCTCGCCGGCGCGCTCACCGACCTACCGGCCGCCAACCAGCTCCTACTCGTCGGCGCCACTCCCCTCCTCGCAGCAGCCCTCGGGAGCATTGCGCTGCGCATCCGCGCAGGCGCCGGACGAACAGGCACGCCACGCGAACGACCCCCCACCCCGCCGGCCGACTGAACCAACCCCCAACTCCCGGAACGCCCCCGGCCACCGTCCCGAAACCCCCACCGCCAGCCTCCCCAACTCCCGGTCCACCGACGACCAGCACGGCTTTCGGCACACCGCCATCCATGCCAGCCCGGTCTGTGCCGTTAAGGATCGTTACCGGAACGACCGGGCCGGCACGACGACATGTGACCTTCAGCGGTAAGTGGCGCCGTTCTCGCAACGCTGTGTGGCACGGCCACCGGCCACGCCGGGACTGACGATCCTGTCCGGTAGACGATCCCGCTGCGGACGGCCTCGTAGGCTGTGACGGTGTCCCCCAACCCGGAACCTGGGTTTCCTCGCGGCACCAGTGACGAGCGGGAGCTGTTCTTGCGCTGGCTTCGGTTCCTGCGCGGTGCCGTGATCCGCAAGGTGGAGGGCCTCAGCGACGAGCAGGCCAGGTGGACCCCAGACGGGGCATTGATCTGCCTGCTCGGAATCATCAATCACCTGACCCATGTGGAGTGGCGCTGGATCGACGGCGGCATCCTCGGCCAGGACACCAGCAGAAGCGATGCGGAGTTTGCGCCCGGTCCGGAACTCACCGTGCAGGTTGCTCTGGCTGCCTACCGGGAGCGGGCCGCGGCCACAGACGCCACGGTGATGGCCACGCGTCTTGATCAACCGTGCCGGGTCGAACAGGGAGCCGACCTGCGCTGGGTCCTGCTTCACCTGGTCAACGAGACCGCTCGCCACGCTGGCCACGCTGATGCCACCCGGGAGCTCCTCGACGGCGCCACGGGAGCGTGACCGCTAGCGGCTGCAGAAAGGCTGCACGATGTCCCGCAGCACCATCCCGCTGCGGACGGCCTCGTAGGCTGTGACGGTGTCCCCCAACCCGGAACCTGGGTTTCCTCGCGGCACCAGTGACGAGCGGGAGCTGTTCTTGCGCTGGCTTCGGTTCCTGCGCGGTGCCGTGA
>JAABUJ010001304.1_pt1 | contig 37743 bp, 18 predicted proteins | sample 5559131 | NCBI WGS metagenome assembly JAABUJ01 (sample SAMN10711875, study PRJNA513366) | rock metagenome | isolation source: Antarctica rocks | place: Antarctica: Victoria Land, Mt New Zealand nord | collected 2016-01-07 | reverse complement strand
CGCCTGCGAGGCAGAACTAAGGTTTTCCATTTTGGTTTTTCCTTTGCAAAGGCGATTCGCCCTCATAGACCTAGATAGGGACTGAATAGGGAGTTAATAGAACAAATAATAATATATTAACTTCATCTAAAAACAAATCTTCTACAGTGTTCTTTCTTTTAGTTATGAGATAATTCAATTTTTAATGTTAAAGTAAATTAAACTTAATCATCATAATAATTTCAATGATAACTTTATCTAATCAATCTCTTCAATAAATAATGACATCTTAAGCAAGATTAAACAGTCATTCAGTCTCAATATCAGCAAAAGATATAGCAAGAACATTCTTGATCATTATAATTAATATTAAAAAGATTATAATCTGTAACTTTTAGTACTTTAGAATGTTAAGATCATTTTTATTGACTAAATACAGTAAAGAATTTAAGTATTGATTGACTTTTAAATTAATAGTTATGATGTCATTAAGTTGAGTTCTTGAATTGCTGTGCTTTTATGATGAGATTTATGAATAATTTAATAACAGATAATGTTGAATTTCAAATACAATTATGCAATGAAGTATTCTCATATAAACAATAATGATCTTTATAATAAGTCTGAAACTCAGTTTAATACTATATATAATATGTTTAACTTCATTCAGCTAACTGTACATCTCAGTAATTAATGATGTACATTAAAAATACACATTAAAAAGATCAATAAAGAATGTATCTAATACAGTGAAAGTTTCTGTGTAAAATTAAGAATGATAATAATATTATATAATAAGTTATTCTTATCTTCTATTTACACATAATATTTCTTCATCTTAATTAATACTTTCTCAATAGCTGTCTTCAGCTTCACTATTTACTTTAAGATTGAGTTTAATTTCTTTATGTTATTCTGATTCTTTAGATAATTAAAAAGATTGATGTACATAAGAAATTTCTTGTATATAATTAAATTATATATTCAACTCATTGACTTTATATATTTCTTAAAGAGTTAAAGAAGCATCACTATATATATGATTTGCTGTCACTTCTACTCAGATACACATAGAGTCTTAAGCTTCTTGTTTAATTTTATAATTTTATTATACTCTTAACTGATTTAGACACATATATCATTATGAAGTTAATAAATTCTTTAAATTATGTTATAAATAAAATTTCATTGTATTTTAACATTCTGTATAAGTGTCAAAGCAGAATGTAAATGAATGAGATACTGAATTCTCTTAAACATTCTGTATTGCTACAGAGAGAAATTCATAGCAATAGTAATGTTAAAATTAAGTGTGTATAAGAAGCTGAATTCTAGCTAAGATGAGAATACAGCTCTATATATACATAGACTTATAACTAAGCTAGACTGAATGTAGAGTCAGATTAGATTAAAAAAAAGTGCATCTGACCTGAACCTGTACTAGAATTCAGGTTGAGTTGAGTCAGATTTATGTACAGATCAACTCTATCTACAACTTGTGCAGGTATCTGCATGCAGGTAAAGCTAGCCATTATGGGTAAGGTCAGGGCTAAAGCTCAAAAATGTGAAAGCTTATTGATATATTAGTTATAATAAATTACACCTTAACTAGCCATATAGGGATAAATTACATGGTCGCAAGATATATTACTGAATAAGTTACGAAAATCATGACTTTTTGCAAAGGTGCATGTTAGAAACACACATTAGTAAGCATGTGTATGTGCTTACTAAGCACATACACATGCTTACTAAGACTATATATAACTCACAAAAAACCTGTAACTCTACACAGGTTGAGTCAGGTTAACCTGCACTCAACTCAGCTGAATAAAAGTTAGCCTGACCTGACTCAATACCTGAACTCAACTCTGACTTGTGTGACCTATAGGTAACCTGCATACTCAGCCTAAACTAAGCAAGTAATAGGCTAAGCAACAGTGTCATATGAGATATTTAGTTATATTGATGAAGAAAAGAAGCAATTATCTTATTGAGAAGGCAGTGAGCACACAAGCAAGATAAATATAATTAAGATTCTTAAAACAAATAAAAATTGTGATAATCTGTCTGTTGCAAAAAGCAAGACAGCAACTCACTATCAACTCACTTACTTTCACTTTTCATTAGAAGTCTTATTTCTCTTTTGTTCTCTGATTGTCAATTTTCTCAAAGTCTTCATCATATCATCTCACTGATGTGAAAACTTCTTCATATTCATATAAGACAAAAAGATCTCATTATACTCTCTTATTAGATTTGCTGCATTGTCTAACTTCTGTATTTACAGTTATGTGTTGTATTTTGACTCATATTCTTTTCAATGCACAAGATATTGTGTTGTTAAGGTGACATTTTAATTACATTAAATGATTTAGCAATTCAGCAGTCATTTCAGCTCAAAGAACTTTCATTCATTAATATCTTGTTCAACAAACACAGTTAAAGACTCTTCAGAGTGAGAACAATTATAAGAGTTGTTTTTAGACAAAGAATAAGATTTAAGTTAAGTTATGATGAAGATTGAGTAAACACATCAATAAGATAAAATATCAAGCTTATAGACTAATCAATCTATTCAGTTAATGATTTGAAAGAATTCAACATAATGTTGTTTTAATTTCTTATTAGTTATAGCTGAAATGAAGTATCTATGATGTAGTTATAATAGTGTATAGTTATCAACCCTCATTGCTAGAGGCTGATGCTTTCAATTATAATGATATTTAATATTCATTTTAACAAAGTCTATGGTGTCTATGACCTCAATTTGTGTCACTGACATTGATAGAATAAGATTGTCAGTGATATCTGTGACAACATTTAAAGTAAATTCATAGACTATCTTATTAGATGATTTCTCTGTGAAGTTTCTAGTGTTGTTAAGATTAAACTGAATGAAAAATAGACTTTTATAGACTTTTAAGCTATTCTGTTACTTTTGTCATGATGTTTAGATAGAAATGTAGAGCAATTTTAACTATTTAATTTGTACATTCACTTTGTTCATCAGTTTGAGAATGATACACTGTAATGTAAAGAAAACTTACATCTAAACAATTAAATAAGATCTTTTATAGTTCTGACAAGAACTTCAGATTGCAATCTGATACTATGATCTTTAAGAAGTCTCAATCAGCAAGATATAGATGATTTAATAGACTGTGAGCTCATTGTTTCACAGTGTAAGTTGACTATTCTGATATTAAGATGATTCACTTGCTGAATTTATCTGTAACTGAGAGAAGATAAATGAATTCTTTAGATATGATGAGTAAGGTCAGAATGAAATCTATTGTCAGTATGTAAAATGAAATTGAAGATGACTGAATTGATTGTAATGAGCTATATAACTTGTAACAACACATCTAAAAGATTAGACATTCAGAACAGTGATACAGATAGTTTAAAAGATTTTTGATGACTCATTTAACATAAAAGACTGACTAAAGTCTGTTTATACAGTACTGAAAGTCTAAATAATCATTTTGAGTATGTATTATGTGAAAAATATTCTTATGGTGCAAGCATAAAATAACAAGCCATCAGGACTTAAAGACAAAATCTGACATAAATAAGCTTCAATGTCATATAACATCATTGCTGTCTCACTTAAACAGAAGATTGACAGTGTTCTTATTGCTGTTCTTATTGAGTATATCTATGACATAATGTCACATCAAATCTTCATCATAATCTTCAATCAGACATCTCTGAAATTCATCTGATATTTTAGTATATGTCTCAATAAATAAAGCATTCAGTTCTTCTTTCTTCATACTGATTTTCAGCAGCATGATTGAGATCAATCACAATAAGATATTTAAAACAATGTGCTGTTTGTCAGACTTGTGATGAATATTTAGATTAAAATGCTGAAGGTATTTGCTTGCACATATAAGATAAAGATTTAGCTTTTTAGTTGACATAATGAACAGTGAGATTTGCTTGATGATCTTAACATTTACTTTATGATCTATATAAATAATTGTAACTAAACTTAACAACTCAATAAGGTATTTAACCTTTTATATTACTCAAATCATATCAGCAAGTTTAAGCTCTGTCAGTTAGTAATGTGTCTCAGTTAGCTTGAGAAGTCAGCTAAGAAACATAATAGACTGTATGAATGATTTAAATAAATAAATTGTTTTAAGACTGTCTTTTCTCATATTGATATGAGCTTCTTTCTTGATGTAATACATCATGATGTCAAAGTCAAAGAATTTGAACACATTTAGATCAATATAGAGCTGTTTTGTCAAATTGAAATGAATAAGATAAGAGAATTTAAATAATAGTGATTGAAGTGTTTTAAAACTGACAATTTTGACAGCACTAATTTTCATTAGACTGATTCTTGTTGCATAAATTTTCAGCCTTAAGCACAGACTTCAACAGTGCTGTCTTTCTCTCTTAAAGAGACTTGATGACAGCAACATAATGTAATATAAACTGACAAAGTCATTCAGTTAACTCTAAATAGATTTTCAGTTCTTGCAGAGTCTGCAAAAACATTAAACAGACAATTGTCTTGAGTTTCTCTTTATTAGTAGTCAGTTTCAGTAAGCTGATCTTTTGATCTAATAACTAAACAGTAAAGTAGTCTAAAAAGATCTTGCTTAATTTGATTGATATTTTTCTTTTAACAAATAGATCAAATATAGCACTAAGATGTCAAATATGCTCTTTTAGAGTCTTTGAGAAGATAACAATATCATTTACATAAGCTCTTGCAAATTCTTAATAAAAACAAAATAATCAATCAATTTGTCTTTAAACATAGACAGACAAGTTTTTGAATCTTTTAACTGTTATATTAAACAATTCTTGATCACAATGACTAACAATAATAAGCTTGTGTCTATTGTCTGAGTGAACACATTATTGATAGAAGAAAGAGACACAGTTTACAATACTTATATAGAATGTGTTCTTAATGATGATGATGATATTGACTTGAAGAGATAACAGATAGACATTGAGTATAGTAATGACATTTAGACCTTAAATATTCACAATTACACAACTCTTTCATTCATCACTTTCTAAAGTTTTTCATATCACAAAGACTGAATAATTAAACAGCATTTTCTGTGTTGTTCAGACTATTCAGTTCTGTCATTGTAGTTCATTAAATGTTTTGTTCACTATCTCACAATCTTATAAGTTTAATGAATATACTCTGACTCATTTAAAGACCTTGTCATTTCAGTTCAGTTTAAGTGATATTCACATTCAGTTATTCATAAACAAATTTACAAATTTGCCTGAATTCTTTCACATGACAGAAAACTTATTCATCACTTTAAATAAGATATTAGTTGTAGTGAAGTCATCATATACAGTGACACTGATGAGTAGAACAGTCTTCAAAGATAAAGATAATTTAAGCTTAGATTCTGAGTTTAAGATAGATTCTTTATATTAATATGAATATTTAGATGTTGCTGTCATGACAGTATGACATAGATGTTGTAGTCAGTCAGTCTTGTGAATAACTAAACTTCTTTGAATCATTAGATCACAGATAAATTCATCAACAATAATATGATAACATTCTTCATAGTTTAATTCAGTAAGATGCTCTAGTCATTAGTTGTGCCTAATGCTTATAGTTTGATCTGTCTCATTTTAAGTTATAATGACTGACATGATTGAGTCAATCATATAAGCAAATAGCACAAGATTTGATGATTCTTTAAATTTAAATAGAAAGTTCTGTTCAGATAGATGTCTAACATGATGTATTGAAATAGGCTGCTCAGTATGTGAAGAGATGATTATGTTGAATTTAATGTGTATAATACATTTAATAGAACTGCTTTGTGAGCAAAGTTCAATTAATATTATGACATTTTGACATGTATCAATAGTGACTTGTCTCTTTGAGGTGATGATGTCAATTTGCTCAGATCTTATGATGTTTATATTAATTAACATTTTTGTCTTTAAATCATTGACTAAGTAAATCTCTTAAATAATCATCACTTCAATCTTCTGTTGATTTGTATCTATGATGCTCACAAGGTGTATGAATACTATGACATATTCACTCATCATATGCTTATCAGAGTCAATTCCTCATACTAATATAAGCATAGACATAGTGTGAATTTCTGTTTTATCTTAACATTAAGATTTAAAGAAGATTCAGTCTAGTAAAGTAATGAAACACTCAATATTTAGACAAATAGACTTTAATGTAGTCTCATTTAAAAGTTGTGCTTTGACATTAATATAATGTTAATTTTAGAATTCATAGCTCATTTTAATGTTCTTTGTAGCTAGACTTAATGACAGAATTTTTAAGATTTTGTCTGAAGGCTTTACTAGCATAGCTATTGATGACAGTGTAGTTTTGATCTTTCTGTTGAGACAATAGATGATTTTAAATGATTCAAAGCATAAATGATGAAATAAGACATTTCTGATATTGAAGATTTGATGACAATTGTAACATTAAATCATAACAGCTGTAGTTACAAAGTTGACTTCAGATTTCTTATTGACTTCTTTCTAATTGTAGTCTTCTATCTCATAATAGTTTACATTCTAATTAATGATGTAATATTCAGATTTATAATTCTTCACTTTAAGAGAATTCTCTGTTTCCTCATTATTAATAGACTGAGTGTGTGGGTTTTAGATTTCATATATGACATTAGTGCCTGTGAAAGAAATGCGAAAAATAGATTACAAAGTTCAGTTTTGTGATGTATTATTTGTAAGGATTAGGGTTAATATTATGATTTTATGTAATTTATAGTCACATGACTTAGCTCTAAAAAATGATGCTCTAATGTCTCAATTTAACCTAGTGCACATAGAGTTAGTAATAACCTGACTCACAGATTGAGTCAGGTTTTTACAAAGTTATAGATGATCTTTTTGAACTCAACTCAACTCTATACTCAGTCTAATTATTAATATCATTCTTCTATTACTTCTCAGTCACATAGACTCTAAACCTAAACTTATTATATCTGTCTTTATTGTATTTATCTTTATTATTATTTCTTTCATCATACATGTTTGACTGACTGTTCAGTGATGTAACTATTGTCAGAGACTTTCAATAAGACAGTTGTTATTAATCTTAATTTTATAAATTAAAGACTTAATTTGAAGAGTCTTGCTGATATTAAGAGTCTTATTGATATTAATAGTTAAACTGATTAGCTGACTAATATAACTGATAGTAAGAATGAGATGAATAGTCTTGACTCTGAAACTAAGAAAGTTAATTAAAATTGTAATACTCATTACATGATGATCTATTCAGAAATTGACTTACAGATACTTCTTATTCAGACTGATATGAAGAATTTAATGCTCTAAAAGTAATTAATTAATGCTGTTTTGAGTTCTTTCACTTTAAAGACTTGTTTTTGTGTCAAGTAACTTGAGAAATTGAGTCATGATGATAGTAGGCTGAGGTTCAGGCATGTGCACTTAAAATTTTAAATCTAGATTATTTTATGCTACAATTAATTGATTGTATATCAACATCATTTCTGCAGTCTTTGCATGACAAAATAGCTTCTAAGCAAAGACTCTTGATGATCTTTCTTTGTAAACATCAGTCATGATAAACTTATTGTTTTAAAGATTTTATAAGATGAATGATGCACATTTCTTAAACTGTTTAATTAGAATAATATATCATTGCTTTAGATCAGCATTGTCTAAGAGTTCTCATTTTATATTGATAAGTTTAACAGTATGTTAAAGCAATGCTGATTTACACAAAAAGACTGAGATAGTGACTTGTAAGACATTAAGATCTTTAATGAATGCAAGAACTTGAAGGTAATTTATAAAGATATAGATATCTCAGTTGTGTCTATTTAAGAATAAAGAACAGCACTCTTCAGAATACTATCTTACTGAATTAGAAAATCTTAATGTATAGTGACTGCAGCAGCAACAATATAGCTTAAAGACACAAGATTGACTTAACTGAGTGAAGAAGCACTGAGATTAGTAAGAGTGAGTTTAAATTAATTATGTTAAGATCAACATTAATCATCTTACTTCTTGATCAAGTACTGCATCTTCATCAGAAAGAACTCAATTTAATGCTATCACAACTTTATAACTTAATTTCTTAAAGATTTTCTTAGTTGAGTTTATGATCAACAATGAGAGAAAGAGAGATGAAGATGATCTAATATTAAGTATACAAACTTGTTAAAGACATTTTGAAAATAATATTAACTGATTTTTAAGCTTGAGGCTGACAAGAGAATTAATGATATGATTATACAGCAAGAACAAGATGTAAGTAAATCTTGACAGCACTACAATGCTCTTAAAGTAGAATATAATACTAACAAGACCTTAGATAATTAAGATTTTGACTGATGAAAAAGAACTAAGCAATAAAAAGTGAAAGAGTGCAACTATATACATTAAGAATCTGATCAAGTTTGTCTGCATGCTTTTAATCACAACAGAGATAACCTTCAAAATTAATTGACTTCAGATTTAACTGATTCTTTTCTGTTAACTTTTAGGCATCACAGACAATCAATCAGAGACTCTAGTAGAACTTTACTTTCAACACTTTAAACTAACTTTGATTTAAGATCTGAGTGAAGGTCATTCTTAACTCTTTATTGAGCTGACAGCTAAGTTCATTAAGGGCTTTCTCAGCTTGAAGAATGCATGCATACTAGTTTCATCTACATGCAATATATGTTATCTTCTACTAACTAGATGTAAAGCAATCAGTTTAAAATGCTCAAGATCATCTTTAACTTAATGTTCATGCTCAGCTCTCACATCTTTCTGCTGAGAATGCTGTTCAAGACTCAGACCTTTAAGTTCTTAAGTGTTAACTTCTTAGAAAAGCTATACAGTCTAAACATTCTAGATAGTCTGAATGAGCAAGCACTTTCACTGTACAAGATAATAATAGATGATTTCATCTTCTGCAAGACAGTTTGTGATGCATATAGTGTTCATGTTTTGCATCAGCTACAGCTAACATCAACTTCTGTTCAATACTGTATGAAGAAGAGCAGCCAGATCACAGACTTTGCTTAGGTCACAAAGCTGTATATTCTTCACAATGAGACAGCTAAGACACTAAACAAAAGCTGTAAGTGCTTAACTCTTAGATGTTGTGAGTCTTAGACTGACAGACTTCTTACAGTAGATGTTAGCAATTCTCTTTAGAATTTAATCTTACAGCATTTCAGCATCAATATCTTTCTTAAACACTATCTCAATCAAAATATCAATGTTGATGTTCAAAACATATACTGCAGTCTTAAGTCTCAAAAGACTTTGATGAGATTCACATATTCAATGAGCTGATCAATCAATTCTCATTGACTCTGAAAGTTAATCACAAAGCAGTCTGCATTAATTAATGAGATTCTCTATATTGTTAAACTGTCTCAGTGCATAACAAAGTTGTTGAGAACTATATCAGAAAGTCAGAGAGAAGAGAATTATCATAGAGCTCTTTAACATCTCAGAAACAAAAAATAGTGACAGTGTAAGCTTGTCTTGCATGATCTTATAGAACAATACAAGCAGAAGTAGTCAGTGATTAACTTTGAGTGATAGCTATTCAGAAAGATGATTGATGTGAAAGTGCAGACTGTACTAAAGCAATTAGATATCATAATGTCAGAACAGCTACTTCTAATTAATGTCATCTTGACACTATCAGAGATGTCATTAAAGAAGAAATGTCAACAGAGAATTGCAGTCATCAATGCTGTGATGATGTACTGCAATATAAAGAAGAAAAAATTCAGTCATTGTGATTGACTTAATTGTCAAGGCAGACATGATATTCTCACTGTTGTCAAAGTTAAAGAGTCAGCACAGTCTTAATTAAACAAGACACTTAGTTAGGCAATCTCATCAATTAAGATAGACAAGAGATCAATTATATGTTTTTTATGTCTTGAAAACTCAGTGCTGCCAATTCAAAAGAAAGTCATCTCATATTTAACTCTGAATTTCTTAAGCAGACACTTTCTGCAAAAGCATGTTAGAAAGCTTAAAGAGTGAAAGCAAATTAATTATTAAATTTGCAATGTTAAGCTAAAGCATTGACAGCATTTACAGAACTATACAGAGAGATTTTATGAAACTGTCTTATAGATTAGCACTTAGACTAATAGTTTTAGATGACTCATTCATGATTAAGAATGATTGCAATGATGCAACATTAAGATGAAGTATGCATAATACAACTTATAGTCAATTCAGCTTAATTGATTCAGTAATTTTAATTAAAGAAAATTCTTCTATAACTTCTGATTCAAGCAGCAGATGAGATAAAGAACTTTAAGATTACAATTTAATTAAATATCTTGATATAATTAATCTGTCATTGAAGAAGCCTCTTAGTTTATCTTACAAGTCAGCACTGAGAAGGCATGATCATGATAATTATAAAGAAGAGAACAAATTCTTGATATTAAAGAAGTGTAAGAGTTGCAATGAGAAAGCTTAAGTGATAATTATGAAATAAAAAGATCTAATGAAGTCTTTAAGTATTCTGTAAAACTTAATTACAACAGTGCTCTCACTTCTGCATTGAGATGACATAAAAATGATAGTAAAGATCTTAATAGTTGCAGTCATGTTCACATCAGTGACAGCTTGACTTTTAAGAAGCAAGATAAGACATAAAGTTTGCTCAGCACTCTGCTGACTTTTAAGACAGATTTAAAAGCTGAGTAAAGCTTCTTAAATCTCTGCTTTATGACTTCAATACTAACAGATAGCATTGACTTAGATATTCTGCTCTTTATAAGAAAAAAGATAATTTTATCTCAAATCTTTCTTCTTTTTCTCACAATATTCTTCTTTTGTCAACACACAACAAAGTGAATAACAAAGTGATGTATAAATCAAGCAGTAAAAACTGCAGAGATATTGAGTCTGCTTAGTTAGTTGATGAGAACAATGAAGATAAGAACAAAGAAGATAAGTAAAAAGATGAAAAGATGAAGATGAATAAAGAAGTGAAGCTAAATTATAATGACAATAAGAACAAGATGTCTTTGCTATATTTTACAAAGAAAAGTAATTAATCTACTGCTGATGAGAGAACTCTGTCACAGTGCTGTATTAAATGTCATTGCTTCTTGTCATTACTTTCTTCAGATGATGAGACAGAGTCAGATAACAAGTCAGTCATTAGTAAATGTATATTCTTCAAATTCTTTAAATTCTATCATTACATCTCAATTTCTCAATCAACTTCACTGCATTTGAGCAAATTTAAGAGAAATGTCAAGATGACTGTTATCTATGAGTGATAGAGTTGAACAGAAGAAATTATTGATGAAAAAGAAGTTAAACATAAGTATGAGAGACTCTGCAGACAATATCTCATTTAATGAGAACTGTCTTAAGTAAATGATGATCATGTTACTGCATCTGAATTGCTGCAGAATTGAAGAGAAAAGAAGATGTCAAAATGTATATATTGAAATATATACATCACATTATTAAGTGTCTATTCTCACTCTTTTTAAGTCTGCAGTACATATTTAAGAACAATCTTCAAACAATGTTTGACTTATATTTCATGATTTACACTTCTGTCATTGAATGTTGCACTTCATGATGACAAAAACTGTTAACAGAAAAATATAGTCAAATTTCATAATCTTAATAGTCTGAAGTATGATAGTATGTATTCATCATTAAAGCAACAAAACAGACTTTTTCAGCCATTCATTAACTTTCTGCTTAAACTGACACAGCTTTTCATGAATACTCTCAGCATTGAGATCTATGAATGCAACAATGATTATATAATGAAGAGAAATATCAATCTTTAATACTTTACTTTTCTTTTATCACAATCATCTCTTAAACTCATCAGTATTCAGCTTCTTTAGTATCAGACTCTTAGCAGTCTTTCATCTTATAGAAGTTCTGAAATTTCTGTGTCTCATTGAATTCATCATTAAATTCTTTACTTTCTGTGTCTTTAAGCTATCTTTCTTCTTACAAATCACTTTCAATTTATGTTTTCTCTGAGCAAAAATGCTCACTTAAGTCTTATCATCATGAGTGATGCTGATTTAAAAGATATTGTAGTAAAGTCTAGCAATTAAGACATCAGCATCATCATGATACTTCTTCTTAAGAACTTAAGATAAAGAGTGACAATCTGTAAGATAATTATTTAATTTATTCATCACATAGTCTGAATCATTAATTGCATCATTTAGATATTAAATTTAAAAACAGTAAGCATTGCTGATCTAAAGCTTAAGAAGTAAAAGAAAGTAAGGACTGTAATTGTAGTTGAAGCTGAATGCATCTTTTAGATAGAGGTGTCAGAAGTTGAAGAGATCATCTTTATTATAAAAGATGATAATTTCTTTCTCTGCATTGATGTAACAGATTGTGTAAATGATTTCACACTTTGTATTGCTGTTTCAACTATTGTACATTTGAAAGACAGCTGTGATTAATGAGGCAAATGATAGAATAGATGTCATCAATCATGAAGTTAAGATTGCAGAGCAGATCTTGTTGCTTTACTTAAATAGTTCTAAAAGAGCTATCTATAGAACATATAATTTGTGATTTAATCAGCATCACTGTAGTCTTTCTGTTCTCAAGAATGATGACAACTTTCAAGTGCAATTGTGATAATGACATCTTCTCATTTACAGCAAGAGCATAAGCTGTAATTATCATGTTCTTAATCTAGATTAAGAATATGTCAGCAAAGCTTTACATATATGGGTAAAAGACTCTGCTGGTTCATGTGACTGCATAAAAGACTTAGATAGTAGTCAGCTCATAAAAAAGACTCAGATAGTCTCAATGCTGACACTAACTCTTTTGTCTCTAGTAAGTACATTGCTGTCACTCATGTTCACTGTCACTCACATCATTGCTATCATCAAAATTGTCACTGTCACTCATGTCACTGTCACTCATATTGTTTCTTACATCATCACTGTCTATGACCCTGCACAGAGCCTATCAATCAGGGAATACAGCTCTGACAAGTGAAAATTGTGATGTTGGTGACAGTGAGGTGGAATTGTGTAGGAATGAATGATGATGGTGATGACAGCAAGGTTGAAACACACCAGAATTTTAATGACAGCAATGTGTTTACTAGAGACAAAAGAGTTAGCATTGACATTGAGACTATCTAAGTCTTTTTTATGAGCTGACTACCATTCAAGTCTTTTATGCAGTCACATGAACCAGCAGAGTCTTTTACTCTACATATATTGATACAATAGTAAATCTATTATTTGTTAACTTCTTTTCTGAATAGTTACTCAAAATCAACAGATGTATATTTTGCTTAATTCTTAATTGTAGTCACTTTCTTTAAGAAACTTTGTCATAACATCTTTCTTATATTGAATTCTAAAGATCTGTAATGTAAAGCTACTTAAATTCTGCTCTGAATCACATTGTTAATATTCTTAATACAATTTGTCATAAGAATCATGATTTCTTGATAGTACTTAAGTTTATGCAAGAATACTAAGACAAGAGTGTTGTGTTGATTGTTAAAAGAGTGTGACTGCACAAACATATTGACTTCATTAAGAAGAATGATGATCTTTTAATGATGAGTAAAATGAAAGATAATAGACAGTTACTCTTTAAGTATCTTTAAGTTCTGATTTAATTCATCAGCAGATATCTGCAAAGTCAGAATGATTAGATAAATAAAGAAAAGCAGAACTTACAGTGTAGAGTAATTTCTTAAAATATTTAGACAGTTCTTTTGTGATCAAGATCTTGTTAACTTTAGAAGAATCATTAAAAGTAGATGTCAGTTTATAAAAGAAAATTAAGTATTGAATTTCATACTGCAGAAGTGTTATTAATTCTTGTTTCTTTCTTACTACAAAGTTATTCATCACATTACTGAATATACAGAACATGTAAGCTCTAATAAAGACAGTGATGACTTTCTTCTTTACAATAGAGATTGTAAGATTATCAAAACAAGATAAATTTCAGATAATGTTCTTGATATCATTAATTTTAAACTTCACTTTTACAACATTAGAACAATCTTCATTTCATAGAGCATTCAAAGAATAAAGACTTACATTATTGTTTATTGTCAAAACTTCAATTATATATCATTTAACTACAGATCATTAAGTCATCTTTACTCATAACTTTCATATTAAGACTACTGCTCTTAATCACATCAACTTCTGTATTAAAGAAGATGAAAAAGCTGTTTGATGAGTTTAATCTAATTAAATTGTTGATGTGCAGTCAGATATAGTTTGAATTGACTTTGCAGAAGTAAGTTACATTAATTATGATATAATTATTCACAGAAACTTCAATATAATCATTCTTCTCAATGTAGAAAGTATTGTCATGATACTGAACATGATGCTGACTAATAAGAGAGACAAACTATTAATTATATCTTACACAGTGTTTTCTTATCTCTTTTTAATATCAATGAAATGCAAAGAAAAATGTCTTGAATCTATTGATTTACTTTGCATCTTGAAAGATTCAGATTCTAAATGCTGTCAAAACTTCATTAAATGCTTTTCTGTTAAAGTCTAAGTAGTGACATTTCACATAAAAGTATGTAACTCTGCTGCTAGTTGTTCTCTTCTTGCTAAAGTCATATCTGTAACAAGTCAGCTTTTTGACATTAAGAATGATTGTATATACTATAATATTCAGCTTGAACAAAGCTCAGAGCAAGTCATATATGATCTTGCAATTCTTAAGAAATGATATAAGATGAGATGTAATCAAAATATAGACAGTATGCATGTACTTTATCAGCAGATTGAGGTGCTTAAACTTCACACTATAATGATTATTATCTTTAAGTTCTGTTCAATGAGCTTTCAGTTTAAGAACATAGTGATACAACAGATTTTGCTCAAGCTATTTCATCATTAAAGTGTGTTCTGATCAAATAAAGTAGATTTATACAGTAATATTATTCTCTTTAAGAGACAGTCTGTGCACATCTTACAATATGATTATTTAAATGTCTCTCAGTTCTTTAAATTTAATATCAACATAGAATATCTGCTAAAATATCTTCTTATCTAGATTTTTAATTTTAGCACTGAGATATTCAGACTCTCAATGACTTACTGATTTGAGCTTAAATGACAAACATATACTTATCTAGATTCATCATCTCTTCAGATAGTATTGCTGACTTCATGATTTTGTATTTAGATACACTATCATCTCAGCTAAATGAGAGATGTTAGCAAAATTATAGTTATAGACTAAAAAACATACACTTTGTCAATCAGTTTATACTTCAGCTTCAAGGCTCAAGTCTTTTACTTCTTAGCTTCAATGTGCTTTGTAGTCTTAAGCTTAGCATCTTCAGATTTGTTCTTAATGTTCATTTTTTTTAATGCTTGAATCAACTTCTTCACAGCATGCTTAAAGCAGTTGATGATTCTGATTTGTAAGAATTTGTGCATGTGCAGACTATTCAGAGACATATATACAGAGCTGTTGAAAGAGATCTGTGATGATGATGAAGAAGAGATAGATAGTCTTGAAACAACAATAGCTGTTGATGACATAATCTTGATGATAGAGCAATCTTGAAGAACAAAGAAATGAATGATTTAGCTGTTCAAGAAAAATCTTCTTATATGTTTATAAGATCAGCTCTGCTCATCAATTTAAACTGTGAATGAAAAGACCTGAAAAAAGAGCTCAGAAGAACTAATATATATCTTTTTTAAGAGCTTCACTTCTCACATTTTCTTCTCTGCACCTCAGACTTGTCTTATGCATAATCTTTTTTCATTTTGACAGCAAATATAACTCATTAAGAACATCATTTCTCACATAAATGTATTCTATAGATATTTTGTTTCTCTCTTAATGCTGAAAACAGTCACATTGAACATGTCATTATCATGTATGTGTCACTTTTGTATATACAAGTAAAGAGTGAGTGCAGTAGTAAATTATGTTAAATGCTTACTCATCACAGCAATTTTATGAAGTGCTGTTTATTCTAAATGAGGCAAGATGCAATCAGACAGTAATGATTGATCATCTTTTGCTTTTTCTAGTTCTATTGAATTTTCTTTACATTTCTGCTTCATTCTCATCTTTTGACTTTTCTTTTCTCAATTTCTTTAAATGTTTCTTCACATCACTACAATTCTGATCAATTATTATTGACAATGATCTCAATTTAGCAATGCAGACACCTTGCATTACACTTTACAGTATAACTTAAAGTAGTTTTTGTCATTATGACAGTTATGAAGAGGTGTCAGTTATCAACCTTGAGATTCTTCTTCAGCAGAGTTGTGAGGTTATTATGTTGCTTGAAGGCAAATTGATGAAAAGACATCATAAAAGAACATCTGATCAGTTAGATAAGCTTGATAGATGTTGTAAACAGCTTCATAACACTGCTAGAGAGCTCAGTGTCAAGAAATGTTTAAATAATAAAGTAGTTAAGTAAGTTAATGATGCTGTTGAGATTCTTACTACCTTGTAAACAGCTTTGTTATCAAAAATCTATCAAGCATTTCTTTATAACATTCTCTGTCATTGTAACCTGAGTCTGATTCTTCTCTGCACTGCAAGCTTAAGGAAAAAATGAATAATCAATATAGATTTAAAAGTGTGAGTGAGTCTTCTAGCATATGTAAGAAATACACAACTCTTTCTTGACTCTTCTGTTTTGAAGACTCTCATCAATGAATATGAAGTATCTTCTTCAGATAGTGTGTGCACAATTCTGTGTAATTATTAAAAAGACTCATGTTTTCATAGATCTACACCTTATAGATATAATGACTTAGTCTCTAAAGTGTTCAAGACATGTTAAAGTCACAGCAGATATTCATTAAGAAGAAGCTGCAAAGCAAAGTCAGTCAATTAAAGATGTACATCTAGCTTCTGTTTAGACAAGCTTAGTTTTAGATGAAGAGCATTTAACATGTAAGTTCTTAACTAGTCATTACATATGCTTAGATAGTGACTCAGTGATCACTAGATTCACTCATCAGTGATGTCTACAATCTGACAACTGAGAACACTCATGTTATTATGATGTTGAATCAGATTCAAGGTCAAATATAATTGACAATTTTATACAATTAGAAGTCTGCACTGTTCATTACAATTTTAATATTCAGATTCTTAAGCTTTCAATTTGCTGAATGACTAGCACAGATAATGTAAAAGACAAGAAGCTTAAGTCTTCTTCTTTATGTATGCAAGTTGAATAGATCTCATACAATAGTATCATTAATTCTTTTTTCAGAAAATCATTATCAAACTTTCAGCTGCTTCTGTCTTAAAACTGTCAACATATTTATTGAACTGCTTATTAACAATTTAAATTGTGTTTTAATTACTGCAAATGTCAACAATCATCACAACAGTGTTCTCAGAAGAATCATTTTAGTATTGTATGATGAAGTTATTTAAACTGAGAAATTACAGTTATCACATTTAATCTAAAATGTATTTAGAAACTTACTTTTAAAAGATGATGAAATGCACTATATCTCATTTTGACACTTCTTTACAAGCTTATTATTCATGATTGTTTAAAGTCATATTTTAAAGATCATTATTAAAGTGCTTCAGATTGACTCTGTAACATGAGTTAAAATTGTGAAGTGTGTAATTTATTGAAAGCTGTAGTGTAGAAAGAGATGTCATACTAATTAGATCAGTACTGAAAATGCAGACATTGATTAAGAAGTATAGGTGATTGTATATAGAAATGTACAGTCTTGTTAAGAAGAATGCTAGTTGTGAGAAGACAACAGCAAATATAGTAACAAGTAAAAGTGACTATTTGCTGATATCAGCAGCTGTGCAAAACATTAAAAGTATCAAATAACTTATCTGTCATTCATTTAAATGATTGTGACATATGTAGAATGCATAGTGACAAGATATGCAGAGAAGAGCTGTTTCTTATAGAGCTGAAAGACTAAATATGTGAGTGAGTGAAATGATGTAGAAGTGAGAATAGAAGTGAAAGATAGAAGATAAAAGTAAAAGGTAAAGTGAAGTGAAGGTGCTCAGCACAAGTCAAAAAAATGAAATAAAGAAAGTAAAAATAATCTTTAAGTTTTAGTGTCTAAGAGTAGAGATTACATGCATATCTTTAAATGTAATCTCATTTCATATCAATCAATTCAGAACATACATTTTCATTTCTAATTACTTTACAATTATAATAGAAGTTAATCTGAGTATCTATTCTATTTAAGAATGATTGAGTTTTTGCTAAACAATTACATTATTATTGCAAAGCACTCTCTGAGCAGCTCTCTAGATCATTTATGATCATCACTTTAAAAAGTAAAGCAAATCTACAGGTCAGACTCTTTCTCTTATAATGACAATGTTAATAGTTTTAATGAAGGTTCTTAAAAGACTACTTCAAGACTACTTACAACATTGATAAGTTATAAAGTTATGCTTAATCTTTAATTAAAGACTACAAATCAAAATGTAGTGTCTGAGCTTGTTATGCTTGTTAAACAAATATAAAAGAACAACTTTAACTATAAACACTATGATATGCTATTATAACTTGTCATCAAAAATGCATTGAATTTTAATATTTAAAATGCTGTTCTCAACATCATAAGCTTTACTTCTCAGATAACTTCTTTTACAAGATCAATATCACAATCAACAACTTCTTTATCATCTCATTTCTCATTTACATCATCATTTCAGCAGACATCTTGATTCTTCAACACAAATAGCTTTAAAGATATCTTTAAACACAGAAAGCAAATCAATGATGTACTGAAATAAGAACTTCTTTTAAGTCTTTAAATTAATATTTTAAACTTCATTGATGCAGTCTTTACATATGTTTCATAACTTAATGAATTGATAAAGATTGTTTTTGATTTGTGTCAGAAAGAAGATGCATCACTATATAAGAATGACAGTAAGTGAGTTAGGTGACCTTAGAGTGTTAAGAAGAAATTTGTATTAAAATGACTTTAAGATCTTATAAAGTGTTTTATGATGTGAGTTAATAAATATAATGTGCATGTTACAGCTCATCAACAGATCTATTAAGAATTTAACATTTATCTGAATGAATCTCTTATTAAACAGAAGATGAATGTTGATATAATAACACATCATAGACAGAGTTAAGATTATAAAAATAAAATTAATGAGAAGTCTAATGTATAGATCTTTAACTGAGCTGACATTTTCATGACTAAAGAGTTGAAAAGCAATCTCATTGCAGATAAATAGACTTCAGCATGATTAAACTTAATTACTTATATTTGTAAGATTTTCTATATGCAAAATTAAAGATTCATTCTTAAGTTTATTCTCTGTAAATCAATGATGTGCTTGTGACAATTTGATCAATCAAACAGCTCTGTATCTTCTTTGTTTAACATTAAGAAAAATGAATTTAAATTTAGTCATATTATGCTTAACTATTTTCTAATAAACAACAAGCAGCTCAGTCTTGATTCTATGATTCAGTAATTAGATGATAAGTGTTATATGAAGATTATCTGAAATGATAAGATTAAATAACTTATTCTTATTGAGAATATTAAAAAGCAAGTAATGATTGTTGACTGAGTGATGTCTTGTTGAAAAGCATATCATAACAGAGATGAATTGAAGAAATCTTTTATTATTAAAGATTCATAACAGTATGAGAAATAATCTGAAGAGAAGAAATTCATTAAGATAATGAATAAAGATGTATGAAACATTGCTCAGTATTATCATTACAAAATGATTTAGATTGATGAGAAGAATGATGACACTATCAATAATGTAGAAAGAGAATTCATGAAAACATGTAGTTAAACTACATTTAGACAGAAATTCTTTATTAAGACTGAATTATCTATCTTAAAGACTTTGAGAAGAGCTGTAATAGAATAAGCTCAAAGTTAAAGTCTATTATGTAAGTGATTGTTAAGCTTGACTCAGATGATGCTGTCATTTATTAAGAGATCTTGCTTAAATCATTAATTAAGAAATTCAGTGATGTCTATTTATAACTGCATTCATCAACATATTATTACTTGCAATGTCAGCAAGTCTATTCAAGAAGCAACTTCTCTTGTAACTGTATTAAATGAATTGCTTAAAGTCATTAACAGTAAGTATTGCATCATAAGTGTTGCAAAGCTTGCTAATAAGTTTTAGAGCATGAATCTCTGTTAAATGTTAATATTCTTTATTGTGACATCTCTTATAAGAATATTATGCTCATTAAGTAAGAAAACAACAAATTTCTTATTGATCTTAATTTTACAGTCAGACTGAATAATAGTACAGTATTTGAGACACTGAGCAAGATCAGTACAAAGATGTTCATAATGATTAATGCACTTAAAGACAAGCATTATAATTTCATACATAATTTAAAGTTATTCTTCTGAGTTTTATTCTGAATCTGTATTTATTGAGATGAACCTCATTAGAAGACAAGAACAGTAACAGAATTTAAGAACTGAAACAAAAAGTTAATTAAGAAATTGATTAAGCTGAAGATAAGACTGATTCTGAAAGATAATAATTTTTATAAAGAAAAAAACATTAACTTCTCTAAATACTGCAAGCTGTTGATTTCTTGCATGCAGAAACTATGAAAGAAAGTCTTTTTAAAGAGAAAATGACAGCTAAGTAAAAATTAAGAACTTTACTTCTGAGTGACTGATATTCTTAAAAGAGCAAGAAAGAACTTTGCAGACAAGTTGACAACATTGTAATATTAATCTTTTGATAGTATCAATATGATTTAGTATTGCTAAATGCTCAGTACATTATGATCAATATAAACTCTGACTTTCTTTGTTCATTACTATGTTTAAAAAAGTGTCAACTTTTCTTATTGATAGAACTGAATCTTCAATCAACATTGCTTAAAGAATTGTTTGAAGCATCAAAGATAGTGAGCACTGAACAATTCATAATGATAGATATTCTCTTTGACAAAGAACTGAGCTACATGTATGATTTAAAATTATTTTTTTGAGTTCTGTTTTGAGTCTATATGTGTTGAAAGAGACTCATCAGTATATATCTGCATGTTATGCTAATTTAAAACCTTCATCAATTTAGAATAGATGTTATAAAAGATAAAGAGTACTTAAATAAAATAATAATATATTTCTTTACTGCTTACTGTAAGCTCTTAATTTCTTGCTTGCAAGAGCTGCATAAGATTTTCTTCTCTTATGATATGTATTAAAGAGCAGCAGATTAAGCACTTTACACTTAAGTGAAGATGATGCTTAAGAAGACAAGAAAGAACTTAAAGATTTTAAGAAAAGCTGTTTAAAGAAGATTATAATGTGACACTAAGTCTTGATTAATGAGTTCAGGTCAGATCACTCTCAAGATATGATAAGAAAATGAAGATACAGTTAACAAATAGATAAAAAGTGAATATGAATTCAGAATAAGCTATAAGATTATGTTAAGTGTTTATAGTATAAATATAAATTTAATTGTTAGCATTTATGTCTTGAGAATCTGATATCAAGTGCACTACTACTCTTTGACTTCAGTCTTGTCTGCTTCACTTCTGACTTGATTTAATTAAACATTATGTATGCATTTAGATGTCAATTAAAATCATCTCTATTATGATTTACTAAACTCTTACATCTATTCATTTACTATTTTACATTTGTTTTGCCTCATTGAACAGACATAAAATCCTTTACAGATCAGAGCTTAAGTCTTAAAATACTATTGCAAAACATATTGAGTAAGTACTTAGCATGAGAAAAAAGAAGAATGATGAGTACTATATAATGATTTATAATTTCTACCTTACTATTTTAATCATCTTCTTCTCTTAATAAGCATTTCATATACAGTAAGATCATCACAATCTAAAGTCACTGATCAAGCACTACTGCTTTAAAAAAGATGCATACTCTTTGATCAGTGATTTCTGAAATTTAGATTTTTGCAGATTTAAGACTTTAGTGAAGGCTGAAGCATACATAAAAGATTATGAAGTGAAGAACTACAAATATGAAATTAAATAAAGAGCAGAGAAAACAACATTAAAGAAAAATTAAATGACATATTATGCAGTAGTAGACTGATCATCAGGTTAGATCAGGCTCAGATTTTAGAATTTAACTTAACTTATTAAGTTTTACTTTGCAATCTAACTCAACTCTGTACAGAGTTAAGTTTTAAACAAAGTTAAGTCAGATTATTCTTGACAGCTTAAATTAAATTAAAATTAATTAACTTCTGTTATTAAGCAGCTTTATATTGACAGCAGCTATTATTGCAACATTTTTAATTAGCATTGCACACAATTCTTTTTGTTTAACTACATGTCTGCTTTATGAGCATTATATATAAGCATTATTAACTTAATTATCAGATCACTCATTCTCTACAAAGCAAAAATACATTAACTAATACATTCTATCTTCTTAGTAAGTCTGCAATGTATAAAAGATTGCTTTCATCTTGTATAATTTTTCTGATGTTATTAGATTCTCTTTCTTATGTAGTCTTACTTATAACACTCATGTATTAGTAATCTCTAAGTTCATAATCTTTATTCTTGAGTTAAGTCTCAAGAACTCATTTACTAATCAGTTTCAAAATTCTTAAAATCTGAACAGAGCTTCTAAATTAAGTTAAGCTTCAATGTTAAAGTTTAATCTGAATTCTTAAGCTAACAATTAAAGCTTAATCTAATCTGACTTAAAAGCTCTGTCTAAGTCAGGTCAGGTTAACCTGACTTGATGATTACTTTATGCAGTAGCAAATGATTATACATCAGGAATTCAGAAATACTACTAGTATATCTTGAAATCTGTTTATAGATAGCTGTTTTAACTCATGAACAGCAAGAGTGATGATGTAAAGTCAGAGATAATATGCTTTTTGCATGTCTGTCATAAGTATTTTTAAATGTTAACATAGGCAGAAGTCTTCATTGTGAATTAATAAGTATCTATTGATGTGTTCACTTAGAGAGAATGTACACTTAGAAAGTATATATACTTAAAGAATCTGTATGCTTAAAGAGTCTGTACATTTAAAAGATATATATACTTGAAGAGTACATATTCTTGAAGAGTAAGTATGCTTAGAGAATGTATACACTCAGAGAGTGTATATGATTAAACAGTATATATACTTAAAAGATGTGTATGTTCAGAGAGTGTATACAGTTAAAAGATATATACACTTAGAAGGTACATTCACTCAGAGAATGTGTATATTTAAAAGGTGTATATGTTTAAAGAGTGTATACACTTGAAAAATATGTATGCTTAAAGAGTGTATACACTCAAAGAGTATATATATGCTCTTTACAGATAGTATCATTGAGTCTGAAGAACTAGTATGCTCAATTGTGAGAGATTTGAAATGCAAATATCACTGTACTTTGCTCATCACTAGATCTGTGATTTGATGAGTGATCACTCTCTGTAAAGAAAAAAGTAATACACATTTCACATAGCATTCATAAGCTTCTCAAAATTTGCAATGCAATATAGTACAAAATCTCTTAATGACTATGTATTCTCCTGAGACTTTCACTCTGACAATTTAGAAATATTCTTTGACTCTTTCTTCTCTGACTTTTGTGATCTTTCATAAATCATATTAATGCAGTCTTTAAGTAGCAGATTAACTGACAAAGAGTATGATTTATTCTATATTTAAGTCAGAACAAAACTGATGTATTTATTAAATCTATATCTATTAAATCTGTATCTACAATCTCTGTAATTGTAAGAGATCATTGATCTTGATTAATTAATCAATAAATATAATATTTATTGTTTTTGCAGATAATCAGTGCAAAATCTGCATGACATAACTGTATCAGCTAATCTATCTTTCTTATAAGATTGAATTTTCTTCTGATGAATTGTTGAGACTTTTCTTTTACTGTGTATGACATATTGTTTATTCTTTGTCATAAGAGATTGATCAGACAAAATATGAATGACTGTGTAAAAGTATACATATTAAGAACTGAGTTATAAAGATACTTAAAGAAGCAAATATATTAATGTGTATTTTAATCTTTGATTTCTTTTCTAAATACATATCAACTTAATTTTGCTGAATCACTTAGTCTTCAATTCTGATATTTTGAGATGCACTTTAAATCTTCTTAAAATACAAATTAAATCATCTATAAACTTCAATTTTAACTTCTCTTTCTTTCTTAACAGTCTCTGACTGCTAGTTTCTGAGATTACTTTTATTCTTTACATAGCTTTTATATCTTAAGCCTTCTCTATAATGATGAACTCTGAGTTAATAGCATTATTGAGTTTACAGTTTTAAGTAAGAACTTTAGAAACTGAAATCTGAAGTATTTTTTGAATTTATTGAAGATGTTAAAATTAATCAGATAAGTAAAGATATTTCATTTATAAATGAATGACAATGACTAAGCTCTTATTCATAATTAAATAGAAGATCTGTCATAATCATCTTTACTTAATTTTTATTACATTAATGCAAGCACTCACTTCAACACATCTAATAGCAACTTGCTGAAGTTTCAGCACATTGAGAGCTTTATATTAATTAAGAAGTTGCTGTTTTTTTGTTCTTTTGCTATTGTTTGCTTATGTAGCAAAAGAAATCAGAATACTGATGATTAATATTTGTGATGTAATTAGAAAGTTCTCATTATATAATGTAAGGTAGCTGCTGTAGAGTCTGAGAACAGTATATTTTTTGCATAACAGCATATATGTGTTGTTCATTGTAGTGAGCATTCTCATAATTCTGAAAACATTAAAGTAAACATACAGAACATTAAGTTTATTAAAGAACTATGTATATCTTGACTGACAAACTGTATTAAAAGATAGTTCTTAAGTAAAGTGTGACATCTAATGAGAAAGAGTTGAGCTGCTTAACAATATAACTCTTTTAATTTGTTAGATTTTACTGATCTAGAAGCTGTACAGCACTCATTATGATAGACAATACTTTATATGATATCAATAGACACTACTTGTGAAAGCAATGAGTTTTTGCTCAATTAACATAGATTTTAAAATGAAAAAATCTTAAGACAATACAAGTTTAAAAACAGTTTTTGTCTTGTAACACTATCTGCTCTACTCTGTGATAGAGAAATTGATGAGATCATAATTACAGTTAATGAAAAGCTTTACTTATAATCTTTATACTAATAAAAGATATCTTAATCACTATCTTTCTTGTTCTGCAACTTCTCTTATTCTATAAAAGTGTCTATTCTGCATCATTATTTATTCTATAACTTTCTTTATTCTGCAATCTTTCTCATTTTATAATAATCTCTTTTCTACAATCTTCTCTATCTTACAACCTTCTTTATTCTATGATCTCTTCTTTCTTAAAAGCATATATTGATTCAAAGACTGACATTCATTGCATAGAAGATTTTAAGAACACTTGTGAAGAAGAGTTAAAAAATAAAAAAGAAGTGCAGACTGTTTCTGTGAGAATTTGAAGTCAATAATGATTGCAATTGACTAGTTTTACTCTATTGCAAGTCTTCTTCAATAAGTGTGATGACACACTGTGCTGACAAATCATACACTGACTGAAGGTTTACTGAGTGTCAAAATCTAGACCTTAGCTTCTGACAGTTTTCTTACTTATAATAGAACACCTTATAATAGATGCTCTCAAATATTTGATTAATCAATCTTATAATAGGTCTTAGAGTCATTTCATGATCACAAGATATTAAGTCAGAGAGACTGTTCAGATAGATTAAGAAAAAGATTATTGAACTTTGTTTTGTCTATGATATTGAAATATAAACAGATATAAAAATATTACTGCTGCTACTTACAATTTGCACTCAAACTCTTTCTACTAAATTATTTTCTATTGATTGTTGTCAAGTCTGCTAAATCTAGTCTTTCATGAGCTATCTTGTCCTAAGCTCAGTATCTCAGCAACATAAAGTGGACCTAGGTGGCATGATCTTGAGCCTGAGAGAAATATCCTAGGAGAAGCTGCCCAGGCATGGAAGCAGGTAGCTGAACTGGATTAGGATATCAAAATTGAGGCATGGTGCCAGAATTTAAACAAAGTACCAGAAATGAAGTAGGGTACCAGAATTGGAGCAGGTTGCCATGAGTTGGGTGTTATGACCAAGAACCCGATTGGTTCTAGGAACTACGCAAGGCGCGTACGGCTAGGTATAAGCTCGACAAGTTCGACACGCTCGACGGCGAGCAAGTCGAGCAAGGTGTGCAAACGTGCTCGACACGCTCGACGCCCTCGACGGCGAGGCCGGCGAGGCCAGCGAGCACATGAACTATATAGTAGGATCGTTTCCCCTATGGAAACGATCATGTTCAACTTCTCATTTAGTTACGATACTGCTATCTAAGAATTTATCTATCAGACATACTGTGTCCCGTGCCTTTATATCAACAAGCCAAAAACTCTTAGCCCTATATCCGAGGAATCTCGGATGGGGACGTAACAGTATGCAGGCAAATATATTTAACACTATATTTCAGGCCCGCATCATGATTTGACAATTTCAGCCAAGGTCGCGCAGGTTCGACGGCTTTCAAGCAAATTAGTGTTATAGAACGGCCCGGGCCGCAAACTGAAACTATATGCAGAGCTTCATCGATTTCCATCTCATCCAATCAATGCGACCAAATATCATGCGCACCTCCATTCGTCATAATCAGTGAACGAAAGGGGTAATAGCCATTGGGCTAGACTTGCTGCCGCCGTTTCTAGATGCGGTAACGTGATGTATGCTACTGCATGAGTCATCAACCCTTGTTGCCTACCGGAGGCACTGGGAATGGCCCGAGCCAACACTGATCGAGAAAGTTAGACCCTGCGCCATCGTGTGAGGTCTGACAGCCCCTTTTCTCGGTGCGGTCGCTTGCACACAATGGATGAATTTGAAGGTCTATAAAAACAGTCAAACCTGATGCTTGCTTCACTCCTCAACCCTCTTAACCTCATCCGATTCCTCACGTCTATCTTTGCAACTTCATCAAGTCTGTTTGATACTAAGCGAACACACCAAACACTAATATGACCTTTAGCGGCGGCTTTGTCAAAGTTCCCACTGACGAGGAGGAGGAGCGCATGCGCAAGGCAGCAGAGGACTCTCAGAAGCGCCGGGAAGAGGCTAAAAAGAAGCGGGAGATGGAGGAGCTGACGAAAAAGGCCGGAGAGGACTCTCAAAAGCGCAGGGATGCTGGAGGCAGCGGCGCTGCCGCCGCCTGAGATATTACTACTATCTAAGAAGCTAAGTTGTGGCCTGTGTATGCCTCTGAAACTCAATCCATCTACAAATGTAGGAAGCTCTAACAGGGATTCAGGAAACCTCTGTGTGGAAAGAGACAACATTTGTCAACATAGCTGCTAGTCGCTCATTTTGGTTTTTGGTGGTTGAAGAAACGAAGGAACGTTGGTCTAAGATGATATACTCTACTCATTCGCTACCTCTCTTAGAAAAATGAGCAGTACACTCCTCTTTATATGCCTCTAGCTGCTCCATTTTCATCTGTTTTATTGACTCCATCTCTGCCCGCGACTCATCGTTAAGCGACTCAACACTAGCACTACTGTCATGTAGTGCAGCCCAATAGACAGCGTCTACATCAAAACTCTTCCTTATTCCATAATCGAACCAGAAACGACCAGTCGTCCATGAGTCACGCATCCGGGTAGAAAGACATAGCCCACCGGGTTGCTTCCCTCTTGATCCTAATTTCGCTTCCACTCGTTCTAACGCTCGCAAGAACTGCTCCATTCTGGGCTCGTAGCGGGCCAAGAATTCTTCTATGGTGCGGCGTTCAAGCCACATGTCTGGCCCTAACAACAGCAACCACCAGGGCGGGTCATATGCGAACTGAGCTGGCATGGTGTTTGTAAACTCGAAATCCAGTACGGCAGTAATATGGAGGGTTTGCAGGTCCGCGAGCATGTTCGAAGGTTGTAGGTCGTCACAGAAGGGTTTGAACGGACCAGAGTCTTCGATGCAGTACTGTGGGATAAGCTGCTTGAACCAATGACGGGCGACAAACCGCTTCTGAGCGTCTTCTGGGTTATCGGCAAGGTTGCGCTGGGTCTGAAGGTGGATTAGGTGTTCGTTCGCGAGATTCTGGAAATATTCGTTTACAGATGCAAATTGTGCCGTAGGAAATTTATCGATAGGGTAGCCTGAGACAGTCGCCAACTCGTTCATGTTATACGTTAGGGGCCTTCCAGTGACGGACCATATATTCGAAGCGGGGTCCTCTGAGATGGCTCCAATGCTAGTGAAATCCAGTTTAGAAAGTTGAACCATGTAATCGGCGATTTGATCATAGACAATGTCTAGCGTTGTGTTATCGATGTCCGGGTTTAGGATCACGTCCTCTTGGTCGTTTTCAGTTGGTTGCTTTAAGATGGTTGATAACCGCGTTCCATCGACATAATCCATGATGATGAATGGCCCTAGTTGGTATGGGCTCTCCTCAGTTAAACCCCAGCTGATCACACGAGGGAGAGGAATAGTAGTGTTTTGGCTAAGATATTTCATGAACTGGACCTCGTTCGCGACCTTTTCGTCCCTAAGAGCTGTAGCTGTGTGTCCCGGTTTTGGGAACCGAATAATAGCGTTCGGTCCTCCATCGCTGAATCTGATGCAGATGCTGAGGTTGAAGGAACCCTTGAGGTAACGGACAAACTCTCCGGCTTGACCTCCTTCCCGACGTCCGGCAACAAAAGTTACTATTTCATCACGTAAGGCGAAGACCTTTTCCAACCAAGCCTTCCATTCATTATCACCGTCGGTCTCGGCTATCTCGTCAAAAACAGTCATATTTACAGCACTGTTGAGCCGACTGATGGCATGGTTAGGTGAGGACGTCTTCTGTTGAAGCGTGTTGAGCAATTAGGACGCCACTGGACAAGGTGATTGAAAAGATGGCAGACTTGGTTGTGGAGGTGTGAAGTTGAGGAAGTGAAGTGGGAATTGGATTTAGCTTCTGATACACAAGTTGATTGCACTTAAACATACTAAACAATAAGCATGCCAATCATCTCATGTTGTTGAGAGATCTTCATTCAGAGAGGATGGTTCTGCTAATGATGCTGTCACTGCAATAGATAACTGCTTCTTAGTCTCTACAGTTCACAAAGTTTATTCTCTCTTTAAAGTGATCTATTTCTCTGTCATCTGATTACAACATTTCTTTGCTTGACATACAAGCAACAAATCTCACCTGATCAAACAGAACATAACATTGATGAGCTTCTCTTCTGAGCACTGAAGTGAAGAAAGATTGTCTCACAGCATCAATTTAAGTGAGCAGAAAAGCTATAAAGCTTCTTAAGCAGACAATGAACACTTTAGAACTGCTGAGACAGTTATGCAAATGAAGAAGCATTGAGACTATGAGAAAGAATGACTTGAGCAGAAAAATGACTTTGATGCAGATATCAATTAAAGATGATCCTACTGTCATGAATATAAGTCAACTTCAAAGAACAAAGAATGCAGAATTTCAGAACTATATAACTTAAAGTGATGTCATAAGACTGAGTTCAACACTGATATTCATTAAGAATGCAAAGAATTATGTAAGAGATCTCATCACATTATGTCAGAAGGCTCATGTTGAGTCAATTCTTAATACTTGACAATTAATTTATTTAGTAAGAAAGTGACAAATGAAGTTAAACTTAAAGCAGATAAAGAAATTAATTAAAATGTTGCTAAGATCTTTTTGCTGTTTCTATCACAACATTTAGCTAATAAGAAATTCTATCTTTTGCAAAGACTGTAAGCACAAATAATGTTTAGAGTGTGTTTTAACTGATATTATGACATGTGCTGCAAAGAGAATGAAAAACATAACTAAAATAAAAAAGTATATATAAAAGCACATCTCTGCAGTTAGTAGCTCTGACATAAATACCTAGTAATATAAGATGAGATGATGATCACCTTTTCTGCTATTTCTCTATGTTAAAACACCTTACCTAGTCTTGTCTGTTATGATTTTACTCTTAACTTGCTTTCTTCATGATTGATTAATGCAGTTAGAATGATATCTACAACAAGAATGACAAGATATGATATGAAGAAGATTCAGAGACACTTATGCAGGCTCTTTGAGGTCAGAAAGGCTTCATTGCATTGTAATATGTATAAGAATGTGAAATTAAGACATTTTATAATGTCATTTTAAGCATGAAATCACTGTGACATCTTGTAGTTATTTTGATCTCAATCTCATAGTGAAAGGTGACAATGCATTTAATTTAAGAAAGCAAATATGTTGATTTGATATGAATAAATAAGTATTTCATAACTGTAAAGAATTGATTTAATGTGAGTTTGTATGAAACTCAATGACACAAGTTACATAAGAGAATATGATACACTTATCTCTTTAATATGACTAAGACAAGCATACTATATTCTGCAGAGCCTTATGTTCATTAAGCTTTATGAGTTTATAATAATTACATCTTTATCTAAAGTTTCTATCTTCATTTAACAGTTACAGTGACAGAGAATTTAAAAAAGCTTTTATAAAATTTTAAACTTCTTCTATCTTTTCTGTCAGTCAACAACTCTCATTCTAAGAGCTATGTGCAATTACTGAATACATTGCTGCTTTTATGAGTCACTGCTCTTCACATTTACATTCTTTATCTTGTGACAAAATTTGTCAGCTATGCTAAATAACTCAATTTTCATCTCTTACTTCTTTAACCTCTTAAGAGCCTCAAAGACAGCTTTTTATTTGTTTAACTTTAACTTAATGATCTGCTTAAAAGAACATTTAAATTTGCTTTTGTCAGTGATATCTGTTGTTATGACAATTAGAAGTGATGTTTTCTTTAAAAAGCTTCACATAGATGTGTATAAGATGTTGCTGCTAATCTTAAGAAGAATTTTTATCTGCAAGTCTGAATGATGATGAGATAGCTGATGAGAGAGTCTCAGCTAGATCAAAGCAGATAGATTAGCATTTAAGATAATAACTTGAGATAGTATGTTCTATTATGAATAGAATGAATATCTTGCTACTTAGCTTTTTTGCTAATTCATCTTTATGTAGTATTACAGTAGCAACACATTCTCTCACTTCAGTAACTGATAAAATGATTTTGCTTGTGTTGTCAAGATTAACTGAAAGAAATATGAATTTATAAAGAAGTCAATAACTGTCAGATCAAAGCTTAAATGAAAGATAAGTATTTGTTTTTACAAATCACTCTATAATCATTCATTGAGAAACATCATGATTGCTGTCTCAATAGAAGAATTGATATGCTATGATTGCAGTGTCTTTCATTGAGATAGCTTTCATGATGTATTGAAAGCTTATAATGCTTATATATAATCTTTTGTGACAGAGAGATCTAATGTGAGAAGAAAGACTTAACTTTATAGCAAGATTTATGAAATAGATGCTCTTGATGACTTCTGTAATGACTCACTACTTAATAGAACTGACTAACAGTTCTTAATTATGAGTATCATTGCTTAAAATGAAGATCATTCTGCCTGCACTTTTATTAATCATAGATTAATTGAGAAGACTTAGAAACAATTCTCTTTCTATACATGACTTGTATAGTTACTGTGATCAGCTTGATTCTTAATAGATAATAGATAAGATATAAAGCATTGATCTTAACTCTGAGTTTACTCTCTCTAATAAATTAAAGAAGTGTTATGCACTTTTATAACTGAAAATTATTTGTATATCTTTAATCTTCATTCTATCTTGACAAGGCATTGACTCTGCTACATAAGTAAGAATGCAAATGATAATGAAGAAGAGAATCTGATTGACTAACTGAATGATGATAAAGCTTAGAAAGAAAGAGATGACAAAGTTATAAATGTAAAGTTTAATGTTTAACTTATGTTGAAGCAGTGCTCACATTAAAGAACTCATGATCAATACTATAAAGCATAAACTAACAATACTCAGTGTGACATGCATCAATTTAAACTCAATACACTTGTCAGAGCATTCAGAACTATATGTGATTGAGTAAAGTAAGTCAATTATACTCTGTGTGAGTTTCTCTATGCACTCATTTCAGATTATGCAAGACTTTTTATGTTACATGTTGTGGGCTTCAGAGCATGTGCAGAGAGAAGTTAGATTCTAGGTAGTTAAATTCCTTACTGTATTTGATGTTAGCTTGAATTCACCATCATGTGCTGCAAGAAACAGCTCACCAGCCAGCTGCGCTGCAGCTAATAACTGCATGATAGGTCTTAGAGGTTATTGTAGGTCAAAGATTGTTACTTTGCAGGCAAAGCGCTTTCATAAGAGACAAAATTTTTTTCTTCTGTGTTCACTAGAGCTGCATAGCTGTCTCATGCTAGCGCAATAGTGGCAGACACAAAACTTGCCTCACTTAACTGCCTTAGTGACCACCAATTGCTTACCTTATCTACCTTATGCAATCTACATTTGACAAAGACAACTATTATATTCACACTAGTCTCATCAACATATGCAACTTTCTTAGATGATTAACTTATTCAATTTTTCTCTTATTTGCAAGATACCTGCAAACATCAACTCAACAAATATGAACATACAGAATGATCAGTCTTCATATGAAGAACTTAAAGCAGAATGTCAAGTTAAAGATATAGACAATGAATGAGAAATAGAATGATCATTAAGTTAAGTTAAACTCAGATTTTAGAACTTAACTTACTGAGCTTTACTTTACAATTTAACTTAATTCTGTGCAGAGTTAGGTTTCAGACAGAGTTGAGTCAGACTATTTTTAATAATTTAAATTAAATTAAAATTAGTTAACTTCTGTTATTAAGCAGCTTTATATTGACAGCAGCTATTATTGCAACATTTTTAATTAACATTGCACACAACTCTTTTTGTTTAACTACATATCTGCTTTATAAACATTATATATGAGCATTATTAATTTAATTATCAGATCACTCATTCTCTACAGAGCAAAAATACATTAATTAATATACTTTATCTTTTTAGTAAGTTTACAATGTATAAAAGATTGCTTTCATCTTTTACAATTTTTTTAATATTATTAGATCTTCTTTCTTATGTAGCTCAGCAACTATATCATAAATAAGTCATGAAAAAGATTCTTAATATATAAGAACTTATATTTTCAAAAAATATATAAAGATATATCTTACTTGTCTTCTACAAATCTATAATGACTGACTAATTTCATTTTAAGCTGTCATTATACTGATTAGAAATCTCTTCAATTAATAATGAGAAGAATTTTAAATTTAAAATAAAAAAATGCAGCTTCTATCAATACTGTTACTGCTGCATTGCATGAGCTAATCAGAGAGTATTAAAATTGAGTGTTTTAATTTAATTAATGATGCAATTATATAACTTACTTAACTCTTTTTGTGCAGAAACTGATTTAAAAGAAGAAGAGTTATTAATGATTTAATCTTTTTCTTTAAATATATTATGCTTAATAATTTATTTTTTGCTTTCATTTTATAAATTTAATTCTGTTTTATACATCTTTATCTGTAATTCATATTCTGTTCTCTTCAATGAATCTTATGTTGTTAAGTTCACAAGCTTTAAAATCTGTTTAATATTTCTTTGTGACTTTGACTTTTATTGTAACTTTGTTATACTATACAATATAATTTTAATGTTAATTTCTTTACTGTGAGAAGATCTATACTTAGTAAAGAAATTGCAATTAACATGATTGAGATATTACACTTTACAAATTGTATACATTGCTTTGAATTTCTCAGATAGTAGACTTAAGAAGAAATAATTATAAATTAATAAATTTAAATAATTGTGCAGCTTAATTTAAATTGATCTTAGTTATCTATAAATTCACTGATAACAAAAACACAACATTCATGTAAACAAATAATAATATAGAGACTTAGCAAGTTCATTTATCTTTAATATAATACTTTTTACATTTTCTTTCTATAAAGCATCTTACTTTTTGTATTAAGCTTTCTACATTTTCTTTCTGCATCATGTAAGTAAAGTAAGTAATGAAGAGATATGATGCTGACTTTTATTTTAGAGATACATCATTAAAACAGAGAAAACTGAGTGCAAAGATTATCTTTATTAATGTAGTAAAAGCATTAAACTTTATATCTTTCATTACTGAATTAGATTAACTCATCAATATAGTAAAAATATTAAACTTTATATTTCTCATTACTGAATTAAATTAACTCATTAATAAGAAAATACATTCTACTGATACATCAGACTTCTCATCTCAATTTAAAAAGAAGAAAAAGAAAAAAATCAATAAAATTAATCTATTTATTTTAGACATTGCTTGTTACATTCTGATTGGAGGTTCCTCTGATATAGGGGCTAGGGGTTAGAGCTTGTGATATAAGAGGGTTTCAGGCATGTTGAGTTAACTGATAGCTAGTAGTATGCTAAGTAATGATTGCATTGAACATGCTCATCTTCTTAAGGGAGATGGCCTGTATATATATCAGGCTGCTCACCTTGCTCACTTGTGAGCACTGTGAGCCAGCTCACTCAGCTCACTTGTGAGCACCGTGAGCTTACACTGAGCTGTACACCTTCAAGGTGTAGTTCACTGAACCTACACATCCAATGAGCCTATTAGGATGATGGCTGTAACACCATCCTCCCTTCCCAGGCACTAGTCCTCTAGGGCCTATTTAAACAAAAGTTTCTGCCTTTGTAATCCATAAGCTTTCCATGATGAAGTCATCCAAAACACACAATCGCCTTCGTCTTTATCAATCCATTAGTAAAGATGGTGATCCAGTGTCAACTGCCTGTCTCCACTGTTCCAATCTCTCAATTCTTTGCATGAAGATGGAGAATCATCCTAAGTGTGCTGAGTGTGTTTGCCGCGGTCGCCCATGTGTCGGTGTGTTGTGGGAATCTCTTGACCATACACGCAATAAACTCAAGTCCAACCTGTCTGTTGCTGAGGAAGAACTGGCACAGGCTCTTGCTAGAGTCGCTTGTCTTCGTAAGACATTAAAACATACAAAAGATAAAGTTGCTGAGAAGGCACTCTGCCTTGCTCGCGAACTTGCCAATGATAATGATGGTGTTTCCAGAGATGAGGACGACCCTGGTCCTTCAAATCTCTTATTCTCAAATTTCTGGGATGGCCTTATCTCTGCAGCCTCCCCTCCTTGAACTGCTGAAGCGTCCTCACACAGTTGAGTAAGTTATTCTTGGGTTCTCATGTGCTTTCCAAAGCATCATACCCTTTCCATTTGACGAGGTAGTGAGCTTCCCTGCTAATCATTCTCTTTCCTAGAATGTCCTCAACTTCATATTCGGTTTCAGGTTCAACAGGCGTTGGTTTGGTCTGGAGTGGTATGGACTGGTTGCATCGCTGGAGCATTGATGCGTGGAATACTGGGTGTATTTGCATCCCTTGGGGTAAGTCTAGCTCATAGCTTAGCCCCTTGATGTTTCTCTTGATCATGAATGGCCCAATGCTCTTGTTCATGAGTTTCTTGCTCTTCTTCTTCGTTCGCATGTTGTCCGTTCGTAGGTATACCTTCTTGCCAACCTCAAATGGTTTTACCTCTGTTGTTCGTCCCTTCTGCCCCTCGATTCTCTTTGTGAGATCGGCATGCAGTTTCTTGAGCTCAGCAATATCCAATATTGCTTTCTGGCTCCGAGATCTGTGCGCTCGCGGGTCTCGCCAAACCTCCGGGTGGTATCCATAATTTGCTTTGAATGGTGTTTTTCCCGTGGTTTCGTTTCTGGCATTGTTGTACGTAAACTGTGCCATGGGTAGTAGCTGTACCCAATTGTTTTGCTTTGCGTTGACATAGTGCCGCAAGTATGTCTTGACTGTCTGGTTCATTCATTCGCTCTGTCCATCCGTCTGTGGGTGGTATGCCGTCGACATCTTGTGTTTTATCCCGAGTTCTGCTGTGAGCGTTTCCCAGAACTTGCTCGTGAACAGCTTGTCTCTGTCGGTGATAAACTCCTTTGGTAGCCCGTGATTGCTAACCAATTCTCGCAGTATGGTGTACGCCAATACTGGTGCTGTCGCAGTCTCTCTGAATGGAATGAACATCGTGTACTTCGTTAATCTATCCACTATGGTCAATATGCTGTCGAATCAGACTTCCCATGCTGGGTCCTTTGACTTTGGTAACTTGGTGATAAAGTCCATGGTAACAGATTCCCAGGGCGCACCCAGTGCGTCCAGTCGTGTTACTCCGTCATAACGCTTATCTCTCTGGATCTTATTGCGTCGGCATGAATCGCATCTGGCGATGTATTCCGTGATTCGATTGTGAAGGTCGCCTATGTTGCGCCTTCTTCGTACAAGATCTTCTGTACGTTTGACTCCTAGATGCCCGCCAGCCCTGCTGTCGTGACATACTCTAATGAGTTCGTTGTCCGTCAAGGGAGTATTCTCCACCTTGTATGTTGCTGCTAAGCCTTTCGTGAGTGTTCCTTTCTCATCTTCGCGCAGGATTCCAGCGTGAATTGTTTCCACTCCTTCGTGGTCAGGTCGTCTACTTAAAGCGTCTGCACCACCGTTCTCATTACCCTTCTTGTAATGGATCTGGAATTCAAAGTCTGCTAACTGTTCCGCCCAGCGAACCTGTCGCCGGTTCAGTTGCTTGGTTGTCACGAAGTTCCTCAGATTCTTATGGTCCGTAAAGATCTGAATAGGCTTGCTTATACCTGCGAGGTAAGGTCTCCAATCTTGCAGTGCTTCCACTATCGCAAGAAGTTCTTTGTTGTGAACCTTGTACCTTTCCTCGGGTCCTGATAACTTCCTAGATCGATACGCGATAGGCTTCTTCTGCCCGTCTTTGATCTGGTATAGGCATGCTCTGACTGCGAAATCCGATGCGTCGGTTTCCAGTATCTTTTCGCATGCTTGGTTGGGTATTCGCAGGTGTGCGGTTCCACTAAGGCTTCTCTTTAGTGCGCAGAACGCATCCTCCTGTTCCTTATCCCAATGCCATCTCTTGTCCTTGCGTGTCAAACGCATGAGAGGTTCCGCAATCTTTGCATAGTTAGGCACGAACTTTCAATAATAGTTCATCAATCCTAGGAAGGCTTGTACTTCCTTGACCTTCTTTGGCGTTGGCCAGTCCCTGACTGCTTCTGTCTTCTTTGGGTCCTTCTCGATTTGTCCAGGTCGAATGACATATCCCAGGAACTGTATTTCCTTGGTTTCGAACCTGCTTTTTGACTTTTTCACATACATAGCTCTCTCATTGAGCTTTGCTAGGACCTTGTGCACGTGTTTGCGGTGCGTCTTGAGGTCGTCTGAATAGATCAGAATATCATCGAGGTATGTGATCACAAAATCATTGAGGTACTCTCTCAATGTGTCGTTGATGAGTCTCTGAAAGGTGGCTGGGGCGTTCTTGAGCCCAAATGGCATAACGGTGTACTCATAGTGTCCATATCTCATTCAGAATGCCGTTTTCCATTCTTTGCCCTCCTTCATGCGTACGCGGTAGTACGCTTCCTTCAGATCTAGGCTCGTGAACCACTTGGCTTTCCCTAGTCTGTCTTGCAACTCTCCTATCAGTGGTAGGGGATAACTGTCTCAGTGAGTTATCTCATTGAGTTGTCTGTAGTCGACACAAAGTCGCTTGGTGCCATCTTTCTTTGGTACAAACAGGATCAGATATCCTGCTGGTGACTTTGATGGTCTAATGAATCCTCTCTTTAGATTCTCAGCAAGGTAGTCCCGGACTTCCTTCAGCTGGTCTTCACTCATCAGGTAAAGTGGCATCCACTTTGGTTCTTTCCC
>JAABUJ010001302.1_pt1 | contig 37803 bp, 41 predicted proteins | sample 5559131 | NCBI WGS metagenome assembly JAABUJ01 (sample SAMN10711875, study PRJNA513366) | rock metagenome | isolation source: Antarctica rocks | place: Antarctica: Victoria Land, Mt New Zealand nord | collected 2016-01-07 | reverse complement strand
CAACAGACCTCTCATCGCAGCAGGCCTGCCTCAAATCTGGCTCGAACTGCCTCCGCCCGACACAGAGCTGCTTTGTTGCTCTAGACGCTCAGAAAATGAGGGGAGCCCTGAGAGAATCGTCCTGTCCGCCGGCGCCGGTCATAGGTTGCTTGCCCAGGCGCGCAGGTCGTCCACGAACAGGTCGGGCACCTCCATCGCGACGAAGTGGCCGCCGCGCGGCAGGTCCGTCCAGCGCGTGACGTTGTAGCCCCGTTCCACCCAAGAACGCGGCGGGAACGGCGCGCGGGGGTCGGGGTGGGCCGCCACGGCCGTTGGCACCTCGACACGGCGCCCAGCCGGCATCGCATGCACGTCCTCGGCGATCGCGGCGGCGTAGAACCAAGTGGAAGTTGGGAACGCTCCGTTCATGACGTAGATCATGACGTTGGTGAGCAGTTGGTCGTCCGTGAACACCGCCTCAAACGGCCGATCCCGCAGGTCGGCCCAGTCATGGAAGCGTTCCACGAGCCAGGCCGCCTGAGCTACCGGATTGCCGGCCATGGCATAGGCCAGCGACAGCGGCCGGGTGCGCTGCAGCAGCTCGTAGCCGCCCAGCTGCTGCTCGACGGTGGCGCGCGCCGTCGTCCAGGCTACTTCCTCCCTCGTTTGGGGATCGGCGCCGTGCCGCACCAGAATGGAGTTGAGATGGATGGCCCGAATGGAATCCGGGTAGTCCAGCGCAAGCCAGGCAGTGACGGCCGCACCCCAGTCGCCACCCTGCGCCAGAAAGCGTTGGTAACCGAAGGCGTCGCGCATCAGCGCTTGGAAAAGACGCGCGGCCGTGCGCGCGCCGATCGGTGAGCGGGGAGGGCCGGAGAAGCCGAACCCAGGCAGCGAGGGAATGACCAAATCGAACGCGTCTTCGGCACGACCGCCGAAACGCGATGGAAAGGCCAGCGGCTCGGCTGCCTGCCAGAACTCATACACCGACCCCGGCCAGCCATGCGTCAGCAGCAGCGGACGATGACCCCCGGCCTCCCCGACCACGTGCACGGCATGAATGTCGAGGCCTTCGACACAGTGGATTATCTGCGGGAAACGGTTCAGCTCCGCTTCGGCCCGGCGAACGTCGAAGCCGTCTACCCAATGGGTAGACAGCCGACGGAGGAACTCCGGGTCGCAGCCATAACGCCAGCCCGCTCCTTGCGGCATTGGCGGTTGCGCGTAGCGCCGCACCTGGTCGTATAAGCGTCGAAGCTCCGCATCATCCCAGCGCACGGCAAAGGGCCGCACTTAAGCCTCCTTGCCGGGCGGTAGTGGCCGCGATGCGGGACGGGGCGCGCCTTCACCGCTGACCATCAACGCCACACCTGCAAGCGCGATCGCCGCCGCCGCGGCCTTGGCCCAGCCGACCGGTTCGTGCAACAGCAGCGCCGCCAGCCCGATCGCAATCACCGGCGCGACGTAGCAGTACACGTTGGCGATCGTGGAGGACATGGCATGGTTCAGCCAACTGAACACGCTGTAGCCTAGCACGGTGCTGACCACGACCATGAAGGCCAGCGCTTCCCAGGCCTGCAGCGGGATGCTGCCGAAATCGACCTGAGCCGCTACCCCGCTACCCAGCGCCAGTCCGCACAAGACAGCTCCAGCCGCCAAAAGCTGAACCGCCAGGTTGACGACGGGGTCTGTTGGCAGCGTCATCCGGTTCGCGACCAGCGACCCCGCAGCCCATACCGCAGACGCGCCCAACACGGCCCCGGCACCGATCCAGCGGAAACCGCCAGTTCCGGCGGAGTTCCAGCCGATGAATGCGATGCCCGCGAAGCCCACGCACACGCCCGCCAACTGCCGTCGCCCGAGCGGCTCGCGCAAGGCGGCCCAGTCGAACAGCGCGAGGAACAGTGGCGGCGAGGCCCCGAACACGGATGCGACCCCTGCGGGCAGGAAGCGGACACCCCAGATCGTCAATGTCTGGCCGCCCACGAGCATCGCGACACCAACCAATCCCGCTGCGGCGATCTGCCGGGTAGGCGGCAGCCCGACACCACGTAAGCGCCATGCCGCGACCGGCGCCAAAATCAGCGCGGCCGCAGTGAATCGCAGCGCACCAAGCACCACCGCAGGCAGTGCACCGACGCCGACCTTGAATGCAATGAAGTTCGCGCCGTTGTAAGCGGACAGGAACAGTATCGCGAGCGCAACGCGCCCGCTCAAGCGTTCCAACCGTTACGTTCAAGGCGCCCGAAGAACCTTGCGATCTCGTGTGCCGCGCGGTCCGGGTCTTCCCGATGGGGGAAGTGCCCGGCATCCGGGAATGGTGCATAGTCGAGGTCGGGGAAGAATTCGGGCAAGCGGTCGGTCCAGGCCGGGTCGAATGTGGGGTCGTGATCCGCCCAGCGGACACAAGTGGGCAGCGGGATCGGGGGCGGCGGGGTATCCTCGGCCATTTCCGCTTTTCGCTGCTCGGCTACGGCCCGGTAGTGGGCAAAGCCGCCTTCCAAATTGCCGGGCTTCTGAAAGTTGGCGACGAACGCATCGAGAGCTTCCGCGTCGAAGGCGGACTTTCTATGTGCCCAATGGGTCAGAAAGTAGGTGAAGAAGAGCCGGACGGTTTCGGGAGAGGCACCGACCAGGGCCGGTGCCAGGTCGGTTTGGTTGAAGAACATATGCCATACATTCGGCAGGTGGGCAGGCGTGTTGAAGCGCTTGCCAATGCCCGGGTACATGAAGTTGAAGAAGAACAGCCCGGTGATCAGCTCGGGGGAGCGCCGGGCCAGGACCTGGGTGACGGTGGCACCGACATCGTGAGAGACGATCCCAACCTTGCCGATGCCGAGTGCCGCGATCAATGCAGCGATGTCGGTGGCCTGTTGCTGCGGCCCGAACACCCCCGCGGGCTTGTCGCTGTCGCCGAAGCCGCGCAAATCGGGTGCGATGAGCTCGAACCGGTCCGCAAGCCGAGTCATGACGGGTTCCCAGGTCAGCCAGAACTCAGGCCAGCCGTGAAGCAGCAGCAGCGGCCTGCCCCGCCCTGTCCGGGCCACATGCAGCCGGACGCCGTTCACGTCGATGCTGGTGTGCATGATCATTCGGCAGGCTCCATGGCCGTTTCGCTCTGGCCTAGTTGGGACCTCGCGGCGCCGACGATTAGGTGTAGAACGCTGGTCATTAAATGAAGCGAGGCTTCAAATTGGATGCGCGATCACGGAGCTTGCTGGACGGCGTGCCAGTCTTCCTTGCCGTTGCCGAAGCACGCAGCTTCACCCGTGCTGCCCAGCGGCTCGGTATCTCGCCCTCTGCGGCCAGCCAGGCCGTCCGAGCGCTGGAAGCGCGGCTGGGCACCCCCTTGATCGCGCGGTCCACGCGCAGCCTGAGCCTGACCGCAGCCGGCGCCGCGTATCTGGACCAGGCCGGGCCGGCGTTCGCGGCGCTTGCAAATGCGACACTGGAAGCCGCCGGCCGCTCGACACGGCCTGCGGGGCCGCTGCGGCTTACCATGCCTCGGTCCGCCTATGACGGCATTGTGGCGCCGGCCCTCATGACCTTTCGGCAGGCCTTTCCCGACGTGGAATTAGAGATCGAGGTCGAGGGACGCTTGGTCGACATCGTCGAGAACGGCTTCGACGCGGGCCTACGGTATGGTGACCTGCTTGCGAAGGACGTGACGGCGGTCAAGATACTTCCAGCGTCCGTCAGTGTACTCACCGCCGCCCCGGCCTACCTCGCGGGCCACCCTGCCCCGTCTGAACCGTCCGGCGTGCTGGAGCATGACACAATCGTCTGCCGCAGCCGGACAACGGGCATCATCGTGCCATGGCTGCTGGTGGCCGAAGAGAACGACTCCTGTCGGATTGACCCCCGCGCACCGACCGTCGTGGGCGACATGGCTACGCAAGTAGACCTCACGATCCGTGGCCACGGGATCAGTTGCTCCCCCCTCTATTGCGTCCACGAGTTGCTGCGGGACGGCAAACTCGTTCATGTGCTACCTGACTGGTCGGTCCCGTTCGAGCCGATCCATGTCTTTTACCCAAACCGCCGAGGACAGACCCCGGCTCTTCGCGCGTTCGTTGAACACCTTCGAGCATTCTGTTCGACATGGACGGCAGGCACGGCATCCCTTGGTAAGGAACGCGTTCATCGCCACGCAGCCTGAAGGTGGGTTTAGGGTCCAGAGCAAAGGAACCGAAACTGCATTTCAGCTCTCGTTGTCCACAATCGCCGGGAGGATGAACGTTGCTTCGGACAGGTTGGTCCAGCGCGCGATAGCCTACATTGTCGGGTGTCCATGCCTTCGGCACCCAGTACGAGGGCGACCGGATTGCCCAACAGCGGTGTCCCGGTGAAAACGTCCACAACTTCATAGCTTCTTTACACGAGCCGCTCAGTTCAAAAGGTGGCGGAATAACGCGGCTGTGGCCACGCCGATCAGCACAGTGGGAAGCATCGGCAGGCGGACCGCGGCGGCTACCGTCGCCGTGAGCGCGAGCAGGTCGGCGGGGTCGCTCGACACGAAGCGGGGGGCGATGACCGAGATGAGAACGCAGCCCGGGGCTGCCTCCATGATGGCCAGCGCGCGCGCGCTCAGGGCGCGGTTGCGCAGGGCCGCATAGCCGACGATCCGGGTCAGGTAGGTAAGCGCGGCCATCAGCAGGATCGTCAGAAAGGTGGCGGCGTGTACCGTCATGGCCGCCCCGCCAACAGGTAGGCCGCGATAAGCCCGGACAGAGCGCCAGTCGGAACATACCAGGCGCCCGGCACGAACCCATAGGTCAACGCTGCCACGAGTAGGCTGACTAGCCAGGGGCGGCTGGCGCGGGCACCTCTCCATAGGCCGCGCAGCAACACAAGGAAAATGGCGGGAAATGCCATGTCGAGACCGTAGGCTTGAACGTTGCCGATTGCTGAGCCGAGCGCGCCGCCAAGCGTCGTGAACAGGACCCAGGTGACATAGAATACGACTGAAATACCGACATAGTACGGCAGGCTAAATCCAAATTTGGATTCTGGTGCGGTGCGGTGCTTTGCGTCAGTCAGCGCCATCGCCCAGCTTTCATCGCACATCAAAAACAGTGCGGGATAGGCGATGCGCCGCGGCAGGTGTTGGATGAACGGCGCGAGGGCAGCGCCCATTAGTATGTGGCGGCTGTTCACTAGAAACGTAATCGCCGCGATCAGCAGAATATGGGGCGGAGTGGTCCAAAGCCCGATCGCTGCGAATTCCGATCCGCCAGCAAAGTTGAGGCCCGTCAAAAGCGGCACCTCTATGACGCTGAAGCCTTTCTGCGATGCTTGCGCGCCCAGGACCAGAGCGGCCGGCGCGATCCCAAGGGTTACTGGCACCGAGGCCAGGAGACCCCGCCGAAGCTCCGACCCGATCCCGGCTCCGACCGCTTCTTGCGCTGCAACTCCAATATCCATACGGCCTCCTGCAAGAACGGCAGTTTACACCAAGACCCGGACTATTTGGTTGCGTTTCAGGTCACGAATACACAGTCATGTAGCACGGTGTACTCGCAACACATAAATTCGTGGTATTGGATGCCATGAAGCTCGATTTGATCGATCGTCGCATCCTCGCGGCCCTACAGCGCGACGGGCGACTGCAAAATGTGGACTTGGCACGACAGGTCGGGCTTTCCCCCTCGCCCTGCCTGCGGCGCGTGCGACTGCTTGAGGAATCAGGAGTGATCGATCGCTACGTCGCGGTGCTCAATCCAGCGAAGATCGGCAAACCCCTGACCCTCTTCGCCCGCATCTGGCTTAAGGCACAGGACGAGGACACCATTGAGCATTTCATCGCGGAGGTGACGAAGCTGCCCGAGGTCGTCGAGTGCTACCTCATGCTTGGGGATTGCGATGTGTTATACCAGCTGCCCTATCCACTGACTGCTCTGGCCCAGGTGCGCCGAGTGATGGTGGCGAGGCGCTGGGGCATGTTCATCAGTTTGGTCCAAGCGTCGCAGCAAGCATTCACGATGGCGTCGTAGCTGTTCCAAACGCGGTGGCTGAGGAAGTTGGCGCGCAAGTAGGCCCAAACCTGTTCCACCGGGTTTAGTTCCGGTGCGTAGGTCGGCAACGGCAGCAGGCTGATATTCTCCGGCACACGCAGCTTGGGCGAGGTGTGCCAGCCGGCTTGGTCGAGCACGAGGACGGCATGCGCGCCCTCGGTGACGTGGCGACTGATCTCGGCCAGATGGATGGTCATGGCGTCCACGTTGACGTGCGGCAGCACGACGGCAGCTCCCGTGCCGCGCTCCGGGCAGACGGCACCGAACAGATAGACCGAGGTGCGGCGATGGTCGCGCAACGCCCGCGGGCGCGTGCCGCGCGGCGCCCAGACCCGGGTCAGCGTGCCCTGCTGGCCGACACGGGCCTCGTCCATGAACCAGACCTCGACGGACTTGCCCTGGGCTGCCGCGGACAGGCTGGCTGCTACAAGGCCCGCGAACCCGTCCTGAAAAGTGCCTGAGCTTCGGGGCTGCTTTTCGGGTGCTGCGGACGCACCGACAAGCGCCGGAATGCCAGCCTGCGCAGCAGCTTGCCTACTGTGCGCTCGTGCAAGCTGATGCCCCACTCGCGCCCAATCCGCTCCTGCAGGTCGACGCAGCGCCAGCGCACGACGCCGTCGCGCGCCAGGTCCGGCCCTTGCTCGACCCATCCGGCAACGATCGCTTCCTGCTCCGGCGACAGGCGCGGCTTGGGGCCATTGCAGCGCGGCAAATCCGCCAAGCCTGCAAGCCCGTCCGCGTTGAAGCGGTGCACCCAGTCGCGCAACGTTTGCCGGTCCATGCCGCAGCGTTCGGCCGCGTCCTCGCGCGACTGCCCTTCCATGACGCACGCGATCGCCAGCATGCGGCGGGCCGCCTTGGCATCCCGCGTCCGCCCTGCCTCGCGCCGCAAATCGCCCACCGACACATCCTGCCGCGTAATCGCCACCGCCATGATCGTCTCCATGCCAAACCAAGCAACAGAGCGAATCACAAAAGCTATCCAAGCGGGATCACGTCCGAGTCAACGGTCAGGGCGATTGGTATTAGTTCGGGTGGTGGCGTCGGATATCAGTGACTACCGACGTTTCCAGTCCGAGCACCTCAGCCGCATCAAAGGCGTGCAGAACGTCAAAACAGACGTGCCCAGTCAGACGGTGAAGCAGTCGCTTGAGTTGCCGGTCGAGTAAAAGTCACCTAACCGTTTGCTCAAGACTGATGCGGTGGACTCGGATGGCCAGTGAGTTCTGGTTAAGCGGCGAGCAGCGGGTTTGATGACAGGCGCTGCCGCAAAGCAAGCCGCTGAGCGATGATCGCCGGGTGACCAGTGGAGCTGTGCCTGTCCTCCAGTCCTGCCGCGCATCGGAGGCTGCGCCGTCGAGAGCCTACGGTGCGCTTTGTTCAACGCAGTGACCGCGGCAGGCGGCTGCCGACGGAGTTGCTACTGTCCGGATAGAACGGGCAGCTCGTTGAGAAAGTCGACGAGCGCATGGTTGACAACGTCAGTCGCTTCGAGCTGCGGCCAGTGTCCAACGCCCTCGATCGGCAGGAAGCCGCGTAGGTTAGTTGCGATCGACTCCAGGTCTGTGCTCTCAATGGCGCGCATTTTGGCGATGCCGTCCTCCGTTCCGAACCCAAAGAACGATGGCTGTTTGATCTTCGCGCCGCTGAACGCTCCGGCCATGTCGAAATATGGCTGGATCGCCCGGTAGTAGTTGAGCGGGCCGTGAAATCCGTCCCGCGCGAAATCGCCGATCGCACTCTCGACGTCACTGCGGTTGGCAAAAGCAGGAATGCCAACCGGGGAGGCCCGCGTCAGTCCCTTGGTCGGGTCCATTGGATCCCAAGCGTCGGCAGGAGACGGCAAGCCGGAAGTCCAGTAGAGCATGCCGGGGATGGTAATGGCGGCGTCAGCCCATTCGTGCTCGGCTTCTGGACGCATTTGCCGGAACATGTAGAAATTATCCTGGCCGGCGGCCTTAAGTCGCTCGAGCATGCTGGGGCCGCCGGGAACCATAGGCGGCACACTGAGGCAAAACACCGCAGGGAAACGATCGGGGCGCATCATGGCCGCGCTCCAGCTAATAGCGGCGCCGAAATCGTGGCCGACGAGCGTGGCATGCTCGATCCCCAGCGCGTCGAGCACGCCGACCAAATCTCCGACGCTGTAGAAGATGGTATAAAGTTCAGGATTTCCGGGCTTCGAACTCGCGCCATAGCCGCGCATGTCGAGGGCAATCGCTCGGCGGCCTGAGCCGGCGACGGCGTTCATCTGGCGGCGCCAGCCACGCCAACCATCTGGAAAGCCGTGGACGAAGAGCACCACGGGCCCGTCCCCGTCCTCGACGACGTTCAGTGAGACGCCGTTGGTCTCCACCTGCCGCTGCTTCATGACCTCTTTTCCCTTCTCGATGCCGCCTGAGCGGTTGCAATCCAATACGTGCGTAGGTTCCCGTGCTCGCCTCGCCTCGCCTCGCTATCAGGCCATTGGCCAGTCCGTCGCCGGCCGGCGCTGTCCCGACTGCGAGGACGCCGCCACATCCTCGATCAGTCGTGCCATGCGCACGGCATAACGAAAATCGGGGACGGTGTGCGTTCCCTGAGCAATGTCGTCACGGAGGGCAGCGTAGATCGCGGCGACGTTGGCGGCACTGTCCGGCATGGAGGCAGTTTCGCCCTCGTCCACGGCCTGCGGCTCGCCGTTGAGCGACAGGCGCAGGCGGCCGGACTGGAAACCGCGAGGAGCGCCGCCGTCCAGAAGCAGCACGCCCGCTTCGCCCACCACCTCCAGTTGGAACGGCGTGCCGGCCGGCCGGCCGCCTGCGACCTCGACCGATGCCGTGGCTCCGCTGGCCAGGCGTCCCTGCACCAGGAGATGGTCGAATGTCGTCCGGGCTTGAGGGGCGCCATCACCGATGCGGATTTCAGGATACTGCCGGCTGGTCAGCGCCGCCACGTCAGCGAACCCGCCCAGCAAGGCAACGACCAGGTCGAGCGTGTGAGCGCCTTGAATGGTGACGACGGTCACGCCGTTCTCCGGCTTCTCGGTGTAGGCCTCCGCCGGGTTGGTCTTCGGCCCGAAGCCGAGGGTGGGCGAGTAAACCCGTGCGGTCAGCGGACGTCCGATGGCGCCCGAGGCGATCAGCTCGCGGGCGCGCCGGGCCGCAGGGCTGCCCCGCGTTTGCAGCCCGATGGCCGTGTGGACGCTGCCTTTCTGCGCGGCAGCCGCCAACTCCTGGCTTTCGGCGGTGCCCAGGCCCAAGGGGTATTCGCAGTAGATGTGCTTGCCGGCGGCCAGCGAGTCCAGGATGAGCTCGCGGTGGGCGGGAAGCGTCACCGCGACCGTGACCAGGTCGATGTCGGGGTCGCGGAACAGGTCCGCGACGTTGCCGTAAGCCTTCTCTACGCCGAAAGCTCGGGCAGCGGCATCCGCCGCTTTCTGCCCCTTGTTGGCAACTGCCGCAAGCTCCAGCCCGTTCAGCCCTTGAACAGCAGGGACGTGGGATTCCCGTGCCCATCCACGCTCGGCGTTGGCGCCGATGATCCCGACCCACAATGTCTTGGTCATGGTATTCCTTTCCGTGTTCCCGGTCCTGCTCGGGGCGTCGCCGATGAGGTTCACTCTCATGGGTGTCCGCCTTCAGTGCTGAGCCATGCCGCCCGAGCCCAGTTTCTGAACTCGATGGCGAAGTGATTGAGGTGCCGACGCATCAGCTCCGGGGGTGCCACCCTCGGCAGGAAGGTCGTGAACCGTAGATGGAGGCCGTCGCCCTCGTCACGCGACTGGCGCATACTGTAGCCGATGCGAAGCCCGTCGCAGTCCAGGATTTCCATGCCGTAATGGAGCGCGTAGCCAGCGTCCCAAGTCATCGGGAAGTCGGTATCCGTCGGCAGCGCGTGGTAGAACACGCGCCACGGCAAGGCCGTCTCGCCGATGTTTTCTACGACCTCCACCGTACCCGGGAGAGGGTGGCTGACAAAGTGTTCCGGATGTCCAGCGCGCAGCTCAGTCTCGCGCCCGTCCGCCATGGCGGCGACGTACCAGTCCTGGAACGCCCTGGCGCTTGGTCCGGGCACGGTCAGCGTCACGGAGCCACTCTGCCAGGTACCGCCCGATGCCTCGACCCAGCCCCGCACCTTCGCGGTCATCGTCCGGAGATCATTGTTCAGCAGGTCACGCATCGCATCATTGCCCAGCTTGCGCTTCAGATAGGCCAGGGCGTGCCTTGCCCGTTCAAGTTCCAAGTCGCGGATGTCGCGGTTGGTCAGTTGCTCGTCACCGATGAACGCGGCCGCTCGAAGCAGCCGGTCATCTGTCGTCCGCGCCGGCAAGGACACCCGGCCGCCATGGCCAGACACCAAGGTCGGTTCGAAGCTTGCGGCATTGTGCGTCATGCTGGCTCTTCCAAGAACCTGAGCAGCTCGGCTGTCAGCCGTTCCGGCTGCTCCTCGGCCAGGTAATGGCCGCACTGGTCGATCATCACCGCACGCATGTTCGCGGCGAGTGGTCTGATTTCCCCTTCGAGGTGGACACCGAAGCTCGCCATGCCGCCCACCGTCAGCACCGGCATTTGCAGCTTGGTTCGCGCATGCTCCCGGTTGTGCTCGGCATCCACCGTGTGCGCCCGGAAATACTCGATGCCGCCGTGCAGCGCGCCGGGTGCCGCGAGGTGCCGGGCGTACTCGTCCAGCATCACATCATCCAGCGCCGTCGTATCGTAGGCTTGCTGCCGCATCATGTGCGACACGAACAGCTTCTCCCGCCCGGTGATCAGCGCCTCGGCCAGACCGTTCGGCGCCTCGAACAGCGGCAGGTGGAACATGCGCGGGTTCTTGGCCGCGTCGTACAGCTCCTCCAGCCCGAACCCGGCCAGCGCCGCCTCCATCAACACGAGCCGCTTCACCTGCGCCGGGTAACGGCTGGCATAGGCGTAAGCTACCATCATGCCCACGTCGTGGCTGACCAAATTGATCGATCCCAGGTCCAGGTGCCGAACGAGCTGGTGGATGTCCTCCGCCACTGTCCGCTTGTCATAGCCGCTTGTGGGCCGGTCGCTGTCGCCGCAGCCGCGCAGGTCGGGCGCGATGACGGTAAACCGCTCGGCCAGGGCAGGCATGATCTTGCGCCAGTGATACGACGTCATCGGAAAGCCGTGCAGCAGCACCAAGGGCTCGCCGGTGCCGGCGGCGGTGTAGTGAAGGCGGATGCCGTTTACCTCGGCCCGGTGATGAATGCCCGGCATCCGGGTATTAGATGTACCGATCATGTCCATTACTCCCTCAGACAAAAGAGCTTTGCGAGCCGGGGTTCCTGACGAGATGCTACCGGTGTGCAGGAGTTGGGGGCACTTGCCTTCGTTGAGAACGCTGGCATTGTCCTCACCGAGATGGTGAGGATATTCATCTCAAGGCTCCTCAGGTTAGGGAGCCTCGATGGTCTGCCTCAACTCAGCAGAGCTCAACTCAAGCCGGTCTCAATAATGTTGCAGTGATGGGTTAACCGGTTGAGCAGCACTGTGGTCATCTTGGCGTCGTTGAACACCGTCGGCCATTCGGCAACAGCAGGTTTGTGGTAACGAGCACCAAACAAAACGGCGCCGAGCCGATATTCGAGATCGCGCAAACGGCGACTGAGAGTCGATTGGCGAATACTGAAGGCTTCCGCCGCCTGTCTCAGACTGCGATATTGCGACGTAGTGACCGCCAATCGCAAATCGTGAAGCTCAATCGGCACGACCTCACCGTACGCTACGCCAACATCGTATGAAGGCGATCACAACGGGAACCACTCCGAGCGCACACAAGGCGAACCATCCGCCCAGTGACCAGCAGACGCCGACGAGCACCGACATTACCGCACCTCCGGAAAACATGGCGATTTGGTAGACCGCGTTCAGACGTGTCCGAATTCCGGCATCGAGACCATAGAGGATGGTCCGGTTCGAGATGTCCACGATGGTCGCGCTGATGTCCAGGACGATGAGCCCGACCGCCATCCCGGCCAGATGTCCCTTGAAAACCGCCAACAGGACCCACGCGATCACCATTCCCCCGAGCGCCGCTCGCCGGGTAGCGTGCGGTCCGGCTCGATCGACTGCTCGCCCAAACATTGGTGCGGCACTCGCCGCGACCGCTCCGACGACCCCGACCAGACCGACAGTCTGCGGTGTCCATCCGAACGCCGGACTTTGCAGATAAAGTGTCACTCCCAGCCAGAACACATTGAACGAACCGAAGCTGAGAGCTACGCACACTGCGGCGATGCGGAGTTCAGGGACGGTGCGAAGCAAATGCACCAGGGAGCCGATAAGGTCTCGATAAGGCACTCTGCCTGGAGTAGGCTTCGCCGGTTCGGGATTAACAATGCGAGTGAGGAAGACCAGCTCTAACGTCATCATCACAGCGGCGATCCAATAAACCATACGCCAGCCGAAATGCGTCCCGATAATGCCTGATGCGGTCCGAGCGAGCAGTATTCCAATGATGATGCCACGCGTCAGCATCCCCGTAACATGGCCGAGCCGCGAAGCTGGCACATGCAGGCTGGCATAGGGCGGCAGGATATAGGGTGTGATGCCGAACAAACCGATCAACAGGGATGCCGCCGCAACCGTAAGGGCCGAACTGCTCGTGGCGAATAGGACCAGCGCTGCGATCTGGATCGGGATAACCGACAGGAGCAGCCTGCGCGCCGAGATGATGTCCCCGAGAGGCAACAGGAATGCCAGCCCGCACGCCAGACCGATCTGGCTCAGGCCAGGCAGGATCCCAACGAGGCCACTGGAGATGGAAAGCGCCTCGCCCACTTCAACGAGCAGCGGCTGAATGTAGTAAGCGTTCGCCACGGCGATGGCTGAGGCGACCGCCAACAGGCCGACAGCGCGATCGGTGAGGGGTGTCGCACTATTTACTTGCAAGCCCGTTCTTCGGTTGCCGCCATCATGCTCGTCCTGCTTTGTCACCACTCGATGCAAAACGTCGGTGACATGTGACGAAGTGGCCGAACCAGCGTAGGGCAAGCGCTCCGGGTAAGGGACTTCACGTTCCCACTGCCGCCATCAAAGCGCTTTGCTCTGGAGCCAGGTGCTGATGGCCTGGATGTGTTCTGCCTTGCGTTCCAGCGGCAGCCAATGTCCGGCGGGCATACTTGTCACAGTAAGGTCTGCGCAGGCCGCGCGCATCGGATCGCCTTGGCGATTTCCGGTGATGTTGCAGATCTGATCCCAGTCGCCGTTGATGAACAGCACCGGCTGTGACAGGCGGCCGCCATTGTCCGCCGTGCGAGCGTAGGCGATGTTGGCGTCATCGTTCAGGTACCACGCGCAGGGGGGGCGGAAGCCGTGAGCCTTGAACGCCTGCACCAGCACTTCGAAGTCCGCCGGCGGCCAGAGAGCCGGGTCAGGTTGGGTCGGCGGGGCGTGGTGCGCGGCACCGAAGCGTCCTCCGTTGCGCGTAACCACCGCATTCGGCGAAGTCTTGCCGATCGCGGCGGGGCTACCTGGTTGATAAACCGACGCCAGTGTCGCAGCCTGGTCTGCATCGAGGTCGGCGACCGCCGCCTCGAAATGCGTCGTGTAGTAGCGGTAATAGTCCCATTGGCCATCCGGATACTGGTCAGCCGGGTAAAGCGTTCGGTCGACCAGTGGGACGAGCGTGGGCAGGGCGTTCGCGTCGGGAAAATATGCCAACGAGGTCAGCACGACACCACGGCTGCGCTTGGGCTCATGCGCGGCCAACTCACCGGCCACAACACTGCCCCAGTCGTGGCCAACCCAGATCGCAGGCTTGCCGCCAAGGTAGTCATGGAGCTCAGCCATATCTGCCACGACTTCCTCGATGGTGTAGGCGTCGTTGGCTGCAGCCGCGGAAGACCCGCCGTAGCCGCGTAGGTCAGGAGCGACGCAGTGCCGACCGTCTGCGGCGAACGCGTCCATCTGGGCGCGCCACATCAAACTGATGCTCGGCCAGCCGTGGAGGAAGATCATCAGCGGTCCGTCGGCCGGCCCGCACTCGATGTAGTGCGTTGTTTGACGAGGCGTGCTGAAAGTGCGCGAAACCAGCGTGGAGGAGGGCATTCCCCACGCTCCGCCCGACAGGGCGGCTAAGATCGGACCTTCGGCGGTATCAGTTTGAATCGTAGGCATTCACAATCGTACGCTGAACGGGTGCTTGCTATTAGCTCTGCAATCGCGCATGAAGTTTGAAGCGAAACTTCAAAGTGGATAAATTGCGGCAGAAAAACACCCTGGAAGGCGTAGCGGTGTTTGTCGCTGTGGCCGAAGCTGGCAGCTTTTCCGAAGCAGCGAGGCGTCTCGGCATCTCGCCATCCGCGGCCAGCCAGGCGATCCGAAATCTCGAGGACCGGCTCGGTACGCCGCTTTTGCGCCGCTCAACCCGCAGTTTGAGTTTGACGGACGTAGGCACCGACTATCTCCTCGCGGCAGCCCCTGCCCTGTCGCAATTGAGGCAAGCCGCGGAGGAGGCAGCGGGGCGAGGCGGACGGCCAGCCGGCCCTTTGCGCCTCACCATGCCGCGCGCGCCTTTCGACCTGCTCATTGCTGCAGCACTGGCGGCTTTCCAAGACACCTATCCTGACGTGGAACTCGAGATCGCGGTTGAAGCGCGCATGATTGACATCGTCAGGCAGGGCTACGACGCAGGATTGCGCTATGGTGATTTTCTCGAAAAGGACATGGTGGCCGTCCCAGTCGCGCCCAAGTCAGAAGCGGCTCTCGTCGCTTCACCTGCCTACCTTCATGCTCGATCGATGCCGAACCTCCCAAGCGATCTGCTCAATCACCGCGCTGTGGTGTGCCGCAGTCAGATCACCGGCTTGATCAAGCCGTGGATCTTGCAATCAGCCGGCGAGACCATACAGATCGCCCCGCCAGCGGCAACGATCGTCCATGATCTCGCCTCCCAGATCGAGCTGACTGTGAGGGGGCTAGGAATTGTCAGCGCGCCGACTGCGAGCGTGTCCGACCTCCTCGACGCTGGAAAGTTGTCACGGGTCCTGCCCACATGGTCTTCCCCGCTGGAGGCGCTTTACCTCTACTTTCCGAGCCGTCGTCACCAATCAGCAGCATTGCGCGCATTCGTCGCGTTTCTGAAGGGCCGCTCCTATCTTCCCCTCCACCTGCGTAATGGGCACGTTAGAAACGTAGATGTGCGGGATGAAACCCCATCGCGTTCCGCATCACATGCGCGACCCGGCCTCAATTTGATCAGCCTAGAGCACTGAGCTTTTAATCGTACGTATAGCCTGCAGCCTTGAAATCGTTTTTGCATTCATCGGGTGCGTATAGGTCGCAGTTGTTGCCCACGGCGAGCCAAAGCTCGTTGATGATCCTTGCACCGATCCGTCGGAGATGAGCCTTGAGTTTCGAGAAGGCCATCTCGATGGGGTTCAAATCTGGTGAATAGGGCGGGAGAAACAGGAACCAGGCGCCGCGCGCCCGCGCCCTTGCGCGCGTTCGTGGACATAGTCCGTACCAACCCTGAACGATGATGGCCACAATGTCGAAAACCAGGGTTTCCGGCACGATAGCCACACCACCTGAATAACATCGCTATTGGCGCGATATTCGTGCCGGAACCGCGTTGCGAAACCAGCGTGCCGCTGCCAGAATTGCACATGGCTTCCGGCACGAAACGGCGCACCTCCTCCCCTCCTGCCCCGTCAGGTGCCGCCGCCGGCGTGCTGATCGGCTACGCCCGCGTCTCGACCGAGGACCAGAAGCTCGACCTCCAGCGCGACGCCCTCGCGCAGCTCGGCTGCCATCGCGTGTTCGAGGACCGTGCCTCCGGAGCCCGTGTCGACCGGCCCGGCCTGGCCGCCGCCCTCTCCCATCTTCGCCGCGGCGACACCCAGGGGCGACGCATGAAATTTACTGATGATCTATTGAGTGACTTCTGTGCTGGAGCCTGTTCTCCAGATGGTAGCCGTTTTCAGCACTGCAGCCGAATCGGCGAAAGGTGAAGGAGGTTGGAACCGCCATCGTTCGTTGGGTCAGGATAGTTGCTATATTCCGCACCAGCGTCCTTATCGCGCCCTTGCCTGGGATGGGCCAACGCATTGAGAAAGACTGAGATTTAGCGAGAGCTGTCCCTACGCACCCGGTGCAGGATTTCATGCGTCGCCCCTGCGGCGACACCCTTGTTGTCTGGCGGCTTGACCGGCTCGGCCGCACCACTCACCAACTCGTCAACCTGTTGGAGCAGTTCGAGCGCGAGGGCATCCGCCTCCGCTCGCTCCAGGACGGCATCGACCCCGCCTCCGTCATGGGCAAGGCCATGCTGCAGATCGGCGCTGTGTTCGCCGAGATGGAGCGCAACCTGCTGCGCGAGCGCACCAAGGCCGGCCTCGCCGCCGCGCGTGCGCGTGGACGGCTTGGCGGGCGCAAGCCGCGCCTGTCGGCCGACCGGCTCGACACCGCGCGCCGGCTGATGGCCGACCCGCTGCTGACTATGGAGGAGATCGCCTCCCGGCTCGGCGTCGGCCGGACCACACTCTATCGCGCGCTCGGCCGCGCGCGGGCCACGCCGATCGGCGGCCCCGCCGCGGTGATGAAGACGGCCAGCACGGCGCGGGCGCCAGGCCGCAAGCCGCGTGTAGCCGCCGCGGCCATGGCCAGCGGGCAAGGCTAGGCGTGCCAATCCGCCCCGAGCTGCGCCCGCTCTATCCTTCGCATTGGCGCGCGCTGAGCGCGCGCGTGCGCTTCGAGCGCGCCGGTGGACGCTGCCAGGGATGCGGCCGGCCGCATCTGGCGCAGCTTCGCTGCCTGCCTGACGGACGATGGTTCGACGACGAGGCGGCGACCTGGCGCGACCGGCGCGGGCGTCCTGCCCGCTGGCCCGACTTGGTGGAGGCGACGTGGTTGCGCACCACCCGTGTCGTGCTCGCCGCCGCGCACCTGGACAGCAATCCCACCAACAACCGGCTCGCCAACCTGCGGGCGTTCTGCCAGCGCTGCCACATGCTGCATGACCGGCCGCACCACCTCGCCCAGCGCTGGATCACCTACCGGCGGCGCTACGCGCTGGGTGACCTGTTCCTCGGCCACTATGAGAGCGCCCTGCCCGCCCTACGGTCCTACGCCGTGTTGCCGACGCGCGCGGCCGCATGACCCAGGCGGCGTAAGCGATGGACCGTAAGCCGGCCAACGCCTTCATCACGGCCCGCAAAGGTTTCTGCTACCTGACCATCAAGGTTTTCGGCCGCAATCACGAGATGATGCGCATCCGCGGATACAAGATCGACCTGGACGAGAAGCGCCACATGCGGCGGCTCTACCCGGACGTCGCCTTTGACTGGAAGAAAATCACCCAGCAGCTCGCCGAGAAGCGCGAGGCCTGCCGACGCTACCGCACGCGGCGGAGGAGGGCGGCTGGCCGAAACAGCTCGCGAGATGGCGGGCCGCTGTTCGGCGTCTATGAGCCAGCCACCCGCACGGTCTACACCAACAGCATCCCGTCCACCGCCGCAGGCGTGGGACGGCTGCTTGACACCATCCTCCAGCTCGACCGCGCGCGGACGGACGCTCCTCCCCTTTCGGAACCCGTTCGCAGGCCGGCAGAGCCGGGCCTGGCCCCAGTTCAACGCGGCAAGTCTTCCAAGTCCCAATGAAGGTCGTGGCCATTTTGCACAGCTTCACGGTCACCGGGCAGGAATGGAGCACACCATGCCGATGCGCACCGAGCTGCGGCCGTTGGCACGAGTTGAGCCAGACCGCGCGCTTTCAGCGCGCCGGCGACCGCTGCCAAGGATGCGGACGCCCTCGATCGCGAAACGACGATGACCGCCTATAGCGACTACATTGTTTATCTGGACGAGAGCGGTGATCACAGCCTCGACGTGATCGACCCTCAGTACCCGATCTTCGTCCTGAGCGCCTGCGTGTTCCGCAAAAGCGATTACAGCGCCACCATTGTGCCGAGCTTTCTCGACCTCAAGTTCCGGTTCTTCGGGCATGACATGGTGGTCCTGCACTCACGTGATATCCGCAAGGCGCAGGGACCATTCTCCATCCTGCAAAATGCCCGGGTGCGGCAGGATTTTCTCACCGCCATCAACACAGCCGTCGCCAACGCGCCGTTCACCTTGGTGACCGCGATCATCGACAAACGGCGGCTAACCCGGCACTCTGCCCAGTCGGACAACCCCTACGAGATCGCGCTGACGTTCTGCATGGAGCGGGTGTTCAGCTATCTTCGAGGCCTGTACCAGCACCAGGTCACGACGCCGATGGTCGTGGAATGCCGGGGCAAGAAGGAAGATGCAGACTTGGAGCTGTCGTTCCGGCGCACGGCCCAAGGCAACAACGTCCACGGCCTGTCCTTGCCGTTCGAGATCGTGTTTGCCGACAAGAAGACGAACTCGACGGGGCTTCAGCTTGCCGACTTGGTGTCGCACCCGATCGGACGGCACTATCTCAATCCGACCCAGCCCAACCACGCTTATGGTGTCGTGGAGCCAAAGTTCCAATGCAGCCCGTCTAGGTCGATAGACGGCTGGGGACGAAAGGTGTTGCCCTGAAAAGCGAAAGGCCCCGGTCTTCACCGAGGCCCAGCGCCGACCGAGCATTCCCGATCCACTTGCACTAGCAAGTGGTCTTTCGAGTGCCCGAAGTCAAGTAAAACGAGGCCGGACGGACCATCGGGGCGTTTCCCCTTCGGGGCCGCGCTGGCGGGCTTTGCCCCGAGCCGGCTGATAGGCGCCGTCTCGGCCCTGACGGGCTTTCATCGCTAACGCGCGTCATTGCCGCCGACGCGGCGCAGAGGGGGGCCGAGGGGCGTTGCCCCTTCTCTCCCCCAAAGCGGCTTCCACCCAGCTTCCTCCGCCTCCGCTGCGCTCCGGCTCCGTGCAGCCGGGTCCCTGCGAAGCCGCTTTTCCCCCTCCAGCCCCACCGCTCACGCGGCCCCGGGAAGCAGCGAGGCGCTGCTTCGCGGCAACGAAAGGGAAAGAGCGATGACCAACACCATTACCACCATCGACATCAGCCTTGCCAAGCTGACCCCCTCCCCCGCTAACGTTCGGCGCACCGGGGCCGGGGCTGGCATCGAAGCCCTGGCCGCGTCCATCCAGGCGCATGGGTTGCTGCAATCCCTCGTGGTCCGGCCCAAGCTGGACGCGAACGGGCAGGCGACCGACCGCTACGAGGTCGTGGCCGGGGCGCGGCGGCTGGCGGCGTTGAAGCTGCTGGCGAAGCAGAAGCGGGTGAGCAAGGGAATCATAATCCCCTGCCGGGTGCTGGATGCAGAGGGCGTGGACGGGTCCGAGGCGAGCTTGGCCGAGAACGTGGTGCGGGTGGACATGCACCCCGCCGACCAGTTCGAGGCATTTGCCCGCTTGCATGAGGGTGGCACCGGCACCGAGGACATCGCGGCCCGGTTCGGGGTGTCCGCCCATACCGTCCGGCAGCGGCTGCGCTTGGCCGTCGTCTCCCCGGCGCTGATCCAGGCGTACCGGGACGAGGTGCTGACCCTGGACCACCTGACCGCCTTCGCGGTGACGGAGGATCAGGCAGCGCAGGAGCGGGTGTTCGGGCAGTTGCAGGACTGGCAACGCAACCCTGAAACCATCCGGCGGCTGCTGACCCATGCTCTTGTTCCGGCGACCGACCGCAAGGCGATCTTCGTCGGGCTGAACGCCTATACGGCGGCGGGCGGCATGGTGCAGCGCGACCTGTTCAGCGAGGACCGGGGCGGCTGGATTGCCGACGTCGCGTTGCTGGAACGGCTTGTCGCGGAGCGGATGGAACGTGAGGCCGAAGCGATCCGGGCCGAAGGATGGAAATGGGTTGCCATCGGACAGGAAGCCCAGGCGGCGGCGTGGAATTTGCGGCGGGCCTGGCCCAGCAAGATGGCACTCTCCCCGGAGGACGAGCAGCGCCGGGACGAGTTGGCCAGCCGCTATGACGAACTTGCGGAGGAGCACAACCGCAGCGCGGACGACCTGCCCGAGGACGTGGCGGCCGAGTTGGACCGGATCGAGGGCGAAGTGGCGGCGCTGGACGCCAAGCAGGAGGTGTTCCGGCCGGAGGACGTGGCCAGGGCGGGCGTGGTCGTCACGTTGGCAGTGGACGGGTCGCTGCGGGTCGAGCGGGGATACGTGCGGCCCGAGAACGAGGCGAGGCCCGAGTCGGTGACGCCGGACGAGGACGCCACCGAGGCGGATGGAACCGGGGAAACGGGAACGGTTGAGGGCGCGGGCGAGACGCCGATCGGCGGCACCGTGACCCCGATCCGGGGCGAGGCCGAGCCGGAGGACAAGGCCCCTGCCCTGTCTGCCATGCTGCTGGCCGAATTGGAGGCGCACCGGACGGCGGGGCTGCAAGCGGTCATTGCCGGGCAACCCGAGCTTGCGTTGCGGGTCATGCTGCATGGGCTGGCGACGGACGCCTTCTATCAGCGGTATGGCGAGACGGTCGCGGGCTTCCACAGCTACCCCCCTGCCCTCGCCTCCGCCTGCCCCGGCATCGCCGACAGCCCGGCCCGGCAGGCGATGGTGGCGGCCGAGGACGGATGGCGCACCCGTCTGCCGCAGGAGCATGGGGCGTTGTGGGATTGGCTGCAGGACCAGGACATGGCGGCGCTGCTGGGCTTGCTGGCCGTGTGCGTAGCCCGGACCGTCAACGCCGGAAGCCGGACCTGGACCGGGACGGAGGGAAGCCGGTGCATCGCCGCCCAGGTGGCGACGGCGGCGGGGCTAGACATGCGGCAGTGCTGGACGGCAACCAAGGAGAGCTACTTGGGCCGGGTGCCCAAGGCGCTGATCCTGGACGCAGTGCGCGAGGGGGCCGGGGCGGGCGTGGCCGGGCGCATCGCCCGCAGCAAGAAGGAGGTCATGGTGGCAGACGCGGCGGCGCTGCTGGACGGCAAGGAATGGCTGCCCGCCGTGCTGCGCGTTCCGGGAGCGATATATCCCGTGGACTCTGGCGACGCCCAGCCCATCCCGCCAGTGCCGACGGCGGCTGAATAGCTTCCTTGCTCCCTCTTGCCCGACTTGGGCCGCCCTTCCAGGGCGGCCCCTTTTCGTTGCGCGTCTATCTCCCGAAATCCAGGGCGGCCATGAAATCGCGCGCCGGCCGACACCGGCCGGCGCAACTTTTAAACGGCGGCGCAGAAGCGCCGCACAGCGGAGCCTTGGCATGGACCTGAAACGGATGCGCGAACGCGCCCATTTTCGCCACCTCGCCCGGCGCGGCGACGCCATGCTGGGCGCCCAGGAGTTCTGGGACGGCATCCTCTATCTCTCCCGCGAACTGATCCCCGAGGACGACCGCGAGATCAGCCGCGACCTGTTCGCGCTCATCGCCTATTCGTGGGCGGTCGCGGCTGGGAAGGGCCGCACCTATGACCCGTTCGACGTGCTGCGCGTCATTCGCGACCGTGCCTGGCTCGGCTATGCCGATACCCCGGCCCTCGTCGCCCAGGTCCGGAGTGACCTGCCGCGCGCTGAGGTCGCCGGGCGCATGGCCAACTACTTCGGCGAGCTGGCCGCCAAGCGCGGCACCTACCTCTTCCTGCCCGTCGTCTCGCGCATCGATCGCCACCAGCTTGGCCCCCTGCCCCGGCAGCTCGGCCTTGACCGCACCATGGCCGACTACAGCCATTCCCGGCAGGCCGCTTCGGTACGTCAGCTTTTCGCGCTGGCGCCGGGCATGGCGCGGGAGCGCGACTTGTTCTTTCACGCCCTGCTCACCGGGAGTTGGGACAGCGGCGTCGAGAAGGTGGTCAGCCCCCAGGAGCTGTCCGGCATGGCGGCACGGCAGCTCCGGCGGCTGTACGAGAAGCCCGACGAGGCGCTGTCGGCCGTGCGGGCCGACGCCGCGACGCATGGCGCGGCGGCGCGGGCCATCGACATCCTCCGGGAGGTCGGCGCCTCACAGAACCGGCCACTACTGCTGGAGGCGCTGTTCGTCGCCGAAAACATGGCTACCGGGCCACAGCACTTCGACCATGCCTTCGAGATCGAGGAACGATTCATCTAGCCGCTAGATAGCGGACGTCTCCCCTTTAGGGCCGCGCTGGCGGGCTACGCCCCGAGCCGCCTGTAGGGCGGCGTCTCGGCCCTGACGGGCTTCATCGATGACGCGCGTCATCGCCGCGGACGCGGCGCAGAGGGGGCCGAGGGCTTTGCCCCTTCTCTCCCCCAAAGCGGCTTCCACCCAGCTTCCTCCGCCTGCGCTGCGCTCCGGCTCCGTGCAGCCGGGTCCCTGCGAAGCCGCTTTTCCTCATCCAACCCCACCGCTCGCGCGGCCCCGGGAAGCAGCGCGCCAGAGGGGCGCTGCTTCGCAGCGCAAGGGGAAGCGAGATGGAAGACACCACCACCCGCCGGGCCGAGACGGAAGGCCCGGCCGACATCTACCAGCGCATCACGGACCAGATCGCCGCCGCCATCGAGGCCGGGGCGGGAGAGTGGCGGATGCCCTGGCATCCCGGTGCGGACGGGGTAGCGCCGGTGCTGCCGGTCAACGCCGCCACGGGCAAGCCATACCGGGGCGTTAACACGGTCGTGCTTTGGACGGCGGCGCAGGCCGAAGGCTACCCGAGCGCGATATGGGCCACCTCCCGGCAATGGGCCGAGCTTGGGACGCAGGTCCGCAAGGGTGAGCGTGCCAGCCCCGTGGTGTTCTGGAAGATCAGCGACAAGGACGAGCAGGAGAATGCCGGCGACGGGGCGGAGGATGGCCGCCGGTCCCGCGTGTTCGCCCGTGGCTACAGCGTGTTCAACGCGGCCCAGGTGGACGGGTATGCGGCCCCTGCCCTGCCCGTGCTGCCGGCCTGTGCGGCTGAGAGGAACAGAAAAGCAGCATAAGGGCTCTATCCGTCCAGGACGCGATAGATCGTGGCTGGATGAACCCCGAAAGCCCTGGCGACGGCACTGATAGATTTCCCGTCTCGGACGAGCTCTCTGGCGAGTTCCTGTTGATCAGGTTGCATCTTTCTGGGCCTGCCGAAGGCCACGCCGCGGGCCTGAGCGGCCAGCCGACCTTCCTGCGTCCGGCTGAGAATGAGGGAGCGCTCGAACTCCGCGATACCGGCGAAGACAGTCATTATCATCCGGCCAGACGGGCTCGTGGTATCGGCCCATGGCTCGTCAAGTGACTGTAATCCGGCCTTCTTTTCGGTGATGCGCTCGGCTATCCGCAGGAGTTCGGAGGTCGAGCGAGCGAGCCGGTCCAGGCGCGTGACCACCAGCACGTCGCCTTTGCGCAACTGGTCGAGCAGCTTTTCGAGCTTGAGGCGATTGCGCGCGGCGCCGGAGATCTTCTCCTCGAACAGCTTCTCGCATCCGGCGGCGGACAGGCGTTGGCATTGGCTGGTCAGGGTTTGCTCGTCCGTCGAGACCCGGGCATAGCCGAGCCTCATGCGAGCACGCCGCGGGCTTCGCAAAACCTATTGCTAAAGTCCCTGCTTCCGCATAGGTGTTCTGCAAAGAAAAAAGCGTGTGATTTCAGTTGGCCTTTTCTCTCCTGCAAATGTCCTAAGTTCCGCACGCTAGCCAACGGTCGGGCGATATCCAACAGCCGGCTGGCTATGGCCTATTTTGACGGAAAGCAGTTTCGCACGGGACTTTTGAGCGCCCTTATGCTGCTTTTCTGTTCCGCTCAGCCGCACAGGCCCTGCCCGAGGCCGAGCGGATCGGCCACGCCGAGGCGTTCTTCGCCGCGATCGGCGCCGACATCCGGCACGGTGGCAACCGCGCCTGCTACGTGCCCAGCCTGGACCAGATCAGGATGCCGCGGTTCGAGGCGTTCCGCGATCCGGTTGCCTTCTACGCCACCCTCGCCCATGAGGCGACCCATCTGACCGGGCATCCGAGCCGGTGCGCGCGGACCTGCGGGGCCGGTTTGGCGAGGAGGCGTATGCGGCCGAGGAACTGCGGAGCTTGGGGTGGCGTTCGTGTGCGCTGACCTGGCGCTCACCCCCGAGCCGAGACCAGACCATGCCGCCTATGTCGCGTCATGGCTCAAGGTGCTGCGGGGCGACAAGCGGGCGATCTTCACGGCAGCGGCCAAGGCTCAGGCGGCGGCGGATTGGATGCACGCGAAGCAGGGCGTGGCAGATCGGCCGAAGGCAGCCGAGCAGGCTCACGCCGCCTAAGCGGGCCAGGGGCGGCGCAAGTCGCCCCTATCGCCTCGAAAGCGCAACGACAGCGCCAAAATGCGCCGGGCCGCTTCGCGGCTTGCTATAAGAGAGATAGCGGCTAGATGGCTGCTTTTTCCATCTAGCCGCTATCAAGAAACATGCTACCATTCAGCCATGACGACTGTCATCGCTTTTGTGAGTCAAAAGGGAGGCGTCGGAAAATCGACGCTAGCCCGTGCCCTGGCGCGAGAAGCAGCAGCTAGCGGCTTACGAGTGAAGATCGCGGACCTTGATCCCGATCAAGCGACCATCGTCGATTGGCATAAAGTCAGAACGCAACGGGCCATTGAGCCATCGTTGTCGGTGGAGCTGTTCAGAACCACGGCGCACGCTCTCGCAAGCGCCGATGGTTATGACCTGTTGGTGATTGACGGCCCTGCAAAGGCCAGCGGCGGCACAACCGAGATTGCCAAACGTGCCGATCTCATTGTGCAGCCAACCGGAGCCGGACGTGACGACCTCAACCCTGCCGTTCGCGTGTTCCATGGTTTGGTGAAGCTTGGCGTGCCCAGCAGCCGGCTAATTTTCGCCCTCAATCACATAGGAACTGAAAGCGAGGCGGAGGCTGCCCGGATGTATATCACCGAGGCAGGCTACACCGCGCTGCCCGGCTACCTACCGGAACGACCAGCCTATCGCATCGCCCAGAACGAGGGCCTCGCCGTCACTGAAACCCGGTTCCATGGCCTGAAGGAGCGCGCGGATGCGCTCATCCAAGCGCTCATCGACAAAGCAAGCGGAAGCGAGACGAACGATGGCTGACGCATCAAAGCTGAAAACTCTTCGGCGTGGCGGATTGGGCGCGCCCCCATCCTTGGAAGAGGCGCGTGTCGACCTTGCCACAGCACCGCAGGAACGCGGGGCAGTTCTGCCGCAGAGAGGGGCCGACCCGGAGCCGACCCAGTCGCCGCAGACTGCTATGCCCATCACCCGCCCGCCACGTTTAGACGGTCGAACAATGCGGCGATCCGGCCGCACGGTTCAGTTCGCGACCCGCGTGAGTCCCGATTTCGATGAACGGGTCCGGCAAATCGCCATGCGGGATGGGATGCTCCTCGTCGAAGTCCTGGAGCACGCGCTCGAAGCCTACGAGCAAAACAGCAAAAGAAGCTAGATAGTCGATACCTAGCAGCTAGATGGCCTTAGTGGCCACCCGAAACCTAATAGTTCGCATTCGGGTCAGGCGATCTTCTCGGTCCTCCCGTCCAGACGCACCCGCCGTCCCGTGCGGTGCCGTTGCACCTCTGCGAAAGCGCTCCGCACCTCATCCTCGTTCTTGCGCCACCAAGCCAACTGCACGGCAGTGACCTTCCGGCCAACCTTGACCGGACGGAACGCGACGGAGAACTCAGCCAATCCGTTCACCTCCTTGGCGGCTGGCTTCAGACACCAGGCGTTGAAGTTTCCGAACGTAATCAACTCGTCGGATTTGACGCCTAGCAATTCCCTCAGCTCTCCCAGTTCGAATACCTCGCTCCAGCGAAACTGCAAATTCCGCCGCTTCTCGCCGATCTCATAAAGAGCCAAGGCATATTTGCTGGTAAAGGCAAACATTACCTCCTTCCGAAGGCGGCCAAACACTCGGCTATCAAGAATGATCTGCCGCAGATCAGCATCAAATCGATAGTAGAGAAGACCGGCGGCGTCATCGTGTTCGGTGGTCCGCGATAACAGTGTGACCTTCATAACCGCGGGCCGGCCGTCCTGGACCACCCGAACTCGGACAATCGTCCGCATGAGGCGGTCGATACTGTCCGCCAGACGTTCGCTGCCTTCGTGATTTCCACGCAGATCCGCCTTAGCGATGCAGTGCGTCGCCTCGTCGCCAATCTTGTCCCAAGCGTTCGCGATAAGAAGATTGTAGATGCGCCGATCATTAAGCGTCAGCGCCATGTCGAGCACGTCGATCAGTTCGCCAGGCTTGATCATGGAGCCGGGGGCTGGTCGCTGGTCGATGGTTCGGACGATGGCAGGGGTCATCACGACTCTAAGATTAGATGACGGTAAGGCTAAGCTAAGACTTGGTGCGCCCCAAACCTAATAGTTCGGGTGGCAAGAGGCGTGACGATTCAATGGCCTGGAGGACGGCCACCCCAAACCTAATACTTCAGCGCCGAGCAGCGTTGGCAGCCACCCCAAAACTAAGCGCAGGCCACCCGATCGCTAAGAATTGGCCACCCAATCCCTAATCGGGACTCGCCCAATCCCTAAGAGATAGGGCGAATTAGCGTACAGAGTCAGTGACTTACACTGCCCGAACATAGAACAAAGAGAACAAAGAGAATCTACGCGGTGGATAACTTTGTCTGTGGATAAATTGCTAAGCCAGCAAACGGTCTGACATCATTGCTCCCGGTGCAGTAGATCGCTCCCAGTCACCGGTCGCAGGTTCAGCTCAAAAGGGGCCTTCAGGAGCAGCTCGGAGGTGGTGTTGACGCCTTGCGGAGCGGTGCAGGCAGTCCAGACGCGCAGCCGATAGAGGCCAGGCTGCAATTCGGCTCCCAGCACGAGGGAGGCTTCTGCCTGTTGGCTTCCAGGATGGCTGACGAGGACAGAGCGCTGGTCGAGACTGCGGCCGTCCAGCCAGGCTTGCAGAAGGCAAGTCGGCGCAATCACCGAGCCGATGCTGAAGTGGGCCGTCAGGTCGGTGCCCAGCTCGTAGCGGCCGGATTCCTTTGCTTTGAACCAGCCCTGGATTTCCACGGCCGCGGGACCGGCGTAGCGCACGCCGCGCGTGCGGATATCGGTGAACGCGATCGGGCCGCCCTCGTAGACGAAGCCGCCGACGCTGTCGGGCGGCACCTCCGACAGGCTGTTGATGTCTTTCGGCGCGGCATGGACGATGGCGAGCGCGCCGGGCTTGTAAGCGGCTGAAGAAGGCGCCGGAGGTGTATCCGGGGCAGGGGAGGGGATTGCTGCACCCGGGGCCGTTGCCGGGCCTTGAGCAGCCTCGGAGGGCTGTGGACGCGTCTGATCGAGCCGGCGCAGAACCTCGTCGAGCTTGCCTTCGATCCGATCGAGCTGGCTTTGGCCGGCCGGCGGAGTTGCCGGTGCCGTCGACTGCGCACGCGCGGCGAGAGAGAAGGCAAGCAAAGAGGCTGACAGGAGAAGCGCGGGGCGGATCATGGGTGCTTTCCGGGCGTGAAGGTGCCAAAGCGGTCGTTGTCAGGTGCTGGGACGACCATCACGTCACCCAAGGGATGACCCGGTGCGATCTTCGGCACGGCGGCCGACGGCTGCCCGGGCGATGTCGCCATGCCGCCAGGGGCGGACACATAGGGCACCGCGGCCGGGACCAGGACGGACGTGCCCTGCTGCAGCTCCGGGGCGTGCGGCCCCACGAGGCGCAGCACGAGCAGAGCGCCGGTGATGCCGGCGCCGACCGCCGCACCCCGGAACACCCGGTCCTGCCGCCATGCCGTGGGGATGGCGTCCGCAAGCCGCTGGAGCAGGTCTTGTGCGGCAGCCCGCGCGGTCATGCTGTCGCCCCTACGGACGCTGCCGCGTCGATGTCGGCCGCCTCGATCGTCACCAGGTCCTCGGCCGTGCGATCGGGCTGCCGCATCACCCGCCCGGCCTGCGCCTCGCGGGTGCGCTCCCAAAGGGTGCGCATGTCGCGGCCGTTGCCGAAGGTCTCTGCCCGCGCGCGCAGCATGGTGTCGCACGCCTCCCTCAGTGCCTCGTCCGCCTCCGACGCCAGGTGGAACCCGGAGGCGGCGACCAGGCCGTGGTAGATCGCCGCCAGCTCAGGGGCGGCATAGTCGGCAAAGTCGATGGTGCGGGTGAAACGCGAGCGCAGGCCGGGGTTGCTGTCCAGGAAGCGGCGCATCTCGCCGGTGTAGCCGGCCACCACGACGCAGAGCCGGCCGCGATGGTCCTCCATCAGCTTGAGCAGGGTGTCGATCGCCTCGCGCCCGAAATCGTTGTTGCTGCCGCCCGGACCGGTGCTGGCGAGGCTGTAGGCCTCGTCGATGAACAGCACGCCGTCGAGCGCGGTCTGGACCGTCTCGCGCACCCGGATGGCGGTGTGGCCGATGTAGCCGGCGACCAGGGTCGAGCGGTCGGCCTCGACCAGGTGGCCGCGCTTGAGATAGCCGAGCCCGTGCAGGATTTCACCCATGAGCCGGGCGACGGTGGTCTTGCCGGTGCCGGGATTGCCCAGGAACACGCAGTGCAGCGCCGGCGGCTCGCCCTTGTGGCCGAGGCGGGCGCGCTCGCGCTCGACCGCCAGCACGTCGATCAATTTGCGGACCTCCGCCTTGACCGAGGCAAGGCCGACCATGCCGTCCAACTCGGCCATGGCGCGATCCAGCGAGCGCGTGCTGCGCGACACCGACGCCACGGCCGGGGCAGGGGAGGGGTCTTCGGAGTCGTTCTGGCGTGGCCTGGGCTGAGACGGCCGATAGAGGCCGCGCTGGCCCGGCACCGCGGCGGCGGTGCGCCAGAGCCGCCAGCCAGCCACGGTGGCACAGAGCAGGAACAGGGTGCCCGCGAAGTCGTTGAGCAGCGCCCAGGCGACATAGGCGGCCACCAGCACCATCCCGATCCGGATCAGCGACCCCTGCATCGTCAGTCCGCCGCGTCCCGGTTGTCGCGATCGTCACCACCGTCGCGATGGAAGCGGTTGGCCTGGACCAGGCCGGCCCATTCCGGCCGGCGGAACCAGATCGCCCGGCCGCAGCGTAGCGGCTTGGAGCCGCCGACCAGCACGAACGCCTCGTCCGAACGGGTGTCGTTGCGCAGCTCGTCGGGCTTGATCAACGCCCGCTTGACCTCGGAGCGGTTCTCCGACCGCCCCGAGCTGCTGGACCCGCCCATGGCGCCGCGGGACTGGTTGCCCTCGGTGTCGCCGGTGCTGGTCGAGACCACGCCGTACTCGCCGCACATGGCCGATAGCTCGCGCGCGGTGTCCCAGTCCTGCACGGCAGCAAAAAGCTGCCAGGAGGTGCTGTCGTACCAGGCTTGCTTGCCCTCGCGTCCCCATTGCGACACGAGCTGGCCGAGCGACTGGTAGAGCAGCAGCAGGGTGATGCCGTATTTGCGCCCGGCGTCGCGAGCCTGCTCGATCAGCTGCATGTAGCCGAGCCGGGCCACCTCATCGAGCAGGAACAGGATTCTACCCGTGACCCTGCCGTCCGCCTGATAGGCGGCGTTGAGCAACGCGCCGACCAGCACCCGGCCGAGCGCCGGGGTGGCCAGCAGCACGGGCAGTGGGATCTGCAGAAAGGCCGTGGTTTTGCCGCGTGCCAGGTCGCCAGTGCGCATGGCGGGCAGCGCGCCTTCGGCGCCGCCGGAGACCAGGTCGGCATAGGCGGGGGTGGACAGCCAACGGGCGTCGCGGTTGGCGTTGCCGTAGACGCCGGAGAAGGTTTCCTCATGCTGCTCCATCAGCGTGCCGGCGAGGTCGCGCGCCTTGGCCGAGGCGGACTCCTCGTAGATGCTGGCGAGCAGCTCGCGCATCTTCTTCTCGGGCGTGACTAGGCGGCGCTGCAGGGTGCGCAGCGTCTTGCGCTCGGGTGGCAGCGCCGGGTTCCAGAGCAAATCTGCCAGAAGGCAGGTGATGAGGTCGCGACCGCTGCCCTTGAAGAACTCGCCGCTGCCGGACGAACCCTCGCGGCTTTCCGTGGTGATCCAGTTGACCACGGAATCCACCTGGCTGTCCGCGAGCGGCGAGGCGGTGTCGATCCAGTCCAGCACGTTGACACCGGACTCCTTGGCGGTTGCCGGATCGAGGAACACAACAGAATGCCCAAGCCGTTTCTCGCGGTAGTCGGCGACCATGGGCCCAATCTCGCGCGACGGGTCGAGCACGACAGCCGAGCCGGTCCAGGCGAGCAATGTGGGGACGCCGACCGAGGTGGTCTTGAAGCCGCCCGATCCGGCCAGGACGAGGGCGTGCGTCGATCCGGCATGGCAGGGATCGACCAGCAGCGGCGCGGTTCCGCCGCGGCCCCAGCTGCGCTTGTCGCGCGGACTGAAGCGCATGCGCTTGGCGACCGGATCGTCATCGACCCGGTACGCCTCGCCGACCACGATGCCGCCATAGGCCGGGTCCGGTCCGGGAAACAGTTTTCGCGCATCGCGCATGGACAGCCAAGCGGCGTGGCCGAAATTGTCCGAGGTGCCGCGCAGCAGGGAGGGAGCGCTGCGGCTGCCGATCGGCTGCGCGCGGGTGGTGACGCAGAAGCCGACGAAGGCGGCGGCCAGGCCGACCAGCACGGCGATGCCGTGCGTCGGCTCGAAAGCGTTGATCACCGCCAGCGGCGAGACGCCAGGCGCGCCGACATAGGGCCAGAGGCGCTGATACTCGGACCAGCCCGTCAAGAGGGCGGTGACGGCCATGCCGGCGACGCCGGCCAGTGCCATGGCCCGGCTGCCGAGCTTGTTGCGGTACAGCCCGATGCCCAGCCCCATGACAAAGAACGGGCCAAGCAGGGCGGCCGTGGGCCAGGCAAGGTAGGCCGCGCGGTAGCCAAGCGTCTGGTAGGCGCCGGGCTGGCTGGAGGGGAATGTCCGCAGAAAGTCGAGCCAGCTTGCGTCGGCAAAATCCCAGACCCACCAGATCACCCAGACCGGCCAGAGCTGGAGGGCGACGCGCAGCCCGACCCGGAGCAGGTCGTAGCCGGCGCGCTGAATCACTCCGCCGCCTCCGCTTTCGCCGTTCCTCCTGGAAGCCCTGCGGTGTTGCCGACCTGGCGGGCAGCGCCGCCGTGGGTCTTGGCGAGAGCGCGGGCCTCGTCCAAACGGGCTAGCCCCTCCCAGTGCTGCATCACCTTGCTGTAGCGAAAGCCAGCCTTGCGCAGCGCCGTGGTGGCATCCTTGGCCAGCGGCGCATTGAACGTCAGCAGCACCGGCTCCTTGCCTTCGTCGCGGGCCTTGGCCTCGCGGTCGAAGGTGCGGCCGCCCAAGGCGGTCCACTTCTCGACCTGTGCCTTGTCATCAGCGCCATCGCGCAGGGAGAGCAGCGCGCCGTAGAGGGCGTTGCTGTCCAGGTCGAGCAGGCCGGTCTTCTCGATCAGGGCGCCGGCCTCGACCAGGCGGCGGGTGCGTTGACGGCGCTCGTCCAGCTTCAGCCGGGCCTCGGCTTCGGCAAGCTTGGACTTTTGCTGTTCGTGGGCGCGCAGTCGTTCGCTGAGCGTGCGGGCCATGACGTGATCTCCTCCGGCTGCCCCATTGTTGGCGCCGGGCGTCACACGTCCGACGTGCGCCTATGAATCATGAGGGAGCACGCAACCGCAACCAGAATGGCATGACTTTCCGCAGCCGAGATGACAGCAAAGACACTCTCCCATGGAGAAGCCCCGATGCAGCGGGGACTCTGGACTATCTGCGTTGCCGGCGAAGCAAGGTCGTCATCAAGTCGTCTATAATCTGGTCTGCTTGTTGGGCCAGTGCGGGCCGAAGCAGATGCGCCGGAGAAAGGTGAACGGGGGAGTGATCATCTCGTCCATAGCTGTTCCCCATCGACATGGAATGTGGGCTGGCTTCGTGCTCGCGCCGGGTCCGCATGCCGAAGCTGCCGGTTAGCTGCGCAGCAACGGCAAGATGCGATAATCGCTGGGTTCGGTCCACTTGGTCGAGCACCCAAACGGCATAACGGAGGGAGGCCGCCAATCGCACCTGGACGGTCTCGACCAGGATTGCAGGTAGACCGCCGCCCTCGGTCTCGATTGTCGAACGGAGCAGAAGGCCGCCTTGAGGGTCAAGTTGAAGCGACCGTTCGTCATTACCACGCCGGCCGCTCTGTTCGAGAACAAGTGCTCCTTGGGCCACTGTGGATTGTGTGCCTTCACCGCGAACGAAGAGGCGAGCCGACCCGTAAAGCGCCTCTTTCTCCAGCATCTCGGCGAGGGAAGCATCCTCAACCCGGCTGGGCCGCAGGATGGCCTGAGCTGGTCCACCAGCGACCACAAGCGAGAGCATAGCCCCACCATAAGACCCGCGCTCATCTGGGAACATGGCTAGAGTACGGGCCAGCAGCTCCTTCGCGTCGAAGGGTGTTGAAGCGCTGGCAATGTCCAGACGGTGGAGCGCCTGGATGACTTTCCGCTCAAGCTGAACCGTATCGGCAAAGCCGACCCGGATAAGCCCGCTGTCCCAGGCCTGAACCTCGTTGATGAACTCAGCCTGCTTTGGCTCGGGTGTCATGCCATCTTCAACGAAGGTGAGGACCGGGCATCGGTCGCGTGCTTCGCGATATTCCTCGTGTGTTGCGGAGAGGCCAGCCGATTGGACGGTGCCGTAACGCGATCCGAGGACTAGAACGACCGCTCCGGCTTGCCGAACGCCATCCAGGCAAGCGATTTGGGGTGTATGAGGCAGGGCGCCGAAAATCTTCAGCCATCACTGGATCATGGCCGAGAGTGGTGACGGCAGAGCGTGCGGCGGACCGGATCGGCTCCATACCGGCGATAAGCGAGCTGACAAAAATCTTCATGGCGGGAAGATAGGGAGGTTGCTTCTCTATTGGAATTACCGCGTCAGCGGGTTCTGGCGTCCGAGCGAGCGTCAGCGAGCAAGGCAGGTCAGACGCGATATGCGTTGCAAGAGCAACGCTGCTTGAAGCAGGCCAGCCAGATAGGTTAGCCTCCCCGCACACCATGGCCATTGCCTTCGCCCGTGCCCGCTACCTGTCCCGCAGCTCCGGCGGCAATGCCGTCCGCTCGGCCGCCTACAACGCCCGTGAGGCGATCACGGCCGAGCGGACCGGCGAGCTGTTCCACTTTCGCCACCGCGACGCCCCCGCGCACCACGAGGTGCTGCTACCCGAGGGGGCCGACGCCCGCCTCGCTGATGCCGCGGTGCTGTGGAACACGGCCGAGGCGGCGGAACGGCGCAAGGACGCCCAGGTTGCCCGCGAGATCGTGCTGGCGCTGCCGGCCGACTGCGAGCTGACCACGGCCGACCGGATCGAGCTGGCACGCTCCTTCGCCGAGCAGCACTTCGTGTCCAAGGGCCTCGCCGTGCAGCTCGACGTCCACAGCCCGCACAAGGAGCGCGGGGAAGGGGAGGGTGCATGGACCGAGGGCACCGGGGGCGACCACACCAACTGGCACGCCCACCTCCTCATCACCACCCGCCGCATCGAGGGCGACCAGCTCTCCGCCAAGAAGGCACGCGACCTCGACCCGGAGGTGCGCAAGGCGGGCACCCGCGCCCTGGTGACGGACGCCGAGGCTTGGGGCGAGACGTGGCGCGTCCACCAGGACCGCTACTTCCAGGAACACGGCATCGCGCTGCGGGTGGACGCCACGGCTGTCCATCCCGGGGAGCACATCGGCCCGGTGCGGATGCGCAAGGTGGACAGCCCAGCCGTGGAACGAGCCGAGGCGCTGCGGCAATCGAACCGGGCGGCGGCGCGTGACCCGGAGCAAGTGCTGACGGCGCTGACGCGGAACAACGCCACCTTCACCGACCGCGAGTTGGACCGCTACCTGTCCAAGCACCTGGGGACTGGGCCGGACGGGACGCCTGACGCTACGGCCATCCCTGACGTGGCCGCCACCAAGGCGGCGGTGATGGGGCACCGGACGGTGCGGGCACTGCACGACCGCGAGACGGGCGAGGTGGCCGAGCGGTTCACCACCACCACGGTCCGCGAGCAGGAGCGTGCGGCGCTGGCGGACGGGGCTGCCGTCGCCGGTGCCCGGCACCACCGGAGCATGATCGCCCGATACCAGGAGGTGGCGCTTGCCACCCGCACCTTGCGCGAGGACCAGCGCACGGCGTTCGAGCACGCGGTCGGCGCTGGCGGGCTGAAGCTGATCGAGGGCCGGGCCGGCACGGGCAAGAGCTACACGCTGGCGGCGGTACGCGAGGCGCACGAGGCGGCGGGCTACCGTATCGTGGGGTTGGCCCCCACTAACGCCGTGGCGCAGGACCTGAAAGCGGACGGGTTCCGCGAGGCGGGCACGGTCCACGCCGCCCTGTTCACGATCAAGAACGGCCGCAGTCCCGGGTGGGACAAGCGCACGGTGCTGGTGGTGGACGAGGCGGCGATGCTGGACAGCCGCGTCACCGGCGAGCTGCTGGCCGAGGCGCGCGCGGCCGGGGCCAAGGTGATCCTGGCCGGCGACGACCGCCAGCTCGCCAGCATCGAGCGGGGCGGGCTGTTCACTGAACTGCGGCGCGCGCACGGGGCGGCCGAGATCACCGAGGTGACTCGGCAGAAGGTGGACTGGCAGCGCCAGGCGGCGCGCGACCTGGCCGAGGGCCGGTTCGACGCGGCGGTGCAGGCGTTCGACCGCCACGGCGCGGTAACGTGGACGGCGGACCAGGAGGCAGCCCGGGCCGCGCTGGTCTCGCACTGGAAGGCGGACACGGCAGCGGACCCGCAGGCCAGCCGGTTCGTGTTCGCGTACACCAACGTCGAGGTGGACCGGCTAAATGCCGAGCTGCGCCGGGTGCGGCGGGACCGGGGAGAGCTGGGATCGCCGGACCTGGTGCTGACGACCAAGCACGGCGAAGCGGCGTTCGCGGTCGGCGACCGGATGCAGTTCACCGATACCGCCAAGAAGCTCGGCGTGTACAACGGCAACGCCGGCACCATCACCGGGCTGGACGCCCGCACGGGGCAGGTCGCGGTGCGGCTGGACGCGCCGGTCGGGAAAGAGGGCCGCACCGTCACCTGGTCGGCGGCGGATGAGTTCAAGGGGTTCCGGCACGGCTACGCGGGGACGATCTACAAGGGCCAGGGCAAGACGCTGGACCATACCTACCTGCTGCACACGCAGCACTGGCGGGCGGCGGCGAGCTACGTCGCACTCACCCGGCAGCGCGAGAGCGCGCAGGTGTTCGTGGCCGAGGACACGGCGCGAGATGTTCACCAGCTCGCGCGCCAGATGGCGCGCGGCGAGGTGCGGGCCGCGTCCGTGGCGTGGGCCACGGCCGACGAACTGCGGCCGGAGCTGCGTCAGCGCGCCGGGGAGGTGCAGCAGGCGCCTAAGCCCGCACGACAGGACGAACTGGCCGCCGCTCGGGCCGGTGAGCGTGACCCGGCGCGCGCGTATTGGGGCCGGACAGCGGCAACCGGTGTCTCCGATCCGCTCCAACCCGCAACGCCAGAGCCGGATCGCGTAAAGACAGGGGCAGGGCAGGGCAGCCCGGCCGAAGGATGGCTTATTCCACCCCGGGTGTCTCCGGACGGCAAGGACAGCCTTGGGCGCGGGCTGGATGCCGGCAGCGTCGCTGCAACAGTTGCCGCGAACGGCTCGGTGCAGCGGGAGCGGGAGGCGCGCTGGAGCTACCTGCAAGGCGCCTACCGCGATCCGCGCGCTGCACGGGCAGCGCTGGACGAGTTGGTCAAGCGCGAGGGGTGGACGAGCGCCGCCGCGCGGCTCGCCCGTGATCCGGAGCAACTGGGCGAGCTGCGCGGCAAGGTCGGGTGGCTGGCGTCCGCTGCCGCCAAGCAGGAGCGGGCAGGGGCGGAGCGCGCCGCGGGCGCGGTGCCGGGCAGCCTGGAGCGCATCGGCGAGGCCGAGAGCCGGACTGAACAGGCCTACCGCGCCAGCGTGAAGGGGCAGCGTGCGGCGGACAGGACCGGCATCCCGTGGCTGTCCGCAACGGCCGAGACGGCGATCGCTGCCATGCGGGCTGCGCCTGACGAGAAGGTACGCGGTGAGGCGTGGCGGACCATGGAGGCGGACAAGCGGATCGCCGCCGAGCTGGGCGCGTTCAGAGCGGCTGTAGCGCAGCGAATCGGCGATGAAGGTGTACGCCAGATACTTCGGGTCGGTGGACAGCCCGGAGTAGTCAACGTGCTCTCAGTTGCACCCGAGCAGCAGCCAGCTGTGGATCGCGTGGCCGAACTGACAGCGACTTTACGACAGGGCGAGCGAGCCGGGATCACCCTTGCCCAGTGCCAGGCCGAGAGCGAGCGCCAGGGCCGGCGCCGGGGTTTACGCAGCTAAATCCCACCATCCTCTTCTCACCGCTGACAACTCTGTGCGTATGCCGAACACGTCGCTATCGGCCGCCTGACACCGTCATGACGCTTCCGACCATGTAGGATGCGGCGGGGGAGAGCAGGAACGCTACCGCGTCAGCAATTTCCTCTGGCCTCCCGACGCGACCGATCGGAATGTTATCCTGCGCGGCCCGCTCCATCTCCGGCGATACCATCTCGGTCGCTATGATTCCGGGTGAAACCGCATTGACTCGGATGCCCTCGCCCGCGAGCTCGATTCCGATGCCGCGGGTGAACGTCTCAATCGCGCCCTTGGTCGCAGCGTAGGGAATGATCCCCGGTAGTCCGCCGGTTCGTGCGGCGATGGACGCGATGTTGACAATCGCGCCCCCGGGTCCCCGATGAAGAGTCGAGAGCCGCCGGACCGCTTCCGCCGTGCACAGCATCGTGCCCACGACATTCACGGCGAATAGACGGGTTAGGTCAGCGGCAGTCTGAACATCGAGGCGAGCGGCTGTTCCAATGATGCCGGCATTATTGACGAGGTATCCAAGCGGTCCCAGGGCTACGACGGCCGCGTCGAACATCGGCGCGATCGCGGCCGGATCGGCTACGTCACCGGCAATTGCAACGCCCGTGCCGCCCTCAGCGCGAATTCGCGCGACGACGGCATCCGCCGCTTGCGCGCTGCGCGCGTAGTTGACCGCAACTGGAAAGCCGAGCCGCGCGAGCTTGAGGCAGATGGCGGCACCAATGCCGCGGCTGCCTCCAGTGACGATGACCATGTTTGCCATTGACGACCTCCTGATGTCACGTTCCACACGTTACCGTTCGACCTCCCGAGCCTGGACGCTACACAGGTGCCCAACACCTCGGAATCTCAATTACGGGGGCGGCTGAATCAGTTCGAGCAGGTGGCCTTCCGGTCCACGGACATAGACGACCCTGTTGCCGGTCGGCAGGGTTTGCGGCGTCCCCTGCCGCAGCCAGCCTATCGGTTCAATGCGCGAAAGAGCCTCATCCAGGTCATATACCGCCACCGCGACATGCCCGGCGCCCACGTCGCACACACGCTGGGTCAGTGTCGTGCGGCCGTCCGGCGCGCTGAATTCTAGCAGCTCCAGCTTGGCGCCGTCGGGCGTCTGCAGCATCGCATTGTTGAGGTGCGCTCCAGGGATGCCGACGATGTTCTCCATCACCGGGCCGCCGCCGAGGTTGCGGCGGAAGAGCAGCTCAAAGCCGAGCGTGTCGACCCAGAACTTCAGCGCTTCGTCGATGGACGAGACGGTAATTCCAGCATGTTCGGTCCTGCGGACCAGGGGCTTGGCATCAGACATGGCGACGGTTCTCCATGGTGTTCTTAAGCAACCAACTGCCCGCCGCTGACGTCGACGATCTCGCCCGTTAAGTAGGAGCACGACATGGAGAACATGTAGGCAAGCGCGATCTCCTCGGGCTTGCCGATGCGGTGCAGCGGGACGTTGGCGGTGGTCTTGCGGATGAAATCGGCGCGCGCCGCCTCGGGCATGGCATCATAAGTACTGGTGGCGGTGACGCCCGGAGCCACGACGTTGATCCGCCGCGGTGCGATCTCCTTGGCCAGCTGCCGGGCCGACGCCTCAATGGCGGCGTTGGCGGCGCCAATCATGGACCATGGCAACGATTCGGATCGAAATATCATACAGGACAAAGAGGCGTCGGTTGCTGAAGCTGTCGCCACCCCTCAACCCACTTCCCTCAGCACGTCCATGAACGTCCGCAAGCCCGGCGGCA